>Ga0307510_10006005_pt1 | contig 14486 bp, 14 predicted proteins | sample 12_EM_MG_FD_207224 | JGI IMG/M metagenome (GOLD analysis project Ga0307510, IMG submission 207224) | Populus trichocarpa ectomycorrhiza microbial communities from riparian zone in the Pacific Northwest, United States - 12_EM | ecosystem: Host-associated > Plants > Roots > Unclassified | place...
AACGGTTTTTGATTGTTCCCTCGTTAAGTCCCCTATAGTCAACACATAAGCGTAGAGAACCTTCCTTTTTCTTAACAAACAAAATCGGAGAAGCAGCAGGAGAGGATGATTCGCGGATAAATTTCTTATCCAGATTTTCATCTAGCCATTCGTATAAGGCTGATAACTCAGGGGGGCTCAGACCGTATATTGGTCCGAAAGGAGGGACAAATCCCGGGCGCAGTGGTATCTCATGATCAAACCTTCTGTGAGGCGGCAATTGATCTTCTGTTTTCTCAAGGAATAATGGAAGAAATTCGTGATATTGTTTGGGAAGTATCTGAAGTACTTCGTTCTTGTCGAGGACCTTATGTCCGAGAGCACATTGTGCAGCGTAAGCCCGTAGGAAATGTGGTAACTCTTCCTCAATTCCGTAGGCCATTGTAACGTCGTTAACGCAGTTCTTCAAACAATATTCGGATTCAAAAGTAAGGGAGTTAGAAGCGAAGTCAATCTTGACATCGTGGTGTTTTAACCAGGGTATACCGAGTGTTAGATGGTATCCCCCAAGTGTGGTAACAAAAGCAGGAATCATTTCATGGTGGTTGTTAATCAACAACTCGATCTTGGTGATGTGAGTAATTGCTCCGAAACTCACAGGCCGTCGGTCGATGACCGTCAAAGGTCGTAGTTCTTTAAGTTCAAACAACGGAAAGTTATGACGCTCAGCGAAAGCCTTGTCGATGAATGCGTATCCAGTTGCTCGGGAATTTATTAGAGCATGGGATCTAATCTGGTTATGGTTGTCAACAATTGTAGATGCCAGTACCAGATGATTAGCTTCAACCCCATGCTCCATGTGGTCAAGAGATGAACTGGATAAAGAAAGTAACGAAGAAGGCGATTCTTGTCCAATGACAGTGCCTTGGACTGTACATGGGACAGTTAGTTTTCCGAGTGTTCGGACTTGTGACGAGAATCTTCAGGAACCACTGGCGGAGGTGCACGAATGGCAGCAGCGTTGGCTCTGAGGTGACTTTGTCTGTTTGGACATTGTCTAGCCATGTGGTTTGCTCCCACGCAGTAGAAGCATTGGCCACGTCGCATGCAATCTTCACGTTGCGCTAGTAATAGGCGGCATCGTCCAGCCGAAAGGTCCATGGGGCCCGCTTGCATACCTGTAGCGGTGGTGGTAGTCGTAGGAGGAGCAGCTGGTTTCGGTGTCGTGGTCGTGGTAGGTGATCTCCATGTAGAAGATGACCCCTTTCGTTCTGCTGTGCGGGCACGGATCTTGTTATCCACACGTTTGAGTAATATGATATATTGGTCAAGTTCGTCGGGGGTGTCCAGGGTTACAAGTGCGTCCTTGAGTTCGGCGCTTAATCCTTCGTACAATGAAGTTCGCTTCACAGCATCGTTCCAGGATACCTTGGCAGCATATCGTTGGAAATCCGCTAAGTAGTCAGAGAAGTTACAGTTCGTTTGTCGTAGGCTTTGTAGATTCCGTTCAGCAGTACGGACCCTATCAGGGTCACCAAAGGCGTTTTCAAAAAGGATGATCAAGGCTTACACACTAGCTATATTAATGTTTCCTTCATCAATAAGTGGAAGGATTTGTTCCTAAGCTTTCCCTTTCAGGAACCTAACAGCATATGCTAACCGATGTTGGACATCCACAAACTTGTGGGTATCTCCAAGGAACTTGGTTCGTAATTGTGGGATAAACAGGCGAAGTTGGTCGTGGGATCCGTCGAACTCCTGTGGCTTGGGGATTGATTCACGCTCACGGGGTCGGTCGCCTGCTGGTGGAGCAGGTCCCCTTGCGTTGGCAAGTGCAGCAGTTGCAGTTGCCAGGGCAGTGTTTGTATTGGTCAACGCAGTGTTAAGGGTAACTATGGTGGCTCTGTCGCGCTCTAGGTCAGTCTCGATGGCTCTGTACCTTGCCTCCAGTCCTTGTCCCTCTGTAAGTAAAGCATCGCGTTCTTCTGTAAGTGCATCTCGTGCTTCGGCCAGCGCTTCCCTTTCGTTGGTTAGATTTTGAACACGTTGTTGTAGCTGTTGGAAGCGAGTGTTCTGTTCGAGCGGGGCAGGGGTGCCTTGTCGGGAAATGGGAGGGAGTGCCTGCAGCCCGTTGAGTGAAGTAGCAAGGTCACGCGCAGTGCGGAGCTGCTGTCTAATTCGATCTTCGGGTAGTTGATCAAACTCATCGTTGGTAACCGCCAACAATTCGGTCAAGGCAGTCAATGCAGTGGTCGGAAGTTCAACACGTCGAGACATGGTGTTGTGTGGGTTGGATCCTCGTTAGATGCTACCTTGTGTAATGGGGTCTTGGCACTGGACATTAGTCCAAGGCACACAACGACAGAAGGGTACTACACGATAATACTCGTTTAGCGTGAGGGTTCGGAGATAACAATCTCAGGTCGAGGCTGATCCTGTAACGGCAGGTCAGGGTCAGGGTTTGTGGGTTCTTGGCGTGGGTCTTGGATATCAGAATAGAAGACTTTGTATTCTGAAGTACAGGAGTCTTGAAAGAAATACCAGGTAGCGTAAAGAATCAAAAAAATTGGGGGCGTTTTTTATTTTATTTTTATTTTATTTTTAATTATATATTCGTTGATTTCTAGATAACTAAGGTACAAGAACTCGCGTGGAGTGCTAGCTATGGCGTGAACAAAACTTTTAAGCAATCCAACGACCCGCTTCAGCCCCCACATGGGAAAAATCAAACCCCTCGAAACCAGAGCCCATTCTCCCCCCTTCTAGCACCTAAGACGAGAGCAAGATGGAGCAATACCCTCCTTCAGACACATAAGGAAAAACAAGTATAGAAACGAAAACAGGGAAAGATACAAACCCTATGGCGGGCTCCCCAAAACAAAAGGAAAGATTCTTACAGCACCAAGTGCCTACCCAGAGGAAAGATAAAACTACTATTGCCGGTTGCCTAACGGTAATGTCCCCGACCTAAGCGGCTATGGGGCAAGGCGTTGTCACAGGCGGAATGTCCGGAATGTCGGCGGCGCTTCAGACTTTAGCATGGGCCAACGAGGTAGTGCTATACCATGACACAGCGTAACCTAATGCGAGATTTGCGACCGTAGAGTAAATCGCGGGAGCGGGTGAGGAGGGCGAGGAGAGCCACCCGGCGAGGTGACCCACTCAGCAGAGAAGGTGCCAGCTATCGTGAGGGGCAGTAGGGTGCCAGCCGGGAGGCAGATAAGGTGCCAGCTAAAGAGGGTGGAGCAGTACGGTGCAAGTGGATCTAACGCGTGGGAAGCGGGAGAGGGAAGGCTTGCCAAAAACCAAGAAGTACGAATGCCGAGGACCGAAACAGGTTTACGATTTTTCGCATACCGGCCGTACCGACCAAGCAACTCAGGAGAGAGTGCAATACCAGAGAGCAGGGCCACCAGGGCAACTACTCCACCGATAGCCTGAGACTAGCGACCGCGTATTGACGAGGAAAAAGGGTTGCCGACTGTGCAAAATGCTAAGCGAGACGTGTCGCGAAGTGCGGAAAAAGGGGTAGGAACGTCGACGCAAGCGTGCTCAATAAAAACAAAACAACGACCAGGAAGGAAGCCAAAACCCCACGAGAGGGGAGGCCCAAGACCTCAGAGAGAGGAAAGGAGGAGACGGGTGCGTGGCACTCCTAGGCAGAAGCTATCACGGGAGTCCAGAGGCGGACGACACTCTCACCAAGATTTCCCATGGTGTTGAGATTTCAATCGCTGGAGGTGGAGCGGACGAGAAAGATGTGGAAATTGGGGGCGTTTTTATTTTATCTTATTTTATTTTATTTTTACTTTTTTTAATGATATGTTCGTTGATTTCTAGATAACTAAAGTACAAGAACTCGCGTGGAGCACTAGCTATGGCGTGAACAAACCTTCAAGCAATCCAACGACTCGCTTCACCCCCTCATGGGAAAAATCTAACCCCCCGAAACCAGAGCCCATCCCTCCCCCTTGTAGCATCTGAGACGAAAGCAAGACGGAGCAATACCTTCCTCCAGACACGTAAGGAAAAACAAGTATAGAAACAGAAACAGGGAAAGACGCAAACCCTTCGGCGGGCCCCCCAAAACAAAAGAAAGAATCTTACGGCATCTAGTGCCGACGGAAAGGAAATATAAAACTACTATTGCCGGTTGCCTAACGGTATGTCCCCGACCTAAGTGGCTATGGGGTAAGGCGTTGTCACCGGCGGGACGCCCGGAAAATCTGCGACGCTTCGGACTTTAGCATGGGCCAAGGAGGTAGTGCTATACCATGACACAGCGTAACCTAATGCGAGGTTTGCGACCGTAGAGTAAATCGCGGGAGCGGGTGAGGAGGGTGAGGGGAACCACCTGGCGAGGAGGGCCACTCAGCAGTGAAGGTGCCAGCTATCGTGAGAGGCAGTAGGGTGCCAGCCAGGGCGGCAGTAAGGTGCCAGCTAAAGAGGGTGGAGCAGTACAGTGCAAGCGGATCTGACGCGCAGGAAGCGGGAGAGGGAGGGCTCGCCAAAGACCGAGCAGTACGAACGCGGAAGACCGAGACAGGGTCACGATTTTTCGAATGCCGACCGTACTGACCGAGCAGCTCAGGAGAGAGCGCATTACCAGAGAGCAGGGCCACCAGGGCAACTACTCCACCGATAGCCCGAAACTAGCGACCGCGTGTTGACGAGGAAAAAAGGGTTGCCCACCGTGCAAATCGCTAAGCGAGACGCGTCGCAAAGTGCTGGGTAAAGGGTAGGAACATCAACGCGAGTGTGCTCAACGAAGACGAACGGAACCAGAAAGGAATCCATAACCCCCGGGTGGGGAGGCCAAAGGCCCCAGAGAGAGGAAGGAGATGAAGGCGTGATAAACCCCCGAGCCATTGCCACGGGCGGGGTAGATCAGAGGCAGATGACATTCTCACGATGATTTCCCATGGTGTTGACATTTCAATCGCTGGAGGTGGAGCGGACGAGAAAGATGGTGGAAATTGGGGGCATAGCCCCCCTCTTATATAGAAGGAAATCCTAGCAGAGCCTTTTGCCGCTCAACTCATACCCCAGTATGAGTCGCATATCCGCGTAACCAAGGAAACAATACAATTTGTCGTAAACCTTACACAGGAAATCCCTCATAGCAACCGTGTAACAAAAGAAAGAACACCAAAGTTATCCCAACAAGTATCTTACCAGGGGACCATGAGAGTAGATAGGCCTTGCGAGATCTCTGAGCGAGTCCTCAGACCGCGAAAGTAAGACATTTATTGCGCCATAATGGTGACTGGAATCCCTGTAATGATTGGTTTTACGGTAAATTACGTTACTAGTAGGCAATGAAAGAGATGCAGGCTTTAATCCAACCTCAGAAGACTCTCTTTTCAATGAGCCTAGACTGTAGCTAATAGTACATTTCTGAACTTGTAGTAAACCTGTAAAATCATTGTAGTCAGGAGAAAATTTTAAAATATGATAAACTTACAATATATCTTAAGATTAGAAGGCGGATTCAACTTCTACAAATGTCTGGCCATCTTGTTGATTCTTTGTTGATGGTTTGACTACAAGTCTCTTACTTCACTTGATTTACATATTTTACTCAGATATCTTACAGTCCTTTTACCTGCCATCCCAACATGAACTAATAGTATGGTATTGTAAGGTAAAGCGATGGTAGATTAGCTACTTTTGGTTTGGTGGTGCCAAGCTGACATGAAACAGCAAAGTAAGCTAAGTTTTTCGGAGCTTTTCAAATGTGAACACGCCTAGTAGTAGTATTCAAAGTTAATGGAGTTGGGAAAACCTAGCTTACTTTGCAGCTTCATGTAAGCTTTACACGTCCAGAAAGAGTTAATGTACCATAATGATATCTTACTTTTACTGAACAATTTTAGCACGTAGATACGGAGGTCTGGAGGTCCGTAACTAGGGGTATTTAAAGTTAAAAAGTAAAATTTTTCATAAAAGTACACTCCAGATCTTGCATTAAGGTACTTTATACAACCAGCCAATTGTATTGATAGATTTTCAGTAATATATTTGAGAGCCCTACCAGAAAGTGTTGGTGATAACAGCAAAAATTAGCGTACATGAAATAAAAAGAATTTTCATCTTAAACTCCCTCCACCGATTATCCACTAGCAAATCAATGGTGAGCAATTATGTTACAAATTCTGAGAGGACTTTCAGTATACCAGTAGGCAATGAAAGAGATGCAGGCTTTAATCCAACCTTGGAAAGCCCTCTGTTTTCAATGAGTCAAAACTGTAGCTACTAGTAGATTTCTGAACTTGTAGTAAACCTGTAAAATCATTGTAGTCAGGAGAAATTTTTAAAATAGGATAAACTTACAATCTATCCTAAGATCAGAAGGATGATTCAACTTCTACGAATGTCTGGCCATCTTGTTGATTCTTTGTTGATGGTTTGACTACAAGTTTCTCACTTCACCTGATTTACATATTTTACTAAGATATCTTACAGTCCTTTTACCTGCCATCCCAACATGAAAGAATAGTATGGTATTGTAAGGTAAAGCGATGGTAGATTAGCTACTTTTGGTTGTGCCAAGCTTACATGAAACAGCAAAGTAAGCTAAGTTTTTGCGAGTTTTTCAACTTTGAATACTCCTAGTAAAAGTTGGATACAAATGGTGGTGATATTTTGATTGCTCACTTTCCCACAGCTCCAAGGGCGATGAAAATATTTTTCATATTATCTACTACCTTTTACTCTACTCATTCGTCTTTGCCAAGAATACCTCCGTGAGCCGAATATTTGGTGACGACTCCAGCAAAACACCGGCCGGCGGAGGTATTCTTGGCAAAGACGAGCGAGTAAACTATCCTCCACAGAACTTGGGGCGATCAACCCTAACACTATCAGTTTAGGGATACTATTGGTCCGTCTCCTCTAGTCAACTAATTCATATTCTAGTACAAACTTGCTCTTACTCCCTGCCTTTTCTAACTTTGAATACCACTTGTAGGAGTACGGTGCCAGTAAAGCCTGTAAGCAATCGGTCGTAATGTACTAGTAACGCGCTAGTACCTCATGACGTTACGGTTACATGTACTTCTTTTCTCATCGTGTACTCGGAATATGGTTGCTATAAAAGTACCCGAAGATGTGTTAGAATTATTTGAAATATCGAAGATTTGATGTCTTTAATACAAAGAGGATAATGTAACCGATAGTAAGTGAAAATGATGATCATTATGAAAATAGTGACGGCAACTGTGACGGTAGGATGAGGGAAGGTGTTCATTCACCGTTGAGGGTAGCCTTGATACCGCTTTTCAAGCACAGTGCAATAAATTCTAAAGTGTTAGTCCATTCTCATACATGGGCTTCACCAGCACCAGATACTGGCACTGTTCACCGCAATCTTTCAAGTAGCATGAACACTATACTTTCTATGGGTTCATGATGGCTCTTCTAAAATGGGGGGCTAATTTTGGTGCGGTGATGACATGTGTGTGAACCAAGAGCCAACAAAAGGGAACAAGTTTGGCCTGGTATGAGAATAAATGATGTAAGGAGTAGAAATTACTACTAGCCATGTTTGGTCATGGTATTAAGACATAAATCTTTAATATTATCTGATTCCGAATACGCGATGAAAATGGAAGTAGGCTATCAACTTGTTAGGTGACTGCTAGTACGGAATGGTAACCGTGTTAAGTGCTGTGTACAAGAGCCACGCTTTTCCCAGTGCTGTTGCGTCTCTCTCTATCTCTTCATCACTCCAACTCCAACTACCCCAACACCACCAATCACGATCCCACAAGGATTTCCTCGCTCAACCTGACTCCAACAACCTTTATCCCTCCATGACCAACATAGAAAATAAATCTAGGGACGCAGCTGGGAGGATGGGCACAACTACAATTAACAACTGCGGAATACCAAACCTTCGCCTAATTGATGCCAAAGAATTCTACAAGATGGCTCAAATAGCTCGGGCAAACCAGGAACTGTTTCCGGTGCGTCGGGATGCCGTGTCGACACTTCAAGACACTCCACACCGGTGTGTAGACCCCTTCCCCATTTACATAGAGAGCAGGGTTGACAGTTTAGGCCCGGGTTCCACCGCGATTACAACCAACACGTGCGTCTCCTCAATGCATATGCGGATACGAGGGACACCCCCCTATATCTACCGTTAGGTATCAACAATGAGCGGATACCTGATTTTCCTAAGACAGCTGCAGCCATTTGCGAACTAGATGGTAAGTGAAGCTTACCGAATACAATACTAGCCTGAATACTAACTAATAGGTCCTAGCTTCATGTGCTGATTCCCTGCTCCAAGCCATTGGACTGCCGGAAAACGGCACACTGCTCGCCAAAAAAGAAAGGATCCTTTCTCACATCGGGGTGGCGAGATTTTCCCAACTTCCGTTGTAGCGGGGAGGAATCAGACTCTCTTCTTCCTTCAGACATACCATAGGAACTTGAATGATTGGACCATGTGCCAGGTAGTCCAAAATCTTCCTCCGAAATGTGGGAAAATGTCTCATACCAGTCGTTTCTGCCTTCCCCCATAGTCCCCCGCAGTACCCCCATAGTCCCAGGTGTTGAAAGCCACCGGCGATCACCCATAGTGTTTGTATTCTTTATTTCTATGCATCTGTATTATGTTTACTACCGTACTGTTTCCTTTTCCTTTAGTATTGTTCCTTGCCAATCACTTTTTCTCCCCTCTCCTGTAACTAGGTCCCGATTGATGGAGAAGAACATAGTAGGTCTTTGTGCACAAGAGGCGATCAGGAATCATGGAGACGGATTTCACACTTTACAGTTATTTTCAAGGTCTCCCATATTTCCGATGTGTTTCTGACTTCTGCCAATCATGAGATATTGGGAGGCACACCTCAGGCTTCCATATAAGGGCCCATTCCCTCCAGTGGTTAGAATAGAATAATGCGCTTCTTTTATTATTATTATCATTTTACATGTATCTCTACCTCTGCTTGGCACATGAAATTATTGAGTAGTACAAATTCTTTTACCAAGCAGTGCCCTGCAGTTCCCCATAGTCTCTCCCGCCAATGTGTCCTAAATTGTAGTGCCGGTCGCCCTTACTAACGACCGCCGTCCTGAGGTTTCCCGGGTGAGAGAGGACCGCCTTTTACAGTGCAGGACCGCTGAGAGCACTGCATAATATCGGGTATGGCCCCCCCCGCATGACATATGATTTAGTAGACGACTATAGCTATACTTACAGAAGTCCCTAGCATAAAAAAACCGAAGGCATGAAGTAACATTTTGTAAATTCCCGATGCACATCCGAACTCCTATAGTAAATTCAGCCCCCATGATCTCCCTGTGTCCGGGTTCTTAATGCTGGGGGCTTGTAGAACCAGTATCATATGGCTCTGAAGAGATACCAGAGAAAGACCCAAGTTGGCGGTGGTCCTTCAGCAATGTCTATGCAGGGGAGGGACCGTGGTTGACAACGGAACCTTGAGTTGAGTATTCCTCAGCCGTCCAGTCCGTACGTCTCCAGGGTTGGACGGGACGGCCTACAGCTAATAGTCGGTCTTTTTGGAGGTGCTATGGCGGACTGCGCCCAGGAATGTGAGGATTGGAAGGACTGTGGAGGAGGGACGCCGTCCTAAAGCTTGAGATTTAGGAACAAAAGTGGGATTGTTAGAATAGATCGCTTGTCCAAGGCTGTGGAGGTGTTTTATTGGTGAGATGGCCTTAGTGTTTGAAGAGGATGACTGACTAGAGTTTCTGGGAAAGAGTAAAAGTAAAACAGAGCCCGAAGAGATTAATTATAATATAAGGAAGGATGATTGTTCAAGAGTATACCTTATCCCGAACATGTCTTATCATGTCCTATTTACCCCAATTCCCACAGAGAATGGGTAAACCAGGCATTTCACTGGGGCACTAGCACGGTTGGAAATCGTACATGTCCAATCGAATCTCTCTTGCATCATGAACCATCACTCATTCTGTCCCCTTCCACACTGCTGTCCCCCCTCCATCCCCGGTAGTCCTCCACAATCCGTGAATGCTTCTATTTCACCCTGTTGGCCGCCATCCTGCCCAAGAAAGACGCCCTGCACCTTAGCGGTCTCGCAAGGACTGCTAATAATAAGAAATGAAAAGAAACGCTATCTCCCAATCACAGCAACCATTCTAGTCTCCCAACCCACTGTCAGTCCCCCCGGAGCGATCAATACTACGTACAGTATATCTATTTCCTCCTGCGTCTACCACCCTATCCCTGTCTCTATCAATATCCATCCGTTTATACACCGGATCACCTTACACTCTCTACCTAACCCGATACGCCCACCAGGCAGCTTCATATAAAATCACTCGCAACATAATAAGGTTCGAACAGAGTGCTTACAAAGTCCCCTTTGGGTAGTCTATCTACCGCTTAGCGGTAATACCAGTTATTAGAGCAGGGCTTCAGTACATATACCTAGTGGTTATAATTTACTTCGTACTTTAGTGTTGCATCAGGTCAGTTTCTTTTTTCTGCTGTTAGTGTGTTAATGTATTTAGTTCTTCCCGCTCTTTGAGACCCCGTGGGGCCCTATGCAGTAAAACAGTAATTTGAGGAGGCAGGATAGAACAGTAGGTGATGCCAAGGAATGGAAGTGCACTGTTAGGCTCACTTTCACGCTGAAAAGAATGAAATTAACAGTATTATAATTTATGCCACTAGAGACTAATCTATCGACCTACAATTGGCTCTGCAGCGATAAATCTAGGATGAAAGTTCAAGTTACTTTTCCTATCCCTTGAGTACCTTGCAAACAGACTAATCCACCATCCCATCACGGTACCCCAATACACCACCCACTATTTTCCTCCTCCTCTCTAGCCTAATTCCAAGCTCGATTGGCACTCCAGTTGCCCGAAGCAGCTCATCTATTTTGTCCTCTATTGTCTCGGTTAGCTTTTATTTCAATGTAATGTCCAGTAGGCTAGACTTCCCATCGAGGGTGTTGACGTGTCCAACGGTATTAGGGAAATTTGGGATCGCATTATTCTCGACTCCGCAGACCCAAGACAATAACATATCCTCATTGACCGCGCACTTGTTGTTCGAAATTCGGGTAAGCTGGTTCGTGTCACTGCTCAACCCAAGCCTTAGTTAGCACTCAATTCCCTGTGTGTTCCAATACTTTACCCCTACCCCACAAATTGTGGCATGCAGCCAGAACCGCGAAACCATGATAGAACTCGCGGATTGCTATTCTGCCACTAGTAAAGCTGAGTGGATGAATGAAGGTGAAGGGGTAAACGAAGGAAAAAGATAAACTCACATCCGTTTCATCTCCTTACGGAGTTTTTCTATGGCGTTGTTCTGTCGTATGCCGTTCCGGGTTAGTAGTGTCAGAGTTGGCGGAAGCGGATAGTTGTCGGAGATAAAGAAAGAGGATAGATGAGGGAAAAGACGGGATAATAGATTTAGCGACTCCATTTGTTCTAGACGGAAGGATTGGCGAAAGGATAGACGGAATGGTTTATGGTCATGCCTTTCCGTTATTGATATTACGGAGGTATGGAGGCAAATGGGAATATGTCTGAAGGAGAGATCGATAGGTGTGGCAGGTGATAGAATGATTGAGATGGTTTTATTATTTTTATATAGCCTTATGTTTGGTTAGTTAGTTTTGGGAAGATGACGAGCGAATGAAGTTTCTGAATATACCTACTGACTGGACGGTTTGGAACACTGTCCGACTTTTGCTAGATTATACGGTAGTAGCTGGGTGCGAAGTAAGGAAGTCAAGGTGAAGAGAAGAGAAGAGAAAGAGGAGCATTGGGAATGGAAGAGAGGTGAAGTGGAGGATTTGAAGGGAATAAATGAGAGGTGAAGCAGGGGAAGTGAAGGGAATGGAAGTGAAGAGATTAGGGGAACAGTTGCCTCAGAGTTTAACAAATTTTTAATTTTTATGTAAACTAGCCGTACATAGCTAGCTATCGAGATGCGAAACGCATCTACAAACGGGACTCCCCCCCACAATCAGTGGGCCGGCGGTCCGATATAATTGCGAACCGCAACTCTCTTAGCATGAATATCCATTCCCGGAAAAAGCTCCACCCCAAGGGTGACAAAAAGCGCCTCAATTGCTTCATCTAGCACTCTCAGTTAGCTAATACATAATTGTTTTATTTGGTAAGTTTCACTTACCAGTCATGGCTTTGAAATCACCAAGGGTTGCCGGAAAATTGTCGATTGGGACGTTACCGATGCCACGGAGTGGCATGAGGAAGGTGTTGTTGCCTACGGTATTCCGATTGCAGAACCGGGCTAATTGGGTATTGTCCCTGTTCAATTCATGTTCCAGTTAGCACCCAACTCAACCTTGTAACTATATGGGGAGATCAACACACAAACGGAGAATTTCCTTTCCCAGGCCCACGATTTGCTCACGAAGTTCCTGGGACCTGCGGCCCTGGGCATTCTTCATCTCTTCAATAGCATTTAAAACGGTGTGGGGTGCGTAGTTTTGCATATTGTCGATCTGCTCTCTGACTATATCAACACCAGTCGCAATGGCCCTAGACCCGTTTGCGATGTCACAAAACGCATTGAAAACGGCACCAAATTCTGGTTGAGCCATTACGGGTTTTAAGTGACAGGAAGGTATAGGTAGGCGGATGGATGGATGGATGGATGGATGAATGAATAGCGGTGTGGAGGTGCGGAGGCGCGGAGGTGCGGAGGTGTGGAGGGGTGGAGGGGTGGAGGGGTGGAGGGAGGGAGGGAGGGAAAATTCATAAGAGAAGTCCACCTCTTATCCTGTACTTAGCGGTGTTCAAGTTACCCGCCTCTGCTGTGTAATGCCACTTGAAAAATAAAAATAAAAATAAAAAAAACCTATCGTTTGCTTCTATCCACATCCTGCCATTTACTGGATACTGTTCTTCCTTGATTTGATCTCCTTTCTCTCTTCATTTACTAAAGGGACTACGGAGTCGAAACAATCTCAATTTCTACAATCTTATTTGCAACTAACCTCCTGTTGGAAATCGTACTTGTGCTCTTACATCCTCTGTAGTCACGAGTGACACCTAGTGACTGCTTGCTTCACCTACCTGTTTGCACACCTAGTTCTTGGCTCCTCTTTTCTCGCTTCTTTCCTCTCTTCTGTTTATAACCCTTCTTTACTTCTCCTCTCCGATCTCTCGGTTCAATTCTTTGTCATCACTCAATAGGCATAGTCATTTGGCAACTATTTTTTTACTCGGAAAATTCAAATTCTGAGTTGAAATTTCTAGTTTCTTGGAGTGCTCGGACACAGTTTGTATGGGGTGGCGACTCGAAATTTGCGAATTTTAGATTAAAAAACAACACTTGCCAAATGACTCTAATAAAAGTAACATGCTCGCTTTAGTTACCTCTTTCCGCCCAAAACCTATCGAGTGAGGCACGGTGACCGAAAAAAAGAGAAACAAAAATACAGACACTGGACCTAGCGACAATTGAACCCCATGGTAAAAATACCAGCTGAAAGCTGCAAACCTCATGGATTGACAAGAAAATTGCCTAGAAAATTCCACTTAGGTAAAAGTAAAAACAAACTAACACGAACACCTTACCTCCAAGAGGGGCCAACGGCATTTTCCTTATTACTAGTAGACTTATGATTAGCCGCGCGCGGAAGCGGGTTAGTATCAGTGAGCTCAAGCGTCTGGTCCCAGTGGTCCGTCCGTCCTCGAGCCCTGACCGGACTTACTACAGTAGTAGTACCTAGAGCCCAACGACAAGAGTGTCCTCCGCTTCTGCAAACGTACAGTACGGTACAGTGCAGCACTCGATCTTCCGCAATTAATCTTAGCGTATGTATGAACTCTCGATCAGCTCAAGAAAATCAACAAAACATGGAGATAATCTTAACTCCATATCATCAAATTAGCGCTTCGAACACAGTATTGCAACCCAGAACCAAACAAATTGAGCTGAACTTTTTAAAAGAAAAAAATCGAGAATTAAAATGAAATGAAACCCCAGCAATCATACAACCGGACTCCACGCGGGCGGCAAACCAATAGGCAGGGAGAAAAGGAAAAGGAAGAAGAAAAGTGAAAGGAAATATAAATGCCCCACAAGAATCTGGAGTCACCCCAGCACCATCACCGTGAGAACCGAATCCCCCTTCGCCCATTTTAACCTAGAGGAAGCAAGTACCACTCGCGGTAAGAAAGTTGCCGGACAGTAGCAGAATATTTTTTTACAACAGGTTTAAAATGGTTCCGATAATCTTCCATAACAATGCTCTTCCTCTGCAGTCTCACGTTGCTCTCCATTATTTTTTCCGATAGGCATTTTCAGTTGTTCCCCCCTTGACTGCTGTGGGAGATGGGTCGGGTTAAAAGGACGTTATACTACCATAGCAACCATAACATAATCCTCTGCAGATCTCATTCCGCAATTGTCAGGTAGACCCATTGCACCTGTGGCGAGATTGGTCCCCTCAGCGAGATTTGCCTTAATAAGCCCAGTTGCGATATGCTAATGTGGTTGTGGACCTATCTCGCTGAGGGGG
>Ga0307510_10006008_pt1 | contig 14484 bp, 10 predicted proteins | sample 12_EM_MG_FD_207224 | JGI IMG/M metagenome (GOLD analysis project Ga0307510, IMG submission 207224) | Populus trichocarpa ectomycorrhiza microbial communities from riparian zone in the Pacific Northwest, United States - 12_EM | ecosystem: Host-associated > Plants > Roots > Unclassified | place...
AGCATGACAATATTTTTTTCGTTTTTTGCCCTTTTGTTGTGTTCAATTGAGCTATGCTGGAGGCATGGTTGAGTTATCATTATTTTTTTTCTTGTATTGTGGTTTCTCTCCAATTGGGTTTTTATCAGATAAAATCGAGATAAAATTCAATATAAAATTGAAGAGTTATTGGAGAATTATGGAAAAAATTGAATAAGAGTGAAAAATATAAGGGGTAGAGAATTAAGGTCTAAATTGAAGAGAAATTAGAAAATTAAGGACTACAATTAATGATAAATGATAATATTTTGAAATTAATAGATTGGATAGCTAAACATGAGCATGGCAATATTTTTTTGTTGTGCGAGTATATTTTCACCTTCGTGTTGTGTTCAATTGAGCATCATGAGGCATGGTTGAGTTATTTTGTTTCTTTTTTTTCTTGTATTGTGGTTTCTCTCTTATTAGGTTTTTATCGGGTAAAGTTGAGATAAAATTCAATATAAAATTGAAGAGTTATCGGAGAATTATGGGAAAAATTGAATAAGAGTGAAAAAAATATAAGGGTCAGAGAATTAAGGTCTAAATTGAAGAGAAATTAAAAAATCAAGGACTAAATTGAATGAAAATAAAAAATATATATGATATATGTACCACATGCACCGGCATGTGACAAAGGTGGCCTTACTGTGGTGGTGCATGCAGCCTCTTTTGAGCTTCAATTGTGTCCTTACTTGTATTGTTAGAACTGTCTCAACGGGGTCTTTTTTTTATGATGATGCGTGGTGGAAGGAGTGACTTTAGCGACTATTTTTTATGAAACAAAAAAAATTTAAAACGTGACATTGGAAGATGAGATTGAAAAATCAAAACTTTAAGACAAAAAAAAGCAAAGAAAATAGTAAAAATACCAAAATGAAAGCAGCCAAAGAAGTTAGAAATTTTACAAAACATGCCACATTTCTATAGTGATTTCATAATTCAAAAACATGCACCGGCATGTGAGGAAGGTGGCCTTACTGTGGTGGTGCATGCAGCCTCTTTTGAGCTTCAATGATGCCCTTACTTGTGTTGTTAGAATTGTCTCAACAAGGTTTTTTTTTCATGATGACGGGTGGTAGAAGGAGTGACTTTAACGACCATTTTTTATGAAACAAAAAAAAAAGTTAAAACGTTTCATGGGAAGATGAGATTGAAAAATCAAAACTTTGAGACAAAAAAAAAGTAAAGAAAATAGTAAAAATGCCACATGAAAGCAGCTAAAGAAGTTAGAAATTTTACAAAACATGCCACATTTCTATAGTGATTTCATAGTTCAAAAACACCATTTTTTTTAGTGTTTTTGTTAACGGTCTTCATTCCATTCTATAACGCGTTTGTCATTTAGGCTTAAAGTGCGCACTTTTCGGCTCTTGGTAATTTGAGGCTTTATTAGAGGTTATAATTTATTCTCCTTTCATAAATTAGCTTGATTTGAAACTAATTTCAGCCTACATGTGTATTTAGTAATACGGTGTATGATGTTTTTCAATAATATTTTTCAATTGAAAATATATTAAAATAATTTTTTGAGATTTTTTTTAAAATTTTGACATCAACACATCAAAACTATTAAAAAAATATCTAAAAAAATATTATTTCATATATATTTTTATTTGCTTTTTATATGGATATCTCCATCTAATAACTTGAATCACAGGTTTAGCAAGTTGGTTCGTGTTAACTTTGTTCATTTTTTAATTGAATATTTTTGTTTCAATTTCACCCTCCAAGAACTCAATATTTTTTTATTTGTTTTTTTTTTCAAATTCATCCTTCAATATTAGGTTGCTTGAAAATTGAGTTTTGTATTTTTTTATTTAATTTCTATGAAGTTATCTTGGTCTCATGAATTTAATTTATTTTTTTGATTTCAACCTTCAACTTTGGATCTATTGGAAGTAGAGCTTCATAATTATTTTATTTTTATGAAGTTATCCAAGTCTCAAGAACTACGTCACGGGTTTAACTGGTTAACCTGAGTTGACTTAAGTTATATTATCGATTATAATCGAGATAAATTTATATTTGGATTCAATTAATAATGAATTAACATATTCTTATGATAATTGGACTAGGACAATAAAAAATTGTATGCCAAATTCATTTAATTACATTAGTGATGCAAGAGTTTTTATTTGAAAAAAAAATAGATATTTTTCTTAGTTAATTTTTTTTTATTTTTCTATTATGTGTCATTATATTTTTCTAGGTTTTTTATTATTATTTGAAGGAAATAATTTTTCTATTTTATTTTTCTTATTCAATATTACTAGAATTTTTTAGCTTCTTTTTATATATATAAAGTGCTGTAATAGCTTTTTTACAAGTTAGACATGGATGAATAAAATTAAATATTTTGAGAGTCTCTTTATAATCACGGTTTTCTTGGTCTTTGATGGTTTTTTCACTTGTAACTAACTTCATTATCCTTCGCTCATGTATGTTTCAGGTGGTATTAGAGCCCAACGATTCCTGATAATTTTTGCTATGTGCTATCAATCATAATGGTTGGAGATCGTAGAGGATGTGTATCAAAACTCAACAATTACAGGTAGTTAGTTGTCTATGTTGTTGAATAACCATAGTTAAAAGAGGTGGTTGTAGAACATATTGTGCTTGTGTAAGAAAGGATGAGGAGGTTCCTCCTCAGGAAAGAGACATCTAAGAACTGTGGAAGAGGGCATGGTTGCGCATCCAGTGAGATGGTGAATAGCCAGATTTGATCACCATGAAGCGTCACACTGCCTTCTTAATTGCGCAGGCGCCACCCATTCGTTAGGAAAGAAAAGTCTCGTGAAAAGATGAGAAATTAAAAATAAAACTACTATTACAATTCACAGTAAAAGATCTCTTGATTTACAGTGATTTCTCTGCATCATTTAACTCTCGTTATAATTGCCTCGCATTTAAAAACAAAAGGAGAAAAAAAAGAATTGTATTTCATGGTAACAGGTTCACAACCTGGTAAACCAGTAATGGTGATACGATTAGAAACATGTTTAGTTCTTTTAGGTACTACTAGACAGGGGTTCCATGCTAGGCCGTATGTCGGCCTAGATTTTTTTTAACATAAAAAGAATGATGTCAAGGCAACACAAATGTTTATAAAAAAAGCAAAAAATATATGAGACTTGTATCATTGACTCAACTGAGTTTAATGAGCTTAAATAATTTAAATAAAATAAATAAAAAAATTAAAGACAATAAATAAAATAACCAAAAAAATTAACGTAAAACAGATTAAAAAAACCGACTCAAGTCCATTTTGGTTAGCATGTTAAATATGCAATTTGATCGTGATACAAGGATAACCCCATCAAAAGTAAACTGAGTAAAATTATGAAGTTTAATTATCAAACAACTCAATTATCAAGGGCAAAATTGAAAAATAATGAAAAACAAATATCAAAGTCGACCCAAGTTAACCTATTAGCCCTGCCTCAATGTGTATAGGATTGAGATGACCCCATAGAAAGGAAAGTGAAAAAAAAAACATAAAAACTAATTTCTAATAAATCAAATGTTGAAGGAAAAAAAGTCAACTTTATAAAAGACCTAGAAAAAGACTAAAGTCAAACCATGTTAACTTTTAAAACTTGTGATCTTGGTTATGAATTTAGGACTAACCCCATGAAAGGCAAACCCTAAAACATAATGAAGCAAAATTCTAAATCAATAAAATATTGGGAGATAAAATTGATAAAAAAAATATTCAATAAGAAAGGCTCCAAAACAAAAGAAATAGCAATAAAAAGAATGAGAACTAAATTTAATATAAAAATAATTTGAAATCAAATGTTGAGAGATGGAATTGAAAACAAAATTCGATCAGGAAAAGGATAAAAACAAACAACAATTAAAAGAATAAAGATCAAATTTGACATAAAAATTAAATGAAACTAAATAATGAGGGACGAGATTGAAGAAAACAATTAATAAAAAAACAAAACAAATAACAAGCATTTGGACATGAGACAACACCTCACACGCCACTCTTTCACTAGTGCATGCCTATGCACATACCAACCATTTTTTTTTTAAATAATATCTATATTTATGAAAAGATCAAATCTCTCCCTAGACAACTTGTTAATTACTAGAAATTCAATTTGAAAATACAAAAATATCCTGGTTTGCAAGTTTGAATTTTTTTTGCTTCTTATGGTATGATAGTCTTTATACTTTGCTTCCAAAATATAAAAAAGATAAAATTATCTTTGATCAACCTTTTAACAAAGTTATATAGTCTTTACAATATATTTTTAATTCATAATAACTAATGAAATCCGTAAAAAAAATTACACCAACAGCAAGATCATTGAATTTTTGTTGGAATAGCAACATAATAATTACACTATTGCGGTGATCTGTGTCTAGGAACAGTGAATTCACCTTGGCTTCCATTTTATTTTATTTTTTAATATCGAGCAAATTCATTACATGTTGCAGAAACCTGTGCCGGGACTACCATCAAAATTTCCCAGCAAAATAGCACTAGAAATTTACACACATTATTCCGAGATCTAGAGCACAAAAACAGGCGGCGCAAGCATAGGTCAACCTACACGTACTTGCTGAATAGAATTTATTTATTGTATCAACCATAGATATCACAACACATGCGAATAAACAGCATGTGAGGCCGTAAAATTGTGAGATTTCCAGAAAAGAATAGGCACAAAGTTAAGGGCACAGCACGCCTCTATCAATAAGCAATAATGGTAAACGACATCAATAAGTGACCACCTCAAAAATTTCCAAAACAGAGCTCCTCCCTGACTTCGGTATATATCAGCGAAAAACTACAAATGGGATCCAAGCCATACATTCAAAAAACAACAAAACCCGGGAAAATACAGAAGCCTCTGGAACCACGACAAAATGATCCCTTCAGTTCTCAGAAACTCCTATACATATGTTGTATGTGTATATATATATATATATATATCTATATAGGACTACTCAACAACATCCAAAATTTCGAAGCTCCACCAGATGCTTCTCTTGCCTAACCAGTTCAGAATTTTATGAAAACCAGAATAAAATTGGAAAATCACCTTAGGTCTGGCTATGTCCCCTAAACGTTTAAGAAACTTCTCAAAAGCTGAAACAAAAAAGGTCCCTTTTTAATCAGGCACCCCAACATCATTCATAAAGACTTGGAGTGGTACCGATTTTAAATTACTCAGTCCTACAAGGTTAGCGCCCTCAAAAACAAGTGGCTTGCTTAATCAGACTCCTTTCCAGAACCTGAGGAAGCATCCCCATTTGAAGAATCCTCCCCACCCGCCAGATTTGATGGGCTTCCTTGCTGATTCTCCTCGTGGGTGATGGTTCGGGGTTTCCCAGGTCTAGTTCTTACATTAACCCCCATTGGAAAGGGAACCTGCAAATAAATACAGGGTCGGCGTGAAATTACTTTCATTCTTTTCTCTAAGACTGCCGTTAAATGAGGTGAATTTGGTTGTTCTACTGAGACTGAAGCCCATTTTATGGACATCAGCACAAGATCCCACCCACATTTAGCAGCATTTCTAGATTCTGTTTTATGTTAAAGTCCATATGGAAACACGTAACTAAAATCCAAATTGCCTGACATGCTGTGATGTGCATACCTGGTCACCTGCATTGGGTCCATCAGTATTGAAGAGAATGGGTCTGCATCTCTTATCCTCGTTCATCAAGCTTGAATTCTGGAAATGTGCAATGAGAGCTGTTTTTCCTTGTATGCGAGCATATGCAAGCAATGCTACCTTTTCACTATTGAACTTCTCCCATTTCTTCCCATTAAATGCCTGCCATAATTTAACTTTCCTTTTAGCTTTAGCCTTTGCATGTAACCTTTAGGATAAAATTGCCATTGGCCTATAACTACACTAGCCACCCCTCCTTTATCATCTTATTGCAAGATATACCTTCACCTTAAAATTTTGGGTGCAGTGTAAAAGGAATGGCAAGTACAACAAGGGCGGACAAAGTAATTTATCCAATCTATTAACAACATTACAGCTTACACATCACAAACCTGATAGAATGGAATTATTTGACTGGGATCAATCATGTTGATAAATGCATACCCAACATTGCATTTGTTCTGCAAAAATTGTTAGGGTCAGGTATTGCATATGGATTGAAATTGTATCAACAGAAACTTTGGTTTTCCCACTACTCATCTTTAACCTTGAAATTAACGGGCACTTGCCTTAAAATCAATTGGCAGGTAAATGAAATTGTAAGACCCTTTATGGTGTTCATCAATTGCTGCCAGAAGCATTTTTGAAGTATACCTGCCATCAACACCACATTGTCACAGTTAAATCATAACCTGGAAAAGAAGAACTATTGGCAACCTTTTAACTGAAATGTGGTCATAGTGCAAATATTTCTTGTCTAGTGAAGTTTGTTCTATATAAAAATCATTGAGCATGCATAAACATCACACTTTCATGGACTACAAGTTACTGCTTCAGAAACAGAGTTCCATCAATAAAAAAATAGTAGCCACCAAGCAGAATATGATCACAGTTTTGAAGTTAGGTACCACATACTTGTTCGGAATATTCTTTATCATAAGTGTTGTACGGTTGTCTTCCCCTCGCAATATCCGATCAATGTCAAGCTCATATTGTTTCTTGTCAGCCTGACTAATGCTGCCCTCATTTCTACGGCTTCTAGCACGTTCACTAGGAGGATCAAATGTATTAATCATGGGAATCATTTGGCCTCTGCCAGGAAACACCATGGACCTCTGCTGTTGGGATTGGAGCCCGACATTTTTTGGGGTCATTGAAAGTTCCAGACGGTTTCCGCCACCATGAGGAAACATGTTAGCAGAGAGAAATTCCATGGACTGCAACGAATTATTGGATATCCTTATGCTCCCAAGGGAGCCAGGATGGAAACCAGATGTGTCAGGAGATTCCCCTGCATATGCACGTTGCCTATCCCAGAGAGAAGGATTAACAGCTGGCGCTGATCCCACATGTTGGTTATTGATGGGTAAAACTGGATTCAGCATAGGAGATGGTGCTCTAGGAGGTCCATGCAGCCGTGGTCCAGGATGAGAAATAGAAATTCCATTGACAAACGATGGTGAGCTTGGCCAAATCATGCCTGGAAGCTGGTGATGATAGGAGTTACCCCATATATAGTGATGCCCAGTTAGAGGGCAGCTTCCATTTTGAGCAGATCCAAAAACTGATAAAATGGAGCAAAGGCCAGATAAATGAATCTATTAAGAATTTGAAATTGTAACAAATAATCACCAGTATTCTTCTAGCACAGAACTCAATCGTTTAACATGTATATCTTTCTAACATCACAACTTTCATTATCTGCATGTGAAACTAGCAAACCAAAGGCACGCAATGAAACCTATTAACCTTGATCTAGAAATTCCTGTAGTTCCATGGAAAAGATACGGTAGTTTGAAAACTTGGCTTTTGTAAGTCAAACCACTAAAAACTCAGTATTGTTAGCAGCGCCACTGGGCTCCACCAGCTATGTGGAGTCCGAAAAGCAAAAAATAAACAAATAGAAGACAACTTCAGCAAGATATTCATTGCACTTACCTCCTTCACTGAACTCAATTGGATTTCCATTTGAGCTCATTCTGGCTAACTGCTGGGTATAAATTCTTTCAAGTGGCCTTGGATTGATGTTTGCAGCCATTGCTCCAGGAGAATTGCAGTGAACACCACTATTGAGACCATCATACTCTGGAAGTGAATGAGGATGAAAATTTGGAGCGCCCTGAATATCAAATTTCAATTGACCTGGTGAGTGACTGAGCTCAGCAAAGCCAGTTTGATTGCCAGCTGATTCAACTCTCAAAAGTGAGGACAAGCTGTTAGGAACACTAGAAGAGATTCCATGATGCAATGCAGATTTCAAAAATGGAGCTTGTATTGCAGAGGGTGCACCCAAAATAGGCCCATTATCCATGCCACTGGATGTAATTGTTCCTGTTAACAATGCTTCATGAGTGACATGACTATTAAATTAAGGGATAAAAAAGAAAATAACGAATGAAATTTAACGAATTTTACATGAACAGACAGATGAAATAAATGACCCAAAAGTTGCATAATATTATAACTCCCGTCAATGTGTCTATTCGTGCAAAATTCACTAACTTCGGTTTGTCTTATGTAGCATTATCCTATAATGAGTAAGATATCACATTTCCAACAATCATACCAGAGAATCCAGTAGTTAAGTTAATGGAAGGGCTAATCTGCTGCACAAAAGGCCGAAAATCATCTTGTTCCAACTCAGTAGGAATCTGTTGTGATAAACTGCATGCCAAAAATCAAGATAAACCTAGAGTTTAGCGAGAGATCCAAAGAAAAGTCTAGGTTAGTTAAGCAGAAATGACAAACCAGCTAATAGTTTGAATATCGGCAACAAAAAGTAACGAACAGGGGGATGGAGTAGGTCTTGCATTTCTATGCTGTGAAGCAAATATATATACAAAAATGTAAATGCAACCAGGAAAACCATTGGTTCTGTCTGCTTAAACTAATGTTTCTCTATTTTATCACACCCGAACATGGAAAGAGAGGAAATACTTCTGCAACTCTCCCACTAAATTGGATAGTTAATCAAAAGAAACATAAAGCAAAAGAAGGAAGAAAGAATGTGAGGAAAAACTAAATAAATGCAGAGTTAGTATGCTTGGACAACACCCACCGTTTTAAACCCCGTGGATGGCTTGCCTCTAGCTTAATCCGCTTCCCAGCAATATCACTCTTATTCATTGCACAAAGAGCAGCTTCTGCAGCTCTCACATCATAAAATTCAACTAATTTGTGATGATTTCTGTTTGGGGTTTCACGAATCTGCAATGCAAGAGCAACATGGGTTCATGCCTAGGTTGCAGAGTTTTGTTAATAGCAAAATAAAATCAGCAACCGAGTTCACCTCCTTGATCTCTCCATAAACACCAAAGATCTGACGAAGTTCGTCATTTGAAACAGAAGAATCAAGGTTGGATACAACAAGAGTACCCTGGTTAAAATCTTTCTCTGAAGGGTTGACCTGACAAAAGTAACCAACAAGTCATGTGACAGGATTCATGCATGTAGGTTATCATTACAAAAGTACACAAATGTAGAATGTATGCAAAAGAGTAAAAGTCTTAACAATGGGACCGTCATTCTGATAAACTAAAGTGATGATGGACTAATAATAGCACAATAATTAAACAGGAAAAACATTGAAATCCACCTTTGGAATTGAGTAATGAATGTCAAGTTTCCTACGTCTCAATGGCCTATTCTGCAGTGCTTTCATTGTGTTTTTGGCTGCTCTAATATCGTAATAGGTTATCATAACAAAACCACGATGCTTGCAAGCCGTATAAAGTGTACGGATATCACCATATTGCTGCACATTAAGCATACACAATAATAACAGAGGGTGAGACAATCTTTGAAGACAAGTAGCTCAAGTTAATAGCATGTGTGAAACGCAAACTAAAACATGTCAAACACATACCTCAAATACAGCTCTTAACTCAGAGTCTTCAACATTGCTATTTATATTTCTCACAAAGAGTGTTCTAGAAGGGTGTTCACCATAAGGGTGTTCTCCTGCCATTGAAAGATTGCATGCCCCCAGCTGACCATTGGAAGCTCCTCCAGGAAATTCAGAATCAATCTGGGCCACAGAACCATCATCCCCCAAATCCATCCCTCCAACGCTGCTGAAAAAGTCCAACTCCTCCATATCATCTCCACCACTGGGATGGTTAATATTTTCTACCCTATCGGTCACCCCAGTAAACAAGTCATCATCATTAGGGAGAAGGTTACCAATGGTTTGGGCCTCAATTTCTTCAAGGGACTCAAAATGTTCCTCTTCCTCGAAATGAGATGCAATAGTATCAACAGAATGGCCATATAGAGGATTGGTTGAAGATAAACTCACTGCATCAAGAGCATGAAACTGTAGATCAGTACGCAGTATCTCAAAAGGAAAGTACATCCTAGAAACCAAATCTAGATATGGCAAAGGCTAGCATGTGGCACGTAATTTAAATTTACATGGCCTTTGTGGAAAAAGTGTGGCAAAACAAGCCAAATAGGAGAAGAAACTTACTCTTTCTGCTAAATAATTCTGATAATGAGCTTGAGAAGAGACTATTCTCATGCTGAGTTGCCATTGCGTTCACTTTGCAACCTTCTGCAAAATAAGATGCCGGCTGTACATTCAAACTAGTCCTTGTACCTGGATCAATGTCCACAGGTCTCAACAATGTGAAGGACCTACTTAATGCTCTCTCTGCTCCCACCGCATGCTTATCTAAGCTATGATTCATTTTATGGTCATGCATTAGGGAAAGCTGAGGATGTTCAAGCGATTTAACCGAATCCACAGCTACAGGTTTCTCTAGGGGTGTCAAAACAGCTGATTTCCCAGCTGCAGTTAAACAAATTATATTAGTTTCTACTCCATGAAAAAACTCACTTACCATAGTAGAAGTGCTATACTCACCTAGCGATGACATCATTTCACAAATTGATCATGCACTAAGAAGAATAGTTTGTAAAGAATTTAGAGACCAATAATTAATTCCATGGTAGGATCCATTCTTAAATTCTGGTTAAATCTCAATTTGGCACCAGCCCCGCCTATAATAATCAAAACTAAGTACATGAACTACATGTGACTCTACTGAAAAACACTTTGAGGAGAGCAGAAAATTCAATGAAAGGAATCACAGAAGCATCCGATTCACAATTCCTTCTGGCTCTTTCTCCTGAAACTCACTCGCTAAATTATTTAGCGCATACTTCCAGAAAAATCAATAATTCTAGTTCCAGCTTTGTTGACAAAGTATTTTCAATAAGATTATTAAAGGCATGTGACAAGAATGAAGATCGCGATTAAATATTTAGACTAAAATCAAAGTATTTTCAGTAAGATTATTAAAGGCACGTGACAAAAATGAAGATCGTGATTAAATATTTGTTAACGAATACTAATATCTTAAACATGTTAGCAACTATGGCAGGTCAATCAATCCACATTCACAAAATTAAACCTTTATTCTCTCAATAATGCCCCAGCATGTCATCCTATAGACCTCATTAATAGCAGTTTACGTCATCTCACAGAGCTAATTCTTCTTTTTCCAATTCAAGATACTTATTAAATTACTTAATGTCCACATGGTTTATTAGCGATCTGGCAGACAGAATTGAAAGATATATCCAACCTTCTAAACCACACAACACAATCGATGTTAAAGTGAGAATCTAGAAACAATCAGATCCCAATTTGGGAAGACAGATAAAGAGTTGTAAAGTGGCTGACTATAAAGAAACACTTGTTATGTCCTAGGAATTGACCAACATACTGCTTAACTGCTATATAAAGAAACACTTGTTATGTCCTAGGAATTGACCAACATACTGCTTAACTGCTATACAAACAATTCCAAGTTCTCAATCAAAAAGATGTAAAGGTAACAAAAAAGATCCAGCAGTCCATTTGATGAATCAAAACCTTAAAACCCACACATATCTCAAATATACTGACCATGTTGATCAGGCATCGTGTCTGACTTCCAAAACCCTACCTGCCTCTGCCAAGGGTAGAAAACAAAACCAATCAGTAACAATTCAAACATAAACCACAAAAAAGAAAACATAATAATAATAATAATTAAGCACTACAATCTACACCAATATATAAACCGTTACAAAAATATAACCTAACCATGAAACAGAATCAGAAATGATAACGCGAACAGATGATTAAACTAAAGGTGGAAACACAGAGATGCACCGGCAGTACCTCTGGAAAAGAAACATCCTCAGAGAAAAATGATGATGAGGGCAAACCCTGTGAGTCCATTATTTCAGATGGCATTATGAATTGATACCTAAAACAAGACTATATAAAAAACCCCCACCCATAAAAAAAATAAAAAAAATCTCAATCTGGGCGGCCCACTGTTGCATTAACACTTGTGTACAAAAATCTCTGAGTCTTGTATGTAACTCTGCAAGGCAAGAATTTGGAAAGTAAGGGATAGCAAAGCAAGGCAAAACTAGGCAACTTAAAAAAGCACGAGTAAGAATGATAAGGATTAGGGATGATTAATTTCATTAATAGCAAAATCTGCAAATTGTTTCAGCTTAAGATCTTAATGGAAAGTAAGCAATTATGGCAAGTAAAAAAACAACAAGAACAAAATTAATTATTCCTTCATTGGATACTAATAATAATTACAATAATAATCTCTCATAATTCACACCAACCAATCTTTTCTCAAATAAAAATAATAATAATTAAAAGGAAACACGGAATTGTTAATTAAATTCTATTTTTTGCAGGTGCAATTTTCAATAAGATCCAAAACAGCTTAAAATTAACCTGAATTAGCAAAATTGAGTAACCTAGAACATTTTTGGACTCAAAAAAATAACCGACCAGAGGATAAAAATTACAAAAACACACGTTGGAGGCTTGGAGCACAAAATGTAACAGACCTCAATTATTAAGCAGAAAAAACAGACTCCGGTTCCTAGAGAGAGAGGGGGGAAGGGGGGGAGTACCAAGAGGAGAAAGAAAGAGAAGAGAGAAGAGAATTTAAACAGAGAGAGAATTCAAAAGAGAGATCGAATAAATTACGGCTAAAGGAAAGGGAAATTGAAGGAAGAAGGCATCATCTTATTAGCAGCATAGCATCTTTGCCGTGTAAGATCCTCCAACCAAACACCGCCTTCCTTCCTTGATTCTCTTTTAATTTCCCTGCATTGCACGTTAACCTCCTCCTATACTTTACTTCTTCGTCTTTTTTTATTACAAATCTTCTCTCTTCAGCTAAGAAACAGATTCTCCGGTGGAGAGAAACGGAAGCTCCGGCAAGATTGAGACCTCTCGCCAGAAGTTGAGAATATTGGCGAGGTTGTTCTTTTCTTTTATCTCTCTGCCGGTAAAAAAATGAGAAGACTCTGGTTGCAAAAACTAGACCAGGTTCCTACAAACACGAGATCATGAGAGAGAGTTGAGGTTGAGAAACCGTTCAGACTTGATTCTAACGCCGTTAATTAGAAAATCCGTTGTTAGTAAAAGAAAGAGAAAGGTCTTCTTTCTGTCTTTAGCTCTTCGCTGTGTTGTATGGATTTTAGATTAGATAGAATAGAATATTAATTAATTATTAATTTTAAGATATTACCCCCCCCCTCTCTCTCTAAATGCCACGCTGGCTTTTTCTTTGAAGCCGGTTAATTTTAAATTTGAATTGTGAAATGACGAGAAAGGACTTGGTCTGCTATGAAATGATTCAGCCATGGAATCGGTTATTTTAAGTAATAAGTAAAAGCCTCGCTAAAGCCACCTTCTTAGAACTCATTTATTTATATGTTTTTTTATTTTTTTGTCTTAAATTAATTAACTTTTGTCTTTTAAATATTTTAATATAATAATATTAAAAATTTTAAAAATAAAAATATTATTTTAATATATTTTTAAATAAAAAATATTTTCAAAAACAATCAATACTCTAACATCAACCCATTAAACTCATATAACACAATAAAAAAAAATATTATGTGTCTGTCTGACACTTTCGTCTATTCAAGCTCGTTAATGAAAGTTAGTTTCCAAGAGATCCGACAGTGAAAAAAGAAAAAGAAAAAGAAAATAACAAGGTGAAAATATTGTGGGTGGTGGTGCTCACAGGTTTGGTACAGTTTTGGAAACTCCTCTGTGATTTAGCGGGCCTTGAGATCCGTGCGGTGCTTAAATTCTCAGATAGATAGAGAGAGTTCTTACTAGTATTTCTTTAATGTGCTGAGAAATTATCCAGTGATACAGTGACGTGAAGGTATGTGAAATTTGTGGTAGAGAAACAGGAATTTTAGATTTTATTTTCCAGGCTTCGAGTAATGAGTGGTTGGAAATATATTCGTACAGTAAGAGTCGAGGAGCTTCACTTATAGAGGGTTTAATTTTATGTTTTAAAAATATTTTAAAAAAAATTAATATTTTTTTTAATATTTTTAATATGTTGATATTAAAAATAATTTTTAAAAAATAAAAAATATTATTTTAATATATTTTTAAATAAAATATACTTTAAAAAACAACAACAATTATATTCAATTATTCTTATTTGGCTTATAATCATGGTTGATGTTACGTGGCTGAATAAATTATAAACAGAGAGGCGTCCTTAAAAAATGAAGTTAAATGTCAAAAACGTGAATTCGTGAAAATTTAAAGTTTGGCTGGCAGTGTGGTTGCGGGTATTTTTTAAATAATTTTTCATGCCAAAATACATGTCAATGATATTTTTTTTATTTTTTAAAAATTATTTTTGACATCAGCACATCAACCAAAATATACAAATCATATTAAATTTTAATAAAAAAAATATTTAAATTTTTTGAGAACGCAGCAGCAGCGGCGTTTTCAAACATTCTCTTAGTTGACGCGTGTGCCAAATCA
>Ga0307510_10006009_pt1 | contig 14483 bp, 8 predicted proteins | sample 12_EM_MG_FD_207224 | JGI IMG/M metagenome (GOLD analysis project Ga0307510, IMG submission 207224) | Populus trichocarpa ectomycorrhiza microbial communities from riparian zone in the Pacific Northwest, United States - 12_EM | ecosystem: Host-associated > Plants > Roots > Unclassified | place...
TTTATTTCTTGAAATAAAATTTTTCATGTTTTTTTATTTTTGAAAATTAATTTTTTGTTTGGGAGTTTGAGGGCATTTTCATAAAATAAATAAAAAAGAAGGTAAAATGGTATATTGAAAAAAAAAATAAATGTATAAGGGTATATGAAAGTGGAAAATTCTCAAAAAAAAAAAAAAGTATTGGTAGAGAATACATAATGCATAGGATACATCTTCAACTTATTGAAAGGTACAAGGAAAAACTTGTTTTTTACTTTTTACTTTCTTTTCAAAAGAAAATAGAGAGGAAAGAAATAAGAGGGAGAGTAAAATTTGTCTATTGTGGATTGTTTAATTACTAAATATGAATCATTGAAATTAATGATATATAAGATAGTTTTTAAATTCTGAGTATTTTTTTTAATAAAGGACAATTATTACATAATCTTACATAGGTTATAATTTCTAAATGAATTATGTGTTTTGTTAAAGAGTATTAATATATTTTTACGTGTCAACTTCTTCATAGTTAAAAAACACATTGCATGAAAGTATAACCTTAAAAGATCGAATAGTCGTATTAATATATTTCTAAATGAATTAGGTATTTCACTTTCCAAATATACTTGACAATGTTTGAAAACCTTAAAAGATCGAGGTCTTTTTAAGGTCGGTTGATGGACTAGAAGATTGAGATTGTTGAACTTGAGCTCCGCAAGCACCTGCAAAACAAGTCTCTTGTTAGGTTTGGAAGATATTTCTATGCTTTAATAAGCACAGATGTAAAAGGAAGAAGTCTTAAAGGCACATATATAAAAGAAATAAGTCTTAAAGGTTGTATTATATGTGTTTATAGAGAATATGTAAGAGATGTGAGTTTCTAGATTCGAATCCTTTACTTGGTGACTCATGAACATTTATATAGCTATGAGCTACACTAACTTGCATGGAGATAGAGATAGTAATTTACTATTGAGCGCAGTGGATGACATCACATCACAAAGGTCATTCTTGGGTATGAGCACGTCATAATGTTATTAATAATTCCTCAAGCTCTTACATTACCTAGATTGCCTTTGTTACAGCCATTCACATTCAACTTCATCCATTGCATTGGTGGGATACTTTCATCCCACCAAAGTAACATGTTTAGTTCTTCCTATAAGGGTTGTATTAATCTATGTAGCTACTTTTACATCAGTCATAAAGCATTGTATCACATTTAAAGGATTGAAGTGAAGATCAAGGATCTCTCCAAACACTTTATGTTTCTTTCACTTCCACATATACCATTATGTAGCTTCAAAAACTAAAAGCCAAGGGTGTCCTTTATTATTACAACTATTGGATGATAAATTATCAATTATCTATAAAAATAAAATTGTAGAATAGAACTCCTTTTTATCCCAATGATTCACTAAGATTCCAAACATTTTGAGCTAAAGGATAATCCCGTAAGGCATAAAGCAATGTCTCTGTATTCATGTTACAGTGGTGACAATAGGGATGGTCCGCAATATGTCGTCGAAATCTATTATCATTGTTCATAAGGCTATTGTGTGCAACAATCCACATAAATACCTTAATCCTCTCAAGATCATTTCATTTCCATAACATTTTCCAAAGTAGATCCACTTCAGAATGTTTAACTTTAGAAACTGTATGAGATTTATAAGTTGACCTCAGAGAAAAAGTTCTATTGGCAAAGTTACGCCAATAAATGGAATTTTCAACTAAACTAGTAGATTAAAGAGGGTAGTTTGCTTACACCATAGTCACTTGCATAGGCAGAAGTCTAGCAAAAGCCTTTCAGTTCCATTACTTATTATAAAGCACCATGCCAGCAACTAATAAGCCTTTCTCACTCTCAAGAATATTTTGTATAATATGTTGAAATAAAGGGCCAAACATGTCTACACAACTATCAATCCAGATACTCATCTTATTTAAACTCCCAATTGACCAGTCAATCCTGCTAATAACTCCGGGGCAAACCTTGTAAATAGCTTTCCATTGAGGAGAATCTTTCCCTCTAGCTTGAACCCGAGGAATATTATCTGTTGTTTTGATATATTTTCGATGCAAGACTCTAGCCCAAAGGCTACTGCTATCATTAATAATTCCTCATCTGAATTTCATGATGAAAGCTTTGTTCATGGGATGTATACTTTTATACCTAACCCTCCACTTATCTTGGCCTCATAAATTTATTGTCATTTCATAAAATAAATCTAGTCATTTCCATCATTGTTCTCTATATGAATCTATGACAAGTTTTCTCAATCTCATAGCAAATAGATTTTGGGATGAGAAGGGACTACATAAGGTATAAAGGAACAATTGTAAGAATGGATTTGCAAAGAGTAATTCTCCCTCCAAGAGATAAGGTTTTCCATTTCTAATTGGAAAATTTTTATTGCATGTTTTCCATGATATAGTTATAGGTCTTTTTAATCATTCCTTGATGCAAAACAGGAACACCAAATAACTTCCTAAGGTTATTAGTTTTGGAGAAAACACTAGCATGATTAATTTGTCATGATAAACTGGCTAAGACATTCTTTGAGAAAAATATCTTAGTATTCCGATTGTTCACTTTCTAACCAGAAGCCTCATAGAAAATATTCAAACAAAATAGTACTTGACTAAGTTTCCTCTTATTAGCCTCGACAAACAACAATATATCATCAACTAAGCAAATATGGGAAATAGAAAGACCTTCATTGGCAACTTGAAAGGGCTTCTATATTCCTACCTCTATGATCTTACAAATAAGTTAAGATAGTTTTTTAAAACATGACACAAAAATACAAAGGGACAAAGGATATCCCTAACGAATTCCTTCCGTAGGTGTAAAACTAGCTGAAAGGCTATCATTCCACAGAACTCTAAGAGAAGCTGTCTTAATGCATTTCATGATAAAGATCATCATCATCTGAGGGAAACTTGCATCCTGTAAGGAAATTTTAATGAAATCCCATCTTAACTAATCATATGTTTTCTTTAAATCAATTTTGATGGATATATAACCTTGCCTACCTTTCATATTTCTCATAGAGTGGATAGTTTCTTATGCCACTACTTTATTATCTGTAATTTATCATTCTGACACAAAACTATTCTGATGCTGCGAGACCAACATCTACATGAGGCTCTTAAATCTATTAATGAAAAGTTTAGTGAAGACTTTATAGTTAATATTACACAAACCAATAGGGCAAAATTGGTAGATGAGATCAGGTTTCAGAATTTTGGGGATTAACACAAGATATATCTAATTTATATCAATAACATTGATTGAATTGCCTATCAGCTGCCTTATGAAATAACAAACTACTTTCCTAACAATGTTTTATTAAGACTTATAGAAACATGGTTGAAACCTATTTGACGCTAGAGCTTTAAAAGGTTTCATATCAAACAAGGCTTTTTTTAATCTCTTTATTTGACATTGAATATAAAAAATGGTCTCTATGGCACTGATCAAGCATCAAGAAAACATCTTGAAAAGGAAAGCTTTGAATTGTATCCGTTACTTTAGTGAATAAAACCTTGTAGAAATATACAACCATAAGTTTCAAGGAGTCATCATCCCATACATACTGACCATTGTTATCCTTGAGTGTTTTTATTCTATTCTTATATCTTCTAATCACTATCTTGGTATTAAAGTAAGATGAATTTTTATCTCCGAAAATAATCCATTGGCATCTAGACTTTTAAAGCCAATGCATTTCCTCCTAAATTAAAATGAAGATTGTATTCCTTCATCAATGTCTTTTATAACTCATGAAAAAGGATTATCCCCTTTAATTATGGCTTTTTAAACTCTTCCTAGTTTATCCAAAAACCTTTTTTTAGAGCAAAAATGCTGCCAAAGACCTATTTATTCCACTCTAGCAGTTTAACTTGCAGGATACTAAGAGAAGAAATTAAACTTACTTTATTCAACCAATTAAACTATATGAAATCACTAAATGTATCATGAGAGATCCAACTAGCCTCAAATCTGAATAGACGGTGCACAAATTGTCTCCTGTTATCCAAACTATTTATCTTAAGGGAAATAGGGTGGTGATCAAACTTAACTCAAGAAAAAAAAAATTATACAACCATCAAAAAACTAAAGTCTTCATGCATAATTGTTGAGCCTTTATCTAATCTCTCATAGAACTTTCTATATCATCTGTGAATCTAGGGCTAATATTTCCAAGATCAATCAACCCAAAATCTTGAATCTAATTTTCAAATCAAAGGCATCTCATCATATTTACTAGAGCACCTCCAATTCTTTCTAAATTTGAGATAATCTCATTAATGTCCTTTATTACAATCCAAGAAGTCGAAATGGAATTAGCAAGCAAATTGATCTCTTCAAAGCATTCACATTTTAGTTTCTTCTAAGGGTTTACATACACCACTATACACAGCCATAAAACTCTACCTCCATCATCTATCCTATTCTTTTTTCATAATAAACATAGTCTTCGAGATTTACCATTAGCTTCTACCCGAAAACTAGCCTCAAATTTAAATTTTTCCATCACTTTATTTGTCGTTTTACCACTCATCTTTGGTTCAACAATTGACAAGATTGTTAAAAATATATTGATTTCTGGAAATTAGTTAAACTAGTCGATCGGTTGGGAATAAGTTGACCAGTTGAGACAAAAACTAGGTAAAATAAGTTGAAGCAGTTGTTGGTTGAGAAATGGTTGACCAATTCAGTCAGTAGAATATAATTCTTATTCAGATTAGGATTTTCTTGTACTAGTTTAATTTCTTGATTGTCTAGGAGTTTATGCCTATAAAAGGCTTGTAATTCAGCATTATTAAGTGGCATAAAAGAGAGATAGAATAACTAAGAGAGCTTAGAGAGAAACACTTAATAAAAGTATATCTTCCTCTCAATCTTCTTCTTATTCATAAGTTTTTTACTTTGCATTACTGTTTTAATCTTATTCCACATCTATCCTTCTTCCAACAAGTTATATCAGAGTTTAAGTTTGATTATTTGACATGGTCAATCCAAACTTCTCACTTCAATGTCATAGGTTGACAAGACGACTATGGAACTTGGTGTATTCGAGTAAAAGCTTGGCTAAGTTTCTAAGATGTATGAGAGATGATTGAAAAAGGCTTTGAGGAGCTTATAAAAGGACCAACATTGACTTTAGCCTAAAGGGAGGTCATACAAAAGGCAATAAGCACTCATAATCATTCGTCAATGTCTGGATGATGCCACTTTTGAAATAGTGGCCAATGTAACCACCGTCAAGGAAGCATGAAAAATTTTGCAACAATCAAACCAAGGAGCTGACAATATGAGAAAGGTATGCCTACAAAGGCTACATGGTGACTTTAGAAAGTTATATATGCTTAAATCAGAAAATATTTCAAAATACTTTACAAAAGTATTAGCCATATACAATCAAATGAAAGATGAAAGAGACACGTGTGGTAGAAAAAATCCTACGCTCGCTTCAAAAAAAGTTCCATTAAGTGGCGGTCGTGATAAAGGAGTCGTAAAATATGGATGTTTTTTCAATAAGATTCAAGAGGATATGGGTGCATAAGTACTTTTGTCAAAGCAAGATGGTTCTAGATATCCCTAAAGGGGTAAAAAATGTGGACAAAGTAAAGGAAGAGGAAGAAGAAGCAAATTTGAAAAAGAAGGTCATAGTAGCCTTAACAGGTTAACTGGTTAACCGTTTGAAGCAAATTGGTTGCTTGATTTAGTTGACAGTGGCAATTCAAAACCCAAGTTTGACAAATCAAAAGTTAAATGCTATAATTGTCAAAAGGTAAGTCATTATACTAGGGATAGCTGGAGTCCAACCAAAAAGGTTGAGGAGGATACAAATCTAGTAATAAAAGAGAAGAAGGAAGCCACCTTATTACTAATGCATGGTGAGAAAATACAAGACAAAGAGAATATGTGGTATCTAGATAATGGAGCCAGCAACCACATAAATGGAGACACAAACAGGTTCATAGAGCTTGATGAAGCAATTAGAGGTAATGTCACCTTTGCGGATCATTCAAAAGTTGTCATCAAAGGAAAAGTTACTATTTTGATTAAATTAAAAGATGAAAGTCATCAATTTATTGGTGATGTCTATTATATACCAACAATGAAATGCAACATATTGAGCTTAGAATAATTGTTGGAAAAGAAGTATGAGATTAAGATGAAAAATCATACTTTGACATTACTTGACACTAAAGAAGTTATGATTGCAAAGACAATCATGATAAAGAATAGAATATTCTTGTTAAACATAGAGACGATTGTGTTTAAATGCCTAAATGCATGTGTGAATAATGAGATTGGTTTTGGCATATGAGACTTGGGCATGTAAACTTTGATAGCTTGAAGATGATGGCACAAAAAGAGATGTTGAAGGGTCTATCATCCATTATACATCCAAATCAGTTATGTGAATGATGTTTAGTTAAAGGAAATCGCAGAGATACAAGATTTCAGGTCAACTAAGCTGAAAATAAGAGTCATTAAAATGACAAGACTCCACCAAAAAAACAGTTACATAAGAGAAGAGCTGTGAGAATATGGTTCTCCTAGTAATAGCAAAACTAAAGCTCTAGTTGAATTGAATCGCTGAAATACAGAATTTTAGGTCAACTAAACTAAAAACAAGAGTCGTTTAAATTACAGGACTCTGCCAGAAATACAGTTGTATAGGAGAAGAGTTGTGAGAATACGGTTCTCCTAATAACTATAAAACCAAAGTTCTAGTTGAAAAGAATTACTGAGATGCAGGATTTCAGGTCAATTGAGCTGAAAACAAGAGTCGTTGAGACGACAAGACTGCTAAAAACAATTGCACATGAGAATAGCTCTAAGAATACGGTTCTCCTAATAACTATAAAACTAGGGTTCTAGTTGAAGGAAATCATTGAAATTCATGATTTCAGGTCGACTAAACTATAAACAAGTGTTCCTAAGACAATAGAACTCTTTTCTAAATAGGAATAGTTGAAAACAGGGTTTTAGTTGAAGGGAATTATTGAGCTTTATAATTTCAGGTCAATTGAACTAAAAATAAAAATTACTAAGATGACAGAATTTATCTCCCAATAAAAATAATTGAATCATAATTCTTGTTGAAAAGGATCACTACGAAGACAGAGTTTCAGGCCAAACGAACTAAAGCTTTAAGAAGATCACGTTTGAAGAATAGTTTGTTTGTCTTTACAAACTTACTAAGAAAATCACTTGACAAGTCTTTACAAACATATATAAAAAATTATAAAGGAGAAAAAATCATAAAATCATAAAAAGGAAATAAAAAATTGAAAAAATAAAAAAACATATTAGTGGAGAGAACATGAAGAATTCCTATAAAATTGTTAAAGACTAGTTGAGAAGGATCAAAATATACAAGGTTGGAAAACTTGGTAGCCCAATATAGACTGGTGAAAGCCCCTTAAATTAAAAAAATTGAATTTGGAAAGGAAATTCTGAAATTAGATGTTTACAGACTCAATTGGAATTTTTCAAGGTTTTATTGAATTTATTAAGGGCTTAATTACAAGAACATTGATTTTTTAGTTCAATTTAGACTTTGGAAGACATTAAAGTTTGGGGGTTAAATCGCAAATTTAAAAAGTTAAGTTGGTCAAATGAGGGGCTTAATTGCATAAATATTACAGTTTCATGAGAAATTAGGGATTTGATTGAAGAAATTTAAAACCAAGGATCAAACCGTAAAAGTTGCTAGACTTTAGGGACTGATATTGGTTTTTATCAGGGATTAAATTGAAGAGATTTAGAAGTTTGTTGATCAATTAATGGTCAAAATGCACAAATTGATAACCAAATACTGAATTGGAAAAGGTGTTAAACTTTAGGGTTGTCAATTGAGTTCGGTATGGGTAAAATTGCATGAAATTAAAATTTGTAAGGCAATTATGGATGCAATTAAAAGAAATCAAAAGATCGGGGATTAGATTGAATTTTGGACAAATCTCAAATTTAAACCCTAATTTCTCGGTGGTTAAGCTAGATGAAACATTGTCTAGTTCATGTTCAAAACACACTGTTTGAAATAGAGGGCGAACAACATGTCGTTTGCCAAGTATTCATCTTTTGTTTTAGGTAATTTTAAGCTAATCGAGTTGGCATCTTCAAACAAAAGAATATGAAGCTACAAACCTCTAAAATAAGTAAGGTTAGTTCCAAACAAAAGGTGAGAACCTCCTCTACCAACTTCAGATGGTCTTTGATAATGTTTACATCGGAGTTACTACAGCAAAGCCTAGAAATTGGTCAACTCAGTCAACCTTGACTATGACACTTATTTTGCAAAACCACTAGATTTTTTATACGTTCACACCTCAAGCTTTCAATAGGTTCTTATCGAGGGCTAAACACCTTCCTCTCAAGTTCAGAAGGCCAGAAACGGATGTTTGGTCTTTAAGTTTAGCAAAAACACCAAAATCTTAAAAACCAAGTTTGTTGCAAAACCACCATTGAAAAACAACAAGGTACAAAGCTTTTAGCTATTAAAACATACCCAAAACCCTCCTATTTGGATTAGAAGGTTAAGCATTGATCAATTATGATCAAACCTTGATCAAAATCGTAGCTTGAAACCCTATAAATATCCCTTGAAAAATCAAAGAAAGAAAACGAAAAAAAGAGAAGGAAAATCTTGATAAGAATGTTAAGTGTGAAGGTTTAAGAGCTTAGCATAAAGATTTTTTAAGCTTTAAGTGTGGTAAAGATAAGCTTTGTAAAACAAAAACATAAAGGGGTAATAGCCATAAGTGAGCTTTGAAGATATAAACTCTCTAATCTAAAAGGTGATGTCCATAAGGCATACCTTCAGCTCTCCTTTGTATGTTTCAATGATATTTTAGACTTGTTTTGGTGTTGTTTTGGTGTTATATTGTGTTAAGCTTAGATTTTGATTAATGCATAAAAATATTTTTTTCTTTGTTCAATCTTTTTTTAAGTTTATATGGTTATATTATTAGATGCTAAGAAGATATGTTTCTGATTGTTTTTTATGGAATGAAGTAGTTTTGGAATCTTTCAAAAATGGCAATAGGCTTTAGAAATTTATTTTGATGCATGCTCTTGTTTTTTCTAGGTTTATGTAAGTTCTATTAATTGTTAAAATGCAAATTTAAATCTTAAATTATTAAATATACTTGTTGTTTAGCTTTGACGGTTTTAGAAATTGAAACCCCATACATATTTTCTATTATTTATTGTTTTTATTGTTTATTTTGATTTAAACATATGTAACTATGGCAACGTGGTTTATAGGAACAAAAAGCCAAAGGTTGAGAGGCCTAAAAGGCCAGTTCTTGGTTGAACAACATTTCTAAACAGATTTTGTGCAATGTTCTTCGTATGAACATTGCCTTAGCTACTTGATTTTTACCATTTTTTCTTTGCTTGTTTGCATCAACATCTTCGCATGAGTTCATTAATCAATAATTTAGGGTTAGTTTGCCTCAATAATCATGATTTTTTAGTTTTAATCCTAGGGTTTTGTTTTTATATCGAAATCTGGTTTGAACAGATCGTGATTATTAGGTGATAATCGCTGATGTTTGATGCTTCATTATTGTTCAGTTATTGATTTCAAATATGTCTATGTCTTTAGTTTATTCATACGTAGTTTGGATTTTGACTTATGTTGTTGGGCATGTTTTTTATGTTCTTCATCTGTTATTCGTGTTCTTGAGTTTTTTGGGTTTTGATTCGTTTGTGAAAAAAAATTTCATGTTTTTTGCAAGTTTGATTTGTTTTGCGTTTTGGTTTTAGTTTTGGTTCGGTTTATGGTCCAACCAAAGATTTAAAGTTAATCTGATTGGGTCAAATTCAGGTCAGATGGGTTAGGCTTTGTTCTGCTTTCAACTTTTTTTATAAAGGATTTTTTTAGCTTAAAGACGTGTTTGACAAACATGCTCACATGCCTACTTTGACAGTTTTCTTAAAGAAAAATAGGTTTTTTTATCAAACAAAGCTTTAAAAAATAATTATAAAATATTTCTTTATAAAATAAATAAATAAACGGTTTTCTTGCATATGGCTAAAAATCATAAAAAAAAGAAATATTTAATAAAAAATATAAATAAACAGTTTCCTTGTATATGACCAAAAATCCTAAAAAATATATATTTAAGCATATCTAAAAAATAAAAATAAAATATATTTTTGCATGTGTAAAAATACACAAAGTATTGCATGGATTCAACAACCAGCTAGTAAAATCCCAAAGAATTCTAGCCTATATTTTAAAATATTAAAAATGTATTTTTGGCAAAGAAATATAATATTCACTTTTGATATAAGGATAAAAAAAACCTATAAAGGGTAATAAACAATATATTATTAGGAATAATAATTTATTATTCAGTTTTAATATAAAGATAAAAAAAACCTAAATAGAGATTAATATCCAAAATATTATTAGAAGTAATACAACTCATTCACTTCTAATATATGGATAAAAATTGCAAAGAGTTTTATCTGAAATATTATTTGGAATGACGCAATAGCCAAAATTTTCAAGTTTGTCCTGAAAAAAAACCTCAATAATTGGAGATACCTCAACTTGTGTCTCACAGTACAAGAGTCATGGACATCTAAAATATCAAAAAGAAATATAAAAAAAATCATTGAATCTCTTTGGATTTTTAAATATGGTTTCATTTGTAGTTAATAAGCTATGAATAGACTTATTTTCTTTAAACATCTTTCAGACCAAGTTCTCGACCTAAGAAACTAGATTTTATTCATCATAGCAATCTCATTTACACTGATAGAAATAGAAACATCATTAGACTATAGCAACCACAAACAAAGAAAAATAACGCAACTTACCTCATGTAAGATGTACTAGAGGTGCTAATACATTCATTTTACGTAACTAGTCCCTTGCCTAGAATTTATAAAGACCAGTTAAAGTTCCTAGTAACCATAATATTAGATGACAACTCCTTATCCAACCAGAGACCTCTCAACCAACCTAGAAAGGGTTGTCACGACGTTGTGCTCTCGCGAAGAGTACGACAGAGCAAGGCTTTAAAAGCAAATTACATCCCTTTATCTTTTAGTTTTTATGTTATTTCACCGTTGTCATCATCTAGAACCTAGTTGCGATAAAATTAAAAATAACAAGAGATTGGTTGATTATTTAGAAATAAAACTTGTGAGAGAGTTTGCTCTTACTATTGGTTTCTCATGGAACTACTCTAACTTATCGAAGAATTAACTAAGTTTCGTGACATTTTATATACTTCTCGTTCGTGTCTCTTTATACATGTTGGGTGGGGGTTCGTTTTCTATAGTCTCGGTGCCTTAATACAAGTTTGTTGTATCAAGCTCAATTATAAGCCTGAATTTAGCTTTCTTGAAAAAGATTGATTTCACCATGAGTTTCTGAATTTTCATATCCATATGGTTCACATCACTACAGTTATGGGCAACATGGCAAGGATATTTCACTATAGAGGAGTATAAATTACAAATCACTCAGTCTCTCTACCATTATCCCAAAACAATACCCAGAAATATACTATTACTCTTGTATTTCAAGAATCTATACAAGAGTTCACTTTATACTTTTCACTGGTGTTTTTCTTTCCTTTTCACTAGTGATTTTCTCTTTATTAACAATACTCTAAAAGGCGTGGGGAAAATACTGTAGCTTTCCCCACGCCTTTTAGACTTTCCCTATTATTAATATATTATAATTATTATTATTATTATATTATATTATAACATATACTAAAACGTAAATGAAACGCTGAGTTGTCATTTATTTTTCATTTTTTTTCATTTTTTTCTTTTAATAAATTTTTTTTTGTTTAATTTAGTTTGTTAATGTTAAATTTTTTTTATTTAGTTATCAGACTTTCAAGACACGGATCTCAAGTTTGATGGGTTAACCTAGTTTGACAAGTTATTTTTTTTTCTTTTTCATTTTTTTTCTTTTAATGAATTTTTTTTTAATTTAGTTTGTTAATATTATTTTTTTTTATTTAGTTATCAAACTTTCATGACACGGATCCCGGGTTTGATGGGTTAACCTAGTTTGACAAGTTAACCCAGAATTTTTTTTTCTTTTTAATTAATTTTTTTCGTTTAGTTTAGTTTGTTAATATTAAATTTCTTTCTATTTAATTATCAGACTTTCATGACACGTATCCCGGGCTTGACAGGTTAACTTGGTTTGACGGATTAACCCAGTTAATTCTGGGTAAACCCGTCAATTTTTTTTTCTATTTAGTTATCAAACTTTCATGACGCGAATCTCAGGTTTGACGAGTTAACCTGGTTTGAAGGATTAACCCAGTTAATTCAGATTTTTTTCTTTTTCTTCATTAGTTTTTTTCTTCCTATTGGTTTTTTTCTTTGTTTTTTCTTTTCAATTAATCTATTTAATTATCACACTTTTATGATACGACCTTATAGCCAGATCCACATCCAATGCTTTTGGGTCCGGTATTGCAGCCAAACTCACTTAAACTTAAGTCATGTAAGTTTAATATCATTATTAATATTATAAATATTACTCTTCGGTTAAGCGTTGCAGCTAGACCCAAGGCTTTTGGGTATATCTTTGCAGAAAGATCTAACACTCTTAGATATTAGTCTTTTTTTATATTTTTTATGCAAGAAAAAAAAATTAACCCGTGACATATGCCTTTGTTTTTTTCCTTTTTCTTTTCCTTTTTAAGCCTTTTCACTGTGGACTGTTTAAGCCTTTTACTGTGGACTGCACGGTGCAGTCCACAGTGAAAAGGCTTATGCCTTTAATTTAATTTTTTTGTCTATAGTTTCTTAATATTAAATTTTTTCTGTTTAATTATCAGGCTTTCATGACACGGATCCCAGGTTTAATGGTTTAACCCAATTGATTCAGATTTTTTTCTTTTTATTCATTAGTTTTTTTCTTCCCGTAGGTTTTTTAATTAATCTTTTTTTTTTAATTTAATTCATTAATATTAAATCTTTTTTCTAATTAGTTATCACACTTTCATGACACGAATCCCAAATTTGACGGGTTAACCTGATGTGGCGGGTTAAACCAGTTGATTCAGATTTTTTTTCTTTTTTCTCATTAGTTTTTTTTCTTCCGATTTCATCTTTTAATAGTGTATGCAGTCCACAGTGAAAAAGGCTGATGTTTTTAGTTTTTTTTCTTACTTTTGTTTTCTTTTTATGCCTTTCACTGTGGACTGCACAGTACAGTCCACGGTGAAAAGGCTGATGCTTTTTTTTTAATTAATTTTTTTATTTAGTTTGTTGATATTAAATGTTTTTTTATTTAGTTATCAAACTTTCATGACACGGATCTTAGGTTTGACGGGTTAACCCAATTAATTTAGATTATTTTTTCTTTTTCTTCATTAGTTTTTTTCTTCTTATAAGTCTTTTTCCTGTTATTTTTTCTTTTGAATTAATATTTTTTTTATTTAATTTAATTCATTAATATGAAATTTTTTTCTATTTAGTTATTGATTGATGCCTTTTTTCTATTTAGTTATCTTAGGTTTGGCTAATTAGAGAATTTTTTTTTGTTTTTGCTTTTTTGTCATTTTTATGTCTTTGATTGTGGACTGCACAGTGCAGTCCACAGTGAAAAGGCTGATGCTTTTTGTTTGTTTTGGTTTTTTTCCTTATTAATTAATTTTTTTCGTTTAATTTAATTTGTTAATGTTCAATTTTTTTCTATTTAGTTATCAAACTTTCATGACACGGATTCCGGGTTTAACGGGTTAACCTGGTTTGACGGGTTAGCCCAATTAATTCTGGGTAACCCGTCAATTTGTTTTTTCTATTTAGTTATCAAACTTTCATGACACGAATCCAATGTTTGACGGGTTAACCTGGTTTGAAGGGTTAACCAGTTAATTCAAAAAAAATTTCTTCATTAGTTTTTTTTCTTTCTGTTGGTTTTTTTCTTTGTTTTTTTCTTTTTAATTAATCTATTTAATTATCACATTTTTATGACACGACCTTGCAGCCAGACCCACATCCAAAGCTATTGGATCTGGTATTGCAGCCAAACCCTCTTAAACTTGGGTCATGCAAGTTTAATATTATTATAAATATTATAAATATTACTCTTAGGTCAGGTGTTGCAGTCAAATCCAGGATTCTTGAGTATAACTTTGCAGAAAGACCTAACACTTTTAAATTTTATTATATTTTTTATGTAAAAAAAATTGACATGCGGCATCACGCGTGCCATGTAACTAATTTCTGCACGAAAACTTGTTGCTCAAAACAATAAATGAGTGCTATGTAAATAAGAGCTTCACGGACTTGGCACAGGGACGAAATTTATAAATGTACAGATTTGTTGGGTGCAAAAAAAAGGTAGATTTCATGGTTTGTCGCTGCATTAAATGGCGGTGGTTGTTGGCATAACTGATGTTTACATAAAGTCACCTAATTAAATAAATGTGGTCAACGCTAGGAACAAGATTGTAATTTTTAAAAGTCTATGGGCCAAAAT
>Ga0307510_10006010_pt1 | contig 14479 bp, 11 predicted proteins | sample 12_EM_MG_FD_207224 | JGI IMG/M metagenome (GOLD analysis project Ga0307510, IMG submission 207224) | Populus trichocarpa ectomycorrhiza microbial communities from riparian zone in the Pacific Northwest, United States - 12_EM | ecosystem: Host-associated > Plants > Roots > Unclassified | place...
CGCCGGTGCGCCTCATTCTTTCGTTTCAACCGGATATTCCAGACATAGATAAAACTAAACAAGGCAAGCACAATGACAGCGCCGATGAGAATATTTTTGGTCATCATTTCCTGTTGGAGACAGACATCCTGCAACCTTTTCTCCTGGCTCAGCCATTTGATCTTCTCCTCAAATCCGTAGGATGCGAATTTGCCTTTTACCTGGTCGTTGAGCACGCTATCCTTTGTGGCGATGTAACGCCTGTAATATAAGTAAGCGCTGTCCGTCCTCCCTTCCTTTGTATAAAGGGCGGACAGGATCTGGCATCCATCGCGGATGACCTGCCGGGCATCGGTCTCCATACCAATGGACAGGCTTTCCCGGGCATACCGGAAAGCATTGGCATTTTGTCCCAGCTGCTCATATGTCCTGGACAGGTCCAGCAGACAGCGCATCACCTGGTTGCGATCGTTCAGCTGGCGCTGATAGGAAAGGCTTTTGATAAAATAGGGTAGGGCAGTACTGTACTCTTTCCGGAAGTAATAATATTCGCCCTTGCTTACAAGGTAAGTGCGCAACATCGCCGGCCCCAGACTGGCACTGTCCATGAGCGCATAATAATACAATGCGCTGTCGTATTTGTGCTCGTGTGTCAGCAGCTCTGAATAAACCAGCAGGCTCCAGGGGTCGGCCTTCTCGGGCTTGTCCGAGCCCAATCCTACCCGGAAATATTTGTCGGCAGCGCCATAGTCTTCTATCTGCATGAACAGTGCAGCAAGAGTAAGGTATTGTGACTTTACCAGTTCCGGGTTATGAATAGCTTCGGCAAGCTGTACGCATTGTTGTAAAATATCAAAGGCTTTTTCATAATCCCCTCTCTCCCGGTAAGCCTCACCCGTCAGCGACAACATATAAATGTCCTCCAGGGAATTGCCTGTCCGGCGCGCATATTCCCGGCCCAGGCTAAAATAGTGGATAGCCTCATCGAAACGACTCTGTGCAAAAAGTGAGAACCCCAGTGTATAATGGGCCAATGTCATGTACCGTTTGTCGGCCGTTCGGTTAAACCAGTCCATGGACTCCCGTGCCAGCTGTTCGCTTCGGGTAAAATCATTGACCTGTCTGTAGACGATGAATGACTGAAGAGCGAGTGCGACCGCAATGCCATGCGCATAACCTGCACGCCTTGAGTCACTCAGGATCTCGGTGGCGTAACAGCTCATCTCGTCGATTGCGGGGTCATCCTTCCTGTATGTGTGGAGAACGGCCTTTCTTTCAAGGCTATCCATCCGGATGCGGAAGGCCATTGTGTCTATTACCCCGGCCCATGACCGCGTATTAGCCGCCAATATGACAAACAATAATATGGTGCAACGTAATCTCATGGAAAAGAAGACTTCCGGCCCGGTTAAAGTTAATCAAACCCCCGGTCAATTTTCTGCCGCAAATCCCCGGTCTGACCCACTCAAATATCCGGCTTCCCCGCCAGTCGCCTTAACCAGATCGAGCCCCTGACGGCTCCGGGGTGCCATTGGTCGTTGCCATTGAGTGGTTGGGGGCGTCACCAGGGCTCGGACCTTCGTCGGAGCTGCTTCGCCAGGCTCGGGAACGCTTTGCTGGGAAGGGGAAAAATTCAGGAAAACTTTGCTTCCCGCCAATTTGGAAAATCCCGTAAATTGCCCCTTTACTCAAATTTACCATTATGATAAAGCTTCAAGTAATCGGCAACCTGGGAAAGGACTGTGTCACCAATACGGTGAATGGAAAGAACGTGATCAATTTCAACGTGGCTCACACGGAGAAATTCCGCGACGCACAGGGCAACCAGAAGGATAAAACGATATGGGTGGAATGTGCTTACTGGACCGATCGCACCGGTATTGCACCTTATCTCAAAAAAGGAACACAAGTATACGCAGAAGGAACTCCGGAAGTAAGAACCTATCCCAAAAATGACGGGACAACCGGGATCTCCCTCACCTTGCGGGTGCAAAGTGTACAATTGCTGGGCAGCAGAGGTGAAGGCGGCGGTGGCGGTTACTCCGGCGGCTCTGGCTCTGAAGGAGGTTATGCTTCTCAGGCTGGTCCTTCGAGGGTTCCCTCGGCCGGCGAGATCAACGAGCCTATCGACGATCTCCCCTTCTAAAAGATCAGAAAGAAATCAAAACCCGCCATCAGGCGGGTTTTTTATTTTTGTCTTATCAGTGCCTCCACATCCTCCCGGGTTACCGGTCTGCGCTGGTCATCTAAATTCAGGACAACCAGCCACCCTTTCCTACCCGGCGTGGACAGGAAGGCATTGACGAGGTTATTCTGTTCGCTCACCAGCAAATGCCCGGTAGTAGGATTCCACAACTCTTTGGCACACAGGCACCCCATGGTAGGTGTCAGGGGATAGAACGGCTTCCCCTTAAAATATTCCGGGTCGATCGTCGTCCCATGGGCAATGATCTCCGTCCGTCCGACCCGTCCCGCTGCCCATGCCTCCATCATCGGGGCATATGACCTCCACCCCGGCGGCAGGAGTTGCCGGTATAAAGCCAGCGAATCCACACTCATCTCATCCCTGGCTTCCGGTGTATGCACCATGATAGCGGCTACTGCCCCGGGACTTACCAGCGAACTATCATGAAAATACTTCCCCCATTCCCCCTCGAAAGGTAGGAGCAATTGCAGGTTGGGTGTCGGCCCGATAAAATTCGTCCTTGATATATCCGTACCCTGTATGCTAAAAATACCTTGTGGCGTATTCCCATTCGTTATAAAATAAGGCAGATCCGGCCCTGATCTCGCCAGCTGCTGGAAAACCTGCAAACGACCCTGTCCATCCCGTACAAAACTGCCATCTGCATTCTGTACTATCGCCAGCCCAGCATAATCCCTGTCCCAGCGCTGGAAGGAATAGATCACCTTCTGCCCGTCGCCCCGCTGATAACGAAAGAGCTCCCCGAGATCCGGCAATTTCCCCTGCTGATTCGCGGTATGATAGCTTAACCAGGTCGAAAGCTCCTGTAATATCGTCAGCGTATCGGCCGGAAACTTTTCCACCAGCCGTATCTTCAGCTCATTAGCCCTCTCTGTAGTCGTATCCTGCCGATACAGATACACTGCACACAAGGCAAACAACCGCGCATCTGTCTCCCGGTCCAATATACTGGCTACCTCCGAAATATACTGTTTAGGTGCAACCGCATACACTGCCTCCAGCAAAGCCCGCCGGGTATCATAGGTCAACGAATCATACCCTGCGAAAAGATGCCCAAAACCTTCCCGGACCTCGGGACCATCAAACAGAAATTGGGATACGGCCCAGCAACCCGACATATATCCATCCTCTGAATTGCTGTCCAGCGGCATGGAAAAATGTTTGGCGATGATCCGTTCCCGCAGATCTTTCTCCAGCGTCACCCGTCGGTTGTACAGCACAAAATCCGTATGAATATCCTCCCGCCTTGTCTGTGCATGAGCACGCACAGGCGACAATAAACCAGCCGCAGGCAACAGTAATAACAACAGCAAATACTTCATATAGCTAAATTAAACCTAAAAGCTTTAGCGTACTTCACCTACTGAAAAAGCCTTAATTTCAATGCTTTGACTAACAAAATCATCTGACATGAAAAAACTAGCTTATGCTTGCCTGTTTTGTTTTTCCGCTATCGTTATCATAAGCCTGTCCGGCTGCGGAGGGCCTGCGGGTAACACGACGCCTTCCGACTCTACTGCTAAACCCATCGATTCTGCCACAGCAGCTATTACCAAAGACTGGAAAATAGGTGTTCAGCTATGGACATTTCATACCGCAGGACCATTCGTCACTTCCATCGAAAGGACGGACAGCGCAGGTCTTAAGTATGTGGAAGCCTTCCCCGGACAACCCCTGGGCGGCGACATGAAAGACAGTTTCGGAATAAGAATGTCTGCTGAAAGCAAGGCAAAGATCAAACAGCTCCTGCAAGCCAAAGGGATCCAGATAGTGGCGATGGGTGTTATCACCCCCAAAAACCTGGACGAGTGGAAACAATGCTTCGACCTTGCCAAAGAATTCGGTCTTAGCTATATTACGGCGGAACCCCTAAAAAACCAATGGGATGGTATCGACAGCCTTGCCGGCATCTATGGGATCAATGTCGCCATCCACGATCACCCCCGGCCCAACGCCTACTGGCATCCCGACTCCGTGCTGGCTGCCATTAAAGGTCATCCGCATATCGGCTCCTGTGCAGACATCGGTCACTGGACCCGCAATGGCCTGGACCCGGTCGAATGTCTGAAGAAACTGGAAGGGCATGTCTTTGGTGTACATCTGAAAGATGTCGACTCGGCCGGCGATACAAAAGCCAAAGACATGGTTGTTGGAACTGGTGTCATCAAATGGGCGCCCATCTTCCAGGAATTGAAACGCCAGCATTTTAAAGGCATGTTCTCTATCGAACGGGAAGAGAACTGGTATCACAATGTGCCCGATGTCATAGCAACGGTGAAATTCTATAATGACCAGGTGAGCAAGCTGCAATAACTCTTCAGTCCGTGGGGCCGTCAGGCCCCACGGACTATTTTTTATTTCTCATATCCGGTCAGATCACAGACCAGTCTGGTATCCCAGTTACCTGTTTTGGCCGCAGCCTTATACGTGGATCGCAAAAACAGGAGTAAGGTTGTTTCCGGGTGTTCTGAAGCCTGCACATCGGCGTAAGTCAGCAGAAACTCCCCCAATTCCTTCTGAAAGAAGGCTTCTGCGGGTTCAACAGTCTGTTTCCCAAAATCATCAGGTGTCGGATAGCAATAGGAATAAAAGGCCGGATGAGGATAACTATCGCTACCTCCCCAGAAACCAGCGCTGCTTACTTCATGTGAATAGGCTTCCTGCATCACGCTCAGCGGCATATTGGGAGCACCTCCCGGATGCAGTGGCGCTTCCCGACCGGAAAACCGACTGACAGCGAGATCAAAGGCGCCCCAGAACAAATGTACCGGACTACATTTCCCAATAAATTCCGCTCTGAACTTTGTAAATACTGCGTCGATGTTGACAAGAGCCTGCCAGTATTTGTTCATTTGTATCGGATCATAAGTCTTATGGATGGTATCGGCTGCAAAAGGTATGGCATGCTCCAGCTCGTTAGGTCTGGCGTAGATATCAGCTTCAATACCCATTTGCTGAAGCTTCTCAAACAGCTCATTGTAAAAATCGGCTACGCACAGCGAAGAAAGACTGAACTCCGCATAAGCACCATTGCTGGCAACCAACAGGAGCTTGTGGTTGATGAAATCAAGATCGATCTGGAAGCTGCCTCCTTCAAAAGGAATGCTGCCCGTTGTCAGTCCCCGTGCCGATACATACAAGGTCACATGCCAGCTATGATTTATCCATGGCGTTCTCACCAGGCGGATCTTACCGATGATCTGTGTCCATAGCTGAACAGTCTTCAACGTATCCTTCAGCTCTTCATAGACCAACTGCGGCCATTTATTTTGTGGGATCGTTTTTGAAGCCATATCTCCTGATTTTATCGTAACTTTTATTTTATAAAGCTACCATATGAATCACGAACGACCAGAAAAAAAATCCAGGCGAAATTTCCTTCAACAGCTGGGAGGCGCATCCCTACTGCTTTCCGCCGGAACCATTCCTTTTCCAGGCTCAGGGGACGACTATCATCAACGTGTACTGGAGATACCTCATCGTATAAGCCCGAACGACACCCTGCAAATCGGCTGCATCGGTATGGGCATCATGGGTTTTAATGACACCGAGGCGGCCATCCGGGTGCCGGGTGTCAAGCTCATTGCTGCCTGCGACCTCTATACCGGCCGGCTTCAGCGCGCTAAAGAAGTATACGGCCAGGATTTGTCCACTACCCGGGACTATCGCGAAATACTCGATCGAAAGGACATCGATGCTGTCATTATCGCTACCAATGACAGCTGGCATGCCCGCATCGCCACTGAAGCTCTGGGAAAGGGCAAAGCCGTCTATTGCGAAAAACCGATGGTCCACAAGGTAAGCGAAGGTCTTCCTCTTATCGAGGCTTACAAGCGCAGCGGTAAAGCGATGCAGGTCGGCAGTCAGCGTGTAAGCAGCGTTGCATATGCAGCAGCGCGCGACTTGTATAAAAAAGGAGAGATCGGCCAGCTTACCTGTATCGAAGCCTCTTTCGACAGACAGAGCGCCCTGGGAGCCTGGGAATATACTCAGCCTACCGATGGTTCACCGACGACAGTAGACTGGGACCGTTACATCGCCGGAACTCCCCATCAGCCCTATGATCCAAAAAAATTCTTCTGGTGGCGCAACTATCGCGACTTTGGAACCGGTGTCGCGGGCGACCTCTTCGTGCATCTTTTGTCAGGTATTCATTTCATAACAGATTCGAAGGGCCCGGACAAAATAGTATCCTCCGGACAGATTGCGTACTGGAAGGATGGTCGCGACGTCCCCGACGTTCTGACGGCTATCATGCACTACCCTGAAACTCCCGAGCACCCGGCTTTTCAGCTCATGCTCCGCGTTAACTTTATCAGCGGCCAGGGCGAAACCAGCACGGTCAAATTCATCGGTTCGGAGGGTGTCCTTGAAATGGGATACAATGGTTTTACTATCCGGCATAGAAAAATGCCGCCGGCGCCCGGCATCGGTGGTTGGGATGCGCTGACCACCTATCCCAAGGCTATGCAGGACCAGCTCACCAGTACTTACAACCAGCGTTATTCTCCGGAGCAACGCGATTATATTACGCCAACCCCTACTGTCTACCAACTGCCGCAGGGTTATGATGAACATCTCGATCATCTCACCCACTTCTTCGATAGTGTCCGTACTGGTCATCCTATCGTCGAAGACCCCATCTTTGGGTTTCGTGCGGCTGCCCCCTGTCTGCTGGCCAATCAAAGTTATTTCGATAACAAGATCATGCACTGGGACCCTGTCACCATGCAGCTAAAGGCCTGAACTGTTTGCGGGCCAGGGGCTACAGGCCATAAACCAAAAAAAACGATATTTGCTTCTATGGTTATCCCCTACGAGCAATTATTAAATTTCACTGTCTCTATTTTCCGTCAGATCGGCTGTCCTGAAAAAGATGCCCAAACAGCCGCCATCGCTTTACTCAGTGCCGACCTCCGGGGCATCGACTCCCACGGTGTCGCGCGTCTTATCGGGTATGTCCGTCTCCAGGAAGCAGGGAGAGCGAACACAAAACCCAATATCCGCATCATTCATGAAACGCCGTCCACCGCAGTAGTCGACGGGGACAGCGGCCTGGGCCTTGTCGTGGCTCCCTTTGCGATGCAGGTTGCTATCGAAAAGGCGGAAAAAGTAGGTACAGGCTGGGTCAGTGTACAAAACTCCAATCACTTCGGCATCGCCGGCTACCATGCTCTGCAAGCCGTGCAAAAGGATATGATCGGCATCGCCATGACCAATGCCAGCGCCCTCGTTGCCCCCACTTTTTCTATCGAAAGACTCCTGGGAACGAACCCCATCTGTGTGGCAGTTCCGGCAGGGGAGGAGCCTCCTTTTGTCGCAGACCTGGCTACTACTACGGCAGCCAACGGCAAACTGGAAATACTCCAGCGGAAAAGCGAAGATGCTCCATTGGGCTGGATCCAGGATAAAGACGGCAATGCCTCCACCAATCCTCATGAGCTAAAAACAGGTGGCGCGCTGCTTCCTCTTGGTGGTGACCGCGACCACGGTAGTCACAAGGGATATGCGCTGGGTGCGGTGGTAGACATCCTCTCTGCGGTATTGAGCGGGGCTAACTATGGACCCTGGGTGCCCCCCTTTCCAGCCTATGTCCCTATGCCCACCGGTATGCCCGGAAAAGGTATTGGTCATTTCCTTGGCGCGATGCGTATCGATGCCTTCCGCCCTGCCGACGACTTTAAATATCATATGGACAAATGGATCCGCCGTTTCCGCAGCGCCACACCTGCCGCCGGTCACGAAAAAGTCCTGATCCCGGGTGATCCTGAACGCGAAATGGAGGCTCTACGCCGGATCAGCGGGATCCCTCTTGTGTCCTCTGTCGTAGAAGACCTGAAGACGCTGGCTGCCAAACTAAAGGTAGAGTTCCCCGCCCAGGCGGAATAACGGAACAATAACATCTTTTCATTTTAAATTGGGGCGAACTCTTATCCATAAATGAGATCAATAACCCTCATCCCCCTGCTTTTGGTAACATTCTTTAACCTGTCTGCACAATCCCCGGACAACAACCTGTCCGGTCTGGTCACTGATTCCGTCAGTAACCGGCCGCTGTCCGGGGTCAGCATTTTTCTGAACAACACCTCAAAAGGCACTGTTTCTCTTGCGGATGGCAGCTTTCTGCTGAAAGCTATCCCCCGAAATAAGTATCAGCTTATCCTCTCCGCCATCGGCTATCAAACGGCTGTGATCGACATCAATGGAGACCATCTTCCGTCTTCCTTAAAAGTCTCCCTCCGGCAAAAGGTAACGGAACTAAAAGCCTTTGTCGTTGAGCCGGAAGACAAGCGCGGCTGGCAGAATTGGGGAAAGACGTTTGTTGACAATTTTATTGGCACGACAGAAAACGCACAGTCCTGTACGATCAGGAATATTGGTACCCTGCATTTTTATTTTTATAAAAAAAGGAACCGGCTCACTGTCTCCGCGAGTGAACCGCTTGTCATCGAAAACGCTGCACTTGGTTATATCCTTCAATACAAGCTGGAAAGTTTTTCCATTGACTTTAATACCCATGTCGTCGCATACAGCGGATATCCTTATTTCCTGGAAATGACAACGACCAAGGAAGGCCGGCGCCGCCGGTGGGAGGCGCGGCGGGAAAAGGCTTATGCCGGTTCCGTCATGCATTTTATGCGTAGCCTGTATGCCGATAGCTTGCAACAGGAAAAATTTATCGTAAAACAGCGGGCGAAACTGCCCAATGCTGAGAAACGCCGTGTGCGAAGTCTCTTTCGTCCCGATTCACTCCTGTCGGATGCCTATTCCCCGGATACGCTGCATTACTACCTGGAGACACTTCGGCAGCCGGATTTTGAGACCAGGGTCATCAATGCGACATCCGGCAGCTTGCTCGTGGCCCTTTCCGACACCAGTGAGATTGCCAGAGACCTTAGATCAAACAAGGAGAAACCTTTTTCTTTTGATGACAGCCTTGCGGTCAGCTATCCCACCTGGGAATCTGAGTCGCAGCTAAGACTTGTCCACTCAGACATATTTGTGGCAACAGAAAACGGGAGCTATTTTCCACCAGGAAGCCTCCTGGTCCAGGGTACCTGGAGCAGGACCGAAAAGATTGCTAATTTACTACCACTGGACTATAGAAAACATTAAAACACATTTTTGTCTACATTCACGACTTAAAATCCTCCCTCGGAACTTACATGAAAAAGAATTTATTACTGCTGGTCTTCTCTTTACTGTCAGTCTTTCTTCTTTTGATCCTTTCGCAGGGCATCTTTGCCCAGACGCAGAGCAACGTTCTGTCAGGATCGGTAAGAGACTCTGCCAGCGGCAATCCTCTGGCTGGCGTCAGCGTTTTTCTGAACAGCACCTCCAAAGGCACTGTCACCCGCGCTGACGGTACTTTTATCCTCCCGGGAATTCCCCCGGGCAGATACCAGATGGTTATCTCCGCTATCGGCTATGAAACGATCATCATCGAGATCAGCAGCCGCAACCTGCCTCCAACATTAAAGATAGCTCTCCGTGTAAAGGCTGCCGAGCTGGAAGCGTTTACCGTAGAGCCTTATATGAAAGACGGATGGCAGCGATTTGGAAAATTCTTTCTTGACAACTTCATTGGCACAACGGACAATGCCTCTTCCTGCAGTATAAAGAATCGCAATGTGCTGCGCTTCCATTTTTATAAAAAAAGCAACAAAATGTCCGTCACCGCCACCGATCCACTTATCATCGAGAACAAGGCTCTTGGATATAATCTGGAATACCGGCTGGAAAGGTTTGTCGTTGATTACAGTAGCAATATCGTTTCTTATTATGGGTATCCTCTTTTCCGGGAAATGACCGCGGACTTCAGCTCTATTCAGCAAAAGTGGGAAGAACGTCGCCGGCTGGCCTATATGGGGTCTCTCATGCATTTCATGCGTACCTTATACAAAGATCAACTGCAGTCGGAAGGATTCATCGTAGAGCACGAGATCAATGTGACGAATGTGGAAAAACAACGGGTAAAAGCCATCTATCATCCCAATATTACAAAGACGGACAGCATCCCTATCGATACGCTGCACCATTACTGGGAAGTGCTGAGACAGCCGGACTTTTTTACGCCTAAGGTGCGCAGCTATGATGGGCTGCTGACTATTCATCCGGATGGAACAAGGACTTTGTATTTTACCGGAGATTGTACGATCATATATGGGAATGGCCACCTTGGGATCGCCTACAAGGAATCGGAACTAAGATTGATGGAACCGGTGTCGATCGAGATCGGGGAGAACGGGAGCTATTATCCTTCTCAGGTGATCCTTACTTTAGGCAACTGGAGCAAGACCGAGACCATCGCCAATCTGTTACCACGGGATTATGAAATGTATGGTCCGGGCTCACATTAACCATCCATTACTCTGCATCCAATTGCTCATGCGATCGGCCCACTGATCCTTTGTCGTCGGATTATGCAGTCCAAACCCATGTCCGCCCTTGGGATAAATATGCAATTCTGCCGGCACCTTATTGTGTAAGAGCGACTCATAAAAATGTAAGCTATTGGCCACCTGCACTGTCTTATCGTCCTCTGCATGTACGATAAAGGTCGGCGGGGTCTGTGTCGTCACCTGCAGCTCATTGGAATATTCCTGTATGAGGGAAGCCCTAGGATTCGTCCCGATCAGGGCATTGCGTGAACCTGTATGGCCGGTGCTGTCGGAAAAGCTTATCACCGGGTAGAGCAGGATCATAAAGTCTGGGCGTAAGGAAATATTGTCTTTATTGTCGATGGTGGCTTTCCCGAAATGTGTTCCGGCGGTAGACGCCAGGTGACCTCCCGCGGAAAAACCCATGATCCCGATCTTTTCGGGCTTTATGGCCCATTCGGCTGCCCGTTGACGTACCAGCTGGATAGCCCGTTGCGCATCCTGCAAAGGTCCGATCGTCTTGTCGATCATGGTTTCGTCGGAAGGCAGACGATACTTTAATACAAAGGCGGCTATCCCCATTTCATTCAGGAGCCGGGCCACTTCCATGCCTTCATGTGCCATGGCCAGGTGCGTATATCCGCCGCCGGGACAGACGACTACCGCGGTTCCGTTGCCTTTTCCCTGTGGCGGCAAAAAGACCGTTAGGGTAGGGCGGCTCACCTTGCTAAGCGTATAATAACCGGGGCGTGACCCGGAATCTACCTTTTCCTGATTGGCGGCCGGTCTGGAATTAGGGATGGGATCATTGCCGTATAAAGGCAATTCCTGTTGCGCTGCTACCATAAGAAGAGGGAATAGGGAGAGTATGAGAAGAGCTAGTTTTTTCATATGTGACTGTATCGTGAGCCTAAAAATAATAATTATACAATTTAAAAAATTTATTATTTTTTATTAACTTGTAGGAATTCTTCTCCAGACAACCTCCCCTTCCCCTACTTATAATTTTGATGATGCGGCAATATTTTTTATTGCTCATCCACCCTTTATAACAACCTGTTTCATTGGCTATAGAATATTTATGGCCCGAGCATTCTATTAACCACAAAAAAACAGTTATGAAACAGGTCTTTACAAAGTCAACGCTCATTACGATCGCAGTTGTATTTTTCTTTTGCAAAAATGGTATGGCGCAGCTCGGTATTGGAGCCCCCGCTCCGGCCGCGCTGTTGGATGCCTCTTCTTCGGCGCCCTCTGCGCCGGCGAATACAGACGGTTTATTAGTACCCCGGGTCTCTGCTTTCCCGGCAACTAACCCCGGCGCCACGCAGAATGGCATGCTGATCTACCTGACGGCCACCATTAATGGTAATGCTCCCGGGTTTTATTACTGGGATAACCCCAGCACTTCCTGGAAAAAGATCGTTACAGGATCGTCAGCTTCCGCGACTACGGGTTATGGTGCTCCGGTGGTCAGCGCCGCAGGAGGAACCAACCTGGTATATGGCGCCGGGGCCTGGACAGATAATACCTTCACCAACATAGGATTGACTTCAACATCTGATCCGACCGGCATCTATAACGCGGCTACGGGCACCATTACTGTAGCACAGGCCGGATTATATTATATGTCAGCAGTAACAACGCTGAGTAATGCTCCCGGCGCAGGCTCCACTTTTGACGGAACAACAGGGCTCTTCAGGGTAGCGCTACAGGTGCAGCCCAGCGGAGGGTCGACTTTTACTTCGGTTAATACGCAGGATCACTATGTACTCAGAGGTGCTACTATCCCGGGCGGGACTGCTCAATATTCGGTCACTAACGCAGCGCTACTCAATCTGCAGTCCGGAGACCAGGTCAAAATACAATTTTACACCTTCGGTGTAGCTAATATGAACGCGGTTGCCAATAATGTTATCCTTAGCAGAAACTTCAGCTACTTAAAACTTTTCAAATTATGAGACATAAAATATTTATCCTTATCGACTACCTGGTTTTAATTTTGGTGCCTGTCATCACTATAGGCCAGGTGACCATCACCAATACCGGGAATGCGACCCTCTCCGGCGCAAAGGCAGTTGTTATAACGGGTAATTTTACCAATACCTCTACCGGCGCCTGGACCAACAACGGCGATCTGACCATAACAGGCAACATTACCAACGATCAGGCCGGCATGTCTGCGGGTACGGGTATCACCCGGCTGGCGGGTACGACCCTGCAAACCATCAGCGGGGGGCAGCCCTTTATCATCAATAACCTTTTCCTGACCAATAGCGCCGGGTATACACTGACCCAGAGTTTGCAGGCCGGCGGGGTTACTACTTTCACCAATGGCATCATAGCGGCCCCTACGGCTGCCACACCCATGATCTTCGGGCCGTCCGCAACACTTAGCGGGGTTAGTGATGCCAGTCACGTTAACGGGTATGTACGACGACTGGGCACCGGCTTGTTTACCTATCCGATAGGAGACGGCAGTTCCTATCGGAAGATCGATATTACTCCAAGCGCCAATGCCGGCGGCATCGATTGCGGGTATTTTAAGACCAATGCCGGCGCGGCGTCCTATGGTACAGGAGGTAGTTCTCCCATACCATTAGTAGCATACGACCAAAGTGAATACTGGGATCTTCATCCTGTCTCGACAGCCACTTCGACCGTTACCATCTACTATGACCAGGTGGTCTCCCCGGGTATCATCACCTCTACCGCCGACCTGCGGGTGGCGCATCTGAGCGGCGGCAGCTGGCTGGACGAGGGGGGTACCGCGACGGGCACTACTTCCGCCGGAAGTATCACTTCCAATGTCGTCAGTACCTGGAGTCCCTTCACGCTGGGCTCTGCCAGCCTGAGCTCCCCTTTGCCGGTCACGCTGATCAGCTTCAACGGGCAGTTTGCTGGCAATGCGGTGCAGCTTACATGGGATGTCGCCGATGAAACGGGTCTTCGCGCTTATATAGTGGAAAAAAGCTGTAATGGCGCCGATTATACGGCAATAGGCCAGGTAGCTGCGACGAACAGCCGATCCTACCAATATGACGATGCGGCTATTTCCTGTCCTGTGCCATGGTACCGCCTCCGGCTGGAGGATATAGATGGGAATTATGCCTATAGCCGGGTCGTTGTCGTTGGTACCGAAAGGAACAACAAGATCACTGTCATGCCGAACCCGGTCGTAGACCAGCTGATCATCGGGTTTGGTGCGGGTAGGGCTGGCACCTATGCGATCAGCATCACGGATATGAGTGGCAGGAATATCTTTGATCGGGAGCAACCGGTTTCGGATGGCCAGACCATTTTATTGAACAGACCGGCCCAGGCCCCTCCAGGGAACTATGTTCTTACTTTGAGGAACTTCGAAAAAGGAACGCGGGAAAGCTACAAGATCATCTTCAGATAAAAGAAAAACGCCCCCAAAAGTGTCTAACTTTTTGGGGGCGTTTCAGTACCGGGGCGTTTTTTTATACGACCAGCATCGCATCTCCATAGCTGAAGAAGCGGTACTTGTCCTTGATCGCTTTTTTATAGGCTTCCATGGCCAGATCATAACCTGCAAAAGCGCATACCATGATCAGCAGGCTTGTCTTTGGCAGATGGAAATTTGTTACGAGTGCATCGGCGATATTAAACTGGTAAGGCGGATGGATAAAGGTATTGGTCCATCCTTCAGAGGGCTTTAACAGCTTCTCTGCGGTAAAAGAAGACTCGAGCGCGCGCATCGTTGTCGTACCGATAGAGCAGATCCGGTGATTGCCAACCCGTGCCTTGTTGACGATCTTGCAAGCATCTTCCTCAATACGATAGTATTCGGCGTCCATCTTGTGTTTGCTGAGATCTTCGACTTCGATCGGGCGGAAAGTACCAAGGCCCGTGTGCAGCGTGATCTCGGAGAAACGAATGCCTTTTATCT
>Ga0307510_10006011_pt1 | contig 14479 bp, 15 predicted proteins | sample 12_EM_MG_FD_207224 | JGI IMG/M metagenome (GOLD analysis project Ga0307510, IMG submission 207224) | Populus trichocarpa ectomycorrhiza microbial communities from riparian zone in the Pacific Northwest, United States - 12_EM | ecosystem: Host-associated > Plants > Roots > Unclassified | place...
ATCGCTGTCCACCGAGGAACGTTCAACATTGTGCAGCCTGAACACTTCTGTGATGGGTCGGAGTGACTTGAGACGAAATCCAGAACGGATGCGGGGTTCAGGACGACCGGTGATGAAGAATTTGGCATTGGGGATCTCGCCCATGTAGTGGGAAAACACTGAGAGAATGACAGAGGCAGGTTCTTCATCCTTGCACTCGTCGAGGGCGTCGATGATAACGAGAGTTGAAATATGAGCAGCTTTGAGTGGACCGACAATGAGCTTCTCCATCTGCGAACAGAGAGACTCCCGTCCTACATCGGGGCGTGCCTTCAAGACCTGGAGTAACTCCTCTCGGAATTGTGGATACTGATATGCAAGCTGGAAGGCGAGTGTTGGGAAGATCATCTGGAGATTGCTCCGATCGGCAAAGTCTCGAGAGCAGAAGAAGCTGGCCCCGAGTTTTCCGTCTGCGAACGTCGTCTCGGCGAACGTTTGGGCGATGGTGGATTTCCCGGTGCCAGCAAGGCCGTTCAACCAGAAGACACGCTGGTCCTGTTCGCTGATCAACCAATGTTCGATTTCGCCCAGGACATCCTTCCGTGTTCCCCCTAGGCACCCCCGCCTGCTCCCACACTGATACCCAGCGTCTGAGGCACGATGTATCCTATCCAAGAGAGCGAGGTCCGCTGATTCCTATCCATCGGTCAGGCGGCAGAACCAAACGAGACGGGGTGAGACTCACGATGAGTAGGAAGCTCCTTTCGTACATATCTTGTTGTAACGATGCCTAGCGGAAGAGAATTAGACATGAGAGAAACGGGGCACTTAATCCGCAGACCTGATAGTCTATCATCGCATCACGGATATCCTCAACCAGACCGCTGAGTTTGTCCGCATTCTTGATGTTGTTGAAGAAACCCTCGACCTTCCCTTGTTCTTCTAGCGGAGCGAGGCCTTGACGAACATCTTGCAATTTTCTGCCAATCCCCGCGTGAGACTCTGCTCCCGGGCTAAAAGAGCGTAAGCCTACCGTTCCAATTTCTTCCTCCTTTCTTGCTCCTTGATATCACCCTCGGAAACAGGTGCGCAGAGCGATTCAGCGAGTGCTTTGACTCGGGGTGCCAACGATCCTATCGTTTGCTCATTTCCCTTCGTTCGCTGGGACACCCGTCAGAGCTGTGATGGCGTATGCGGGGGAGGACCATACCTCGCAATTATCCAAGATAAAGCATAAACCTCCGGCGGCGGACTTGAGTGGGGGGAAGGCGTCGGCCGAATCTCTCACCCCGCGAAGGAGTAATTTTGCCGTCTCAGATGCAGTAGACTTCCAGTTCCGTCTGTTCTCATTCGCAGTAGCATTTGGCTCGGCGCTTTTGTTAGAACGGATGTCTTCTGACGTGTGATCAGGGACAGCGGAGGTGTCCGCGTTGTCTGAGGGAACGGTCAGATGAGAGTAGCTGAAATGAAAATGTTCGCGTACTGTCAGGTTCCCCAGTGGACGGAGAGGGATGAATTCGTTCGGCTTCTCGACTGGCTCCACTATCCACTACAACCTCGATGTCCTGGTCCGGGCGCGAATGGCTCTGGCTGACTTCCTTTCCGTCAACCTCTGCTTCTCTCCTTTGTAGGTTGTCATCGCCTTCACCAGCTGACATGGGCCCCGGCTGAGGAGATTGATCCCTCAAACGGTCTCGCTGTACGTCTGAGCTGGTCCTGTTCCCCTCTCCGTCGTGGTCGCTTGCTGTGATACGAGGCTCCGGTCGCAGAAGCGAACCCGACGAACCAGCGGTCTCACCGGAAGTGCCGGCCCCCGTTCTGTCCAGTTTGTCCTTCTTCCCTCTGAATAGGTGCTTGACTTTCCTCCCTTTTTTAGAGAGGGAATCCAATATGTTGTCCATGGTGGTGTTTTCGGTGTTGGATCAGAGCAGAGATGGTTGTGATAAACGGATGGCGTGCCTCGTGGCTTTGATTCATCTGGCGCTCAGCTCGGGTGCAATTCTTCCTGGCTCACTGTCGCTTTCAAGTTCCTGCTCTCTCCTCAAACGACGCGATAGGTGGACCAACTCATTCATTCATCGACGATCCCACCAAGATTCGACATCCTCGATGTTCAGGCGGGTCCCCATTTCCTGGCGTACTTCCGCGCACTTGGACAAAGGGAACCCTTTCCACGCGTTAATGAAAACGCCTGCAGTTGCGCGATATAAACGGGGGTAAGCTTCCTGGACAGCTTTTACTTACTTATAGAACCAAGGCAGATCCAAGGGCTAGCGTCAGGTCAACAGGAGAACATGGGGCACCGAAACGAACGGTGCGGGTCACACTTCGTTAAGTTCTAGATACTCTTGCCGCAAAATTGTCCGCTTTGGCATCCGTCACACCCTGACACTGTTGGCAGTAAGCAAGTAGACGTCCCCATTATGAGGCACGATAAAGGTTAATGGAAAACGCAGTGTTTGTGGACAGGTCTCGACTAGTCCTTATGGTCTCCGTCTGGCGGGATCAAAAAAACAGCCATTCATCGATGCAGTTGCGGCGGACAAGACTTACGCTCGAGCGAAACCTCTTGAGCCGGTCTTCTACCACAACTGAGTCCTTGCCACGTAAAGTGGAAAACTTTGTTAGCATGTTCGTATATGGTTCAGAAACCTGCGCTCTTTCAGAATACAGAAGCTGCATGCAGCGAAAGCCGGAAGATAGGGGTTGGTATTTATAACTTATGCGTAGCCAAAGCACACTGAGCTCAACAACGCAGTTTTCACCTCCTGAAAAAGTACCAGACGCGCCCCGCTCTCCCCTTCAGGAATATAAACCTTAAGAGCCCACAAATAGAGCACTTGATGATAGCGAGCAAGTTGAACTTGGTACTGCACTGTTTCCGGGTCGCATCCCGTCCGACTTGGATCGATCAGAACAGCGGCGTCTATCTCCAAATTCCGTGTCCGCTCTCGGATGACATTGTGCCTTTCGTTTTCCATGGTCTAAATCCATGCGTTTGGAGCTTTAACGGAAAACGTGGTGGGATCACCGTACAGAGACAGAGAAACCGACGGCGACCGAGCACAAGAAACAATTTCGATGCGGTGCGCGTTCACAAAAATCCAGCCGTTGGCCTCAAGGGCTGATGGATACTACGTTCTTGTCTAGTGTGATTGTTCTTCCCTCTCCTGAAATCTGACATTGCCCTTGACACCTGCTCCTCCCTACTCGGCTCGACAACCCTCGTTTCCCACAACCCGGCGAGCACAAGCTTTCCTTCAGATTCCTCCACTGCTCCTCGTGGCACACCATGGGGAGCGGGGGCAACCGCCAGTCGAAGAACATGCATCCACTTGACTTCTTCCTTTGTCTTCAGGCTGTCGCTGATCGCCTGTTTCTTTTCCAGTTCGGATGTTGTGCTCAAGACATTATCATCTCCGCTTTCAAACCTCTTCGGAACTGCCAGTGACGCCTGCGTCGAGTCTACGATCAGTCTCTGCACGAAGCCGATGAGTACGCTCAAGGAGCGATGAAGGAACACAGCGAAGGCTTGGGCGTCATGTTGATCTTTGTGGGTTTTTCTTTTCCCCTGTCCCCAGCATGCACCCTGGTCGTGTTTTTAATCAGATCGCGGTCACACCCACTTTCACTTTCAACGTACAGAACGAGGTCAGAAAATATTCGCAATGAGGTACCACCTCGAGTTTGTTTCGTGGAGGACTAGCTGCCACCGTTCGGGACTCGGACTCCGGGGGGGGGGGGGCAGCCCACGATATTCGGATGGGCGGTGGTCAATTGGGGGATTGTTACTTCCCCCCTGACGGAAGATTCGTGACCACCGCTCCTGGTCACACCGTCTGCGTTTGGGGGGCTGCTTGCAACGCCTATCTTGTCAAGAACTTCGTTTGGCATAGCGAGTCGATCGCCTTCTCTATCGCGACGGCATTGGGTGGGAGGGGATTCCGGCGAACTGTACCTCCCCAACAATCATAAACGCGACTGACACAGAATCTGCACTCCCGGTTCCCGCGCCAGTCAAGTCCATCGACCTGGGAACCGAGCACGAGTGGCCCGGCCGAGATGGTGAAGATATCGGATGTCTCGGCTGATCAATACCAGCCCCCTTGAGAACTCTGTCCAGGGAAACGGGAGACGCGTAACCAAAGGACGATTCTCGCTTCGCGTGAAGCTGGAGAGTCCCCGTCCGGGACATGTAAAGAGCACATCCGGGGACGACCCTTGGGATCTGTGAGGATAGTTGGGAGTCTCACAAGACCAATCCTTCTCACTCACGCGGAGTCCACCCAAGCCTGGCCCATCCCCAGAGCTACACCACATGGGGGAACTCTTATTGAAGGCGAACCATCGGGGGCTTCAGGTCGGTCCAAGGACTCCCAGACCAGTGGATGAGACTTGGGCATTCCAGACTCGTCTCCCGCCTTGTTCGGTGTGTGCCTGGACGAACCTCATCTGGGTTTTACCGATCGCCACCTGAGAGATACGTCGCGGTTCAGTGGGAGGCTAATACTCGGTTGCTGGTTGCTGGTCATATTTCTATAGAGGCCGCAGTTATGGATTTTTTTGCGTTCAACATAGGGATATACAGTGTGGGTATTTTCGTCGTGGTGTAATATGATAGACGTCAATTTGGACACCGCCCGCATGCATCGTACTTGGCACCCCGAGTATCATGGTGATCTTTGTGAGTATTTTTCCCTATTGCTCACTCCAGTCGTGTTATTAATCTAGGTCCATGGGAGCAGGCCGATCTGTTCTCCGTGGCCACATTTGCTTTCATTTTCGACGTACAAAACGAGGTCAGATAGGGCTCGCAACGAATGAGCTCCCACCTCAAAATCGCACTCGCTTTCTTTCGTCGACGATTGGCTGCCACCATTCGAAACTTGGACTCCAGAGGGGTAGTTCACGGTCTTTGATTAGGTGATGGTCAATCAGAGCGCTGCTATTTCTCCCCCGACGGAAGATTCACAACCACTGCTCCTGGCCATACCATCAATGTTTGGACGCCGTCCGCGACGCCTGCCTCGTCGAGAACTTCATTCAACGAAGCGGACGAATCAGAAATTTCGGAAAATCTGTGCGTTCTCAATAAGACCCGACAGATACAGAATCTGCATTTCCTGCTCCCGCGCCAGTCAAGACCACCGGCTCGCAAACCAAGTGTGGGTGGCTCAACCGGGGTACTGGGGATACCAAATTTTTCGGCCGGTCGCTACAAGTCCTCCTTCGAAACTCTGTCAGGGAAGGGGGAGATCTGCAGTTAATAGTGGGAGGTTGATTGTCCCTTCGTGCAAAGCCCGGAGAGTTCCTGTCTGAGACGTGTTACGGAGTCTACCCAAGCCTGGTCCATCCAGACAGAAGACGCCCCCCAGGGCGCCACCGTATGGGGTAACTCTCGCCGTAGGCGAGTCACTCAGAAGTCCGGGTCAAGTCCAAGGACTCCCAAGCCAGTGGATGGGACTTGGACATTCCGGACTCGTCTCCCATCTTGTTCGGCGTGTGTCTGGACGAACCTCGTCTGGGTTTTATCGATTACTACACGGGGTGGAACGTCAGCCCGTGGCGATCCAGGATGGGAGATATGGTTATTGGAAGAGCAATCCTTCGATTGACTGAGAAATACGCCGGGGTTCCGTGGGAGGTTCATATTTAATACTTGGTTGCTGGTCACAACGCTAGAGATTGCAGTTGTGGACTTCGACTTCGCGCTCGATAGGGATGCACAGCGTGGATATTTTCGTTGCAGTGTAATATATGTACGAGAATGATAGGTGGTCCTCAATCTGGACACTGCCCGCGTGCATCGTACTTGAGACTCCCGACTTTCCGACAGTCGTTTATTCAAGTCGGTTGACGGGGTCCCGTCCCGCCCCGTGAACGAGTCTCGAAGAGACCACGTCGGTAGTACGAACCAATTGCTACCAGGACACGCCCGAGGGAAAAGTGGGGACAGTAGGGGGCTTGGGTCCCCTTGGGGTTGGCTCGATCCGCCTGCGTAAGTCATCCATGTTCATCCCCGGGGGGACCATCTTGTCACCACCTCTCGTCAGCTGGATCTTCCCTATCTCGCCCAGAATGCAGTTCTCAGGAGGAACCAACGACTCCATGTCCTCCCACTCGCGAATTCTTCTTTGTCAGCGGTCAGTGATGGACACACGAGCTCGTGAGCACCAGAAAGTAGTCAGGTCACCTCTGAAGGTCACCGCTAGGAGAATATTACTCATTTAAGTGCGGTGTAGGTTGGTAAGAGCGGCGGTCGCGTTGTCAATCGCCGCCTGCGCGATCACTGTCAGTGACACCGGGTCGACACGTTCATTCACGCACGGCTGCTCCGAACTGAATACGGGAGACGCTGGTGTCAGCACAGGTAAAGCACGAGCGAGATTAGGACGTACATTTTAGGTCTAGTGTTGCTTCCTTCGTGACGATGGGTGAATAGGGATGATTCTCTGCGCATTTGGCCTTGAGAGCTTTGAGCCACAAACGGTCGTGCGAGGAGACGTGAAATCCGAGGTGTTTCGGCGACCGCGACCGAATGTTTTAGTGAAGGGGATAAAGCCAATGTTGAACGTTGAAGTGGGAATTATCGAGAGACATGAAATCGGAGCATCGTCACTTATGACTGAAGGACTTCGAGGTGGCAGCGGGCTCGCATCCGATCCGTTGTTGCGGTCGCTCTGCGCCTATGTCAATGCTCCCGTAAGGTGATTCCACTGTGACTACGGGCTTACAGAATAAATCTGGTGCATAGATATCGACCGTAGAAGGAAGAAAATCTCTCCGCAACCGCTCAGCTGTTCATCTGAGGGCGCACGGCCATCTACATTCTTGTTCACCGACCCGGACCAGCTCCATGTAACCTGTACGTAACCCATCTAATATCCATCCGAGTTCTGGTTCCCCCAGCCTTCCTGCCATCTACTCACAACTGCCCACTCTTCGGTCTCCTCGTTTCCTATAGGCCATTTAGCATGAACCCTTCTTCAGACCTCTCCCTTGCTCCTCGTAGCACATCATGGGGAAACAACCATCAGCCCAAAAGCGTGCGTCCGACTGACTCCCGTCTCCAAACCTTTGCTTACCGCGTTTTTATTTTCCAGTTTGGAGGATGCCATGCTCAAGGCATTGACATCTCGCTTTCCGAACCTCCTCGGAACTTCCAGCGGCACTCGCGTCGAATCCTACGACAAGTTCCAGCGTGAAGCCGACGGGTACGATCGCGACTTTATGAAGAAATCCGATGAAGACTTGAACACCACCTTGATTTTCGTGAGATCCTTTTCGCACATGCGTCGGTCGCGGTGTTAATACAGTTCTCATGGGGGTACAGGCCGGTCTGTTCTCCGCAGTTACATCCGCTTTCATTACCGACGTTCAGCAAAAACCTCCAACTGGATTACCAACAAATGAGCTACGATCTTCTCAAGATTGTCGCCATCGTCTAGCTTGGGACCGTTCCAACTGGCCCCGATGCCGCTTTTCCTGAATGGACGGGCCCTGATCCCATTGTCGTCCGCGTCCAGACCATCCTTTACTGCAGTTTGGCTGCTTCCCTCCTCGCCGCGTTTATCGCCATGTTGGGCAATCAATGGCTTAATAGTTATGCCCAGGTTGAGATGCGTGGATTTGTTATCGATCGCAGTCGGCCTCGACAAAGCAAAATGAACGGAATTGTCACCTGGCATTTCGACTTCGTCATGGAATGCCTACCCCTCATGCTTCGAGCCGCTCTCCTCTTCCTCGTTTATGCTCTTTCCGACTACCTCTTCTCCATCAACAAAGTCGTCGCCAGCGTCATCATTAGTTTCGCCTCGTTCGGTCTCCTTTTCTACCTCATCGTTTCCGCTGCCACCCTTTCCTACAACTGCCCATTCCAATCCCCACTCTCCCTCATCCTTCACTTTTTGACTCTGTTCGGTAACGAACACAGAAGGTACCAAGAGAACTAAGAAGTGGTTTGGAAATATCTTCTTCCAGAAGAAGAAACAGGCGGGACCAAAATCTGGTGTTTCCGGCTTGGGCAGGTTCGGTACATTCGACGGAAGCAACGTCGGTGATCACATCGAGTTGTTCGTGGCCGGCTCGGATCAGCCGTCCCCGCTCTTCAATAAGGAGACTGATTGGGCGGGCTTTGCGTTGGACTCGAACTGTATCGCCTGGATGTTCGAGATTTCGATGGACTCGGACGTTATCATGGCCATCATGAGGTTCATCCCCGAGGTTGTTTGGCACGTCGAGATTAAAACCACTCCATTGGAACGGCTCTACGACACGGTTCTCGAGTGTTTCGATCGTTCAAGCGGACGTCCCGTGGTTATCCCCAGGCTCAGCGCCAAGGCTCTCCTCCACCTCGCGGTCCAGCGCAAGTGCATCGGGGATGAATCCGACAAGGCAATGTTCAAGTCGATCTGCAGTCGACACCCCGTCATGGGATCCAAGCACTACGAGGGTGACTCGGACCTGGAAGCCACTCTGGGTATCATAGATCGCGTGTTCGGGGATTTCGAACCGGTGTACTGACAAAACTTCTTGTTCACTGTTTCCCACCACGTTTGGATGGGCCATATCCTTCTCTACCGCGCCTGGGATGTCCTCAAGAAGGGCGGGCCTTTGCCCGACGATATCAAGGAATTCGTTCTTCATTCCCTTCGATTGGAACCTCCACCTCCCGCGCCGATCGTCGCTGACTGCTTGCTTATCATCGGTCTGGTCCTTGGAATCAAGCTGCACATTGATGACTTGTTGGTCGTTGACAAGAGGTGGAGACTAATTCACTCTTTTCTTTGTAGTCAAGAACACAGCCTTCAAATCACGAGAATCTACGAGAAGCTCACCGAGACGTTCAGTAACCCCACTCCGACGACCGAAGAGATCGACCGTGCTCTGGAAGCCATGGAACTGATCGCCCCCCTCTCTGAGAACGAAATCGCCCAAAAGAGTTATCAACTGTTCCACATCGTCATGCAGGCTCCTGCCTTTCTGGTCTACTCCCAGGAAAAGAAGTGGGACGCCTCTCGTCTCACCATGTACGGGGCCTACAAGTGGGACAAGTTCTTGCCATGGGTCGAGGAACCTCATGACATCCTTGTCTTCTTGGACAGTACCCGGCGCGGCCAGAACCAGGACGAACCGATACAGAACGCTTTGCGTGCACTGGCCTACGCTTCCAGTTCTACCACCACCGAGGCTCTGAAGCTCTCCGATCCGACCGAGCCTTCTTTCGTTCGCGGTATCTGTCACGCGTTCCAGGATGACAAGCCGTTCCAGCTTTGCAAGGCCGCTTTCTTCTTCCTGCCTCTTATCGCCGACAGATGGTTCAACACCCCTCACCCGATCATGGAGCCCAATCAAATGAGTGTGTGTTGACTGGGCCTCTGCCGCCGACGGTATCGAGCGTACCTACAATGTCATGAAGGCCACTCTCGCGGTTCTGCTTGTTATGATCAACTCTTCTCATTGGCGTCCGCACATCGTCGTGGAGAAATGGAAGCTCTTGGAGCACCGAATGTGACGAATCCGGCTGCCATGGTGCTTTGGCTTGCAATCCTGTGGTTAAAGTACGAGTTGATTCCTTCGGCGTTGAATCAGAGCAGATGTCCGCGGATGGTGGTTATGATAAGCGGGTGGCTTGCCTCGTGACTTTCATTCATCTGGCGCTCAGCTCGGGTGCAATCCTTCCTGGCTCACTGTCTTTCAAGTTCCTGCTCTCTCCTCAAACGACGTGAGAGGTGGACTGACGCATTCATTCATCGATCCAAGATTCAACGTCCTTGATGTTCAGGCGGGTACCGTTTCCTGGTGTACCCCCGTGGCTCTCAGACACATTTCACATGGACGAAGACGACTCCTTCCACGCGTTGATGAAAACCCCTGCAGTTGTGCAAGATCGGGAAACCGAAGGTTGGTGTAGGGATAATTCTTGGGAGAGTCGGGGGTAAGCTTCCTGGACAGCTCTTACTTATAGAACCAAGACAGATTCAAGGGCTGGCGTAAGGTCAACAGGAGAACACGGGGCACCGAGAAGAACAGCACGGATCGCACTTTGTTAAGTTCTAGATACCCTCGCTGCAGAATTGTCCCCTTCGGCACCCGTCAGTCGACAGTAAGCAAGTAGATATTTCCATGATGAGGTACAATAAAGACTAGTGGAAAGACGACAGTGTTTGCGAAGAGGTCTCGACCGGTCCTTATGTCTCCGTCTAGAGAGAAAAAAACAACCATGCATCGATGCAGTTGCGGCGGACCAGACCCGCGTTCAAGTGAAACTTCTCGAGCCGGTCTTCCACAACAGCTGAGCCTTTGGCACGCAAAATGCGAATTTTTGTTAGCATATTCGGAAACCTGCGCCCTTTCGGAATACAGAAACCGATGCGTCGAAAGCCAGAAGGTGGAGATCGGAGTTTGTATGCGCAGCCAGAGCATTGGAGGTGTGAGCGGCATGCTGGGCTCGACAACGCAGTTTCCACCTCCTGGAACAGAACGAGCAAGCTGAACTTGGCACTGTTTCCGGGTCGCATTCCGTCCGCTTGGATCGATCAAAGCAGCAGCGTCTATCTCCAACTTCCGTGTCTGCTCCGATGTCATTGTGCCTATCGTCAGTCTCCGCACGGCGATCCCACTGTATATTTACCGGTCAAGTTCCCAGCGCATGAATTTCGACCGCGGAAGAGAAACCGAAGACGACGGAGTACAAGAATCGATTTCGATGTGGTGTACGTCCACAACCATCCAACCGTTCGCCTGATGGCCACTACGTTTTGGTTCAGTGAGATTAGTCCCCCTCTCCTGATACTTGACATTATACTTGACACTCGCTCCCCTTCACTCAGCCTGACAACTCTCGTTGCCCACAACCCAGCGAGCACATGCTTTCCTTCAGACTCCTCCCCTGCTCTTCGTGGCACACCGCGGGGGAGGCAACCGACGGTCCAAGAGTGTGTGTCCACTTGACTTCTTCAGGCTGTTGCTGACCACGCGATTCTTTTCCAGTTTTGAGGTCACTGCTCAAGATATTGCCACCCCCCTTCCAGGCCCCGGGACTGTCGGCGGCGTTCGTGTTGAGTTCTGCGACAAGTCTCTGCACGAAGCCGATGAGTGCGACCTAGGGTGATGAAGGAATACAATGAGGACTTGAATAACACGTTGATCTTTGTGAGTTTTTCCCGTCTCTCAAAGCTCACTCCAGCCGTGCTGCTAATCTGGGTTTACTCGGAAACCGGTTCACTCGTTCTCCGCGGCCACACACTTTCACATTCGACGTACAGATTGATGTCAGACAGGACTCGCAACGAATAAGCTACTACTTCCTCAGGATTGCACTCGCTTCGTTTCGTTGAGGATCGGCCCATGATATTCGGGCGGGTGATGGTCATTTGGAGTATCGCTGTTTCTCCCCCGACGGAAGACCCGCGATCACCGCTCCCAGTCATACCATCAACGTTTGGGGCGTCGTCGGCGACGCCCGCCTCGTTAGGAACCTCGAACGAGTGAATCGCCTCCCTCCTCATCACGACGGCATCGGGGAGGGATTCCGGCGAAACTGTAGCTCCCCAATAAGCATGAACGCAACCGACGCGGAATCTGCACTCTCGCTTCCGTGCCAGTCAATTCCATCGGTCTGGGAGCCAGCATGAGTGGCCCAGCAGAGGTGGCGAGGATATCGAATTCCCCGGTCGGTCGCTACAAGTGCTCCTTAAAAACTTCGTCCAGGGAAAGGGGGGACGTGCAGCTAGTGGCGGGGAGGTTGATTTTCGCTTCGTACGAAACTTAGAGAGCCCCCTAGACAATTTGCACATCCGATGACAACGACTCTTGGGATTCGTGAGGGTTTTCGGGGGGCCTCGCAAGTCCATCTCACCGACACGGAGTTCATCCAAGCCTGGCCCATCCAGACAGGAGATGATCCCCGGGGCCACATCACATGGGGGAACTATTATTTAAGACGAATCGCCTGGAAGTTCAGGTCCGGTCCAAGGACTCCCAGACCAGTGGTATCTGAGAGATATGCCAGGGCCCGGTGGGAGGTTGCTCGTTGCTGGACACGATTTTACGGTGAGGTCGCAGTTATAGACTCGGGTTGTTTTTATGCGTTCAATACACGGATATACAGCGTGGACTTTTTCGTTGTAGTGTAATATCTATGTGGGAATAGCCTCAGTTTGGACACCGCCCGTACGCATCGGACGGGGCCCCTGATATTCTGACAGTCATTTATTCCGCAATAAAGGACGATATCAATGTTAGGGGCACGGATGCGAGCAAGGAGACGACTGAAGATGCCTTGGAACGCAGCGAGATCAACAGTCTCAAGTAATTCTCTCCCCCCTCCTGCCCAAGAGCTCGCGGTCGAGCGAAAGGAATTCGCCAAACCTCAAGGTGGGGACGGTCGCCCTTTCCTTGAATCGAGGACGCAACCCGGAATCCAGATGAGATTGAGATTGTTGTCGTGTGGACTCACGAGGGTGGTTGTATAGAGCTACGGTTTAGAATGAATGCTTGGGCCTCTTGGGTTGCGTGCACTTCCCCACCCCGTACCGGCCCTCAATCTTAGGATTGCCTGTTGTACTGATGTTTTCATTGTTGCACTATCGACACCAACGCGTATATGTAGTGGTCAACGATGTATTCCATGCGGACCGTCGGATACTGATACGAGACGTAACATCTCCATCTACTCATGGGAGCAAGCGGGCGTGGCCGCCGTGGCAGCTGAAACAAGGTATCGTGATTTTCTATAATCGTCAGGGTGATCGTTGTGTCTCCCGCGTCAGTGGGGTCAAGGTCGTTCCAATACACGGAAGGGATGCCACTCGCAGCGTACCGTGGAAGTGGATTGTGCGCCTTTCTAAAAAACCCCCACCAAACCACAAACAACGCCTATAGTGCCGGTGGTTCCACAGCGGTGGACGCGTCTTTGCTCTCGTCCTTGAGAGAATCGGTAGCAGCGATATGGCCCCATGAATCTGCAAGACTCAGGGTAGGCGATGGCCGTGTCGGCGATTGAAGCCGTGCTGGGTCGAGGAAGTTGACTGCATCATCCTTCAAGTTTAACTGGTGCAGGTGTCCATCACAGGTCAGCGAGGGGCGTGGATGGATAAAAAGCTAACGAAGATGGGGCATGGACTGAAGGCACAGATAATAGTCACCAGCACGGTTCGTCTGAGGGCGGCGGATTGTAAACCGGGAGCCAGGCGCCTCTCACCGCACCCCCATTTACGCTGACCCACCGATGGTATGTGTTCTTCTCTAGACTAGAACGGAAGGAGATGCGAGACTGTTTTCATCCTGCAAGACACGCGTCGCGTGCGCTGCATGGGTGGCATAGGTTGGATGTGCTAGTACGAGTGCCCATCTAGATCTGAACTGTTCAGACAACCTTCGGGTTGCAAATGGAAGAGGAACACGTACCACCATTCGGCTCGGCTGCTCAGTCTTCGACGCCATGTAGTCACTTACCGAGGGTAGGATATCGAATGGATCATGCTTGCCCTTGCCCTCAGAGTGGTGGTGGAAACCGCGAGTCTGAGGGATTTCAAGCTGGTGGTCGTTGCTTTCTTGACGATGCTTGCGTCGCACCACGGCCAGACTCGATGCAGACTCGATGATCGCCATTGGACAAAAGACGAACCAGCCAACAGACGGGGTGTATTTGAAAGGGGAAGGGTAAGTATAGGTCCGTTCGACTTCGATCGATCACAACAGCTCCCATGTCTGCTCCAATGTCATCGTGCCTCTCGCTTATGTTTCCGTACGGCGATCTCACTGCAGGCTTACCGGTCAGGATCCTAGAAAACCCAACGCATAGATTTCGACCACGAAAGGGATACCAAAGACGGCGGAGGGCAGGAAGATGTGTAGGATCTCGGTGCGGTGCCCATCCAAAACCGTTCGTCTGAGGGCCGGCGGGAGTTGCGTTCCGGCTCGCCACCCCTCTCCCGACATTTAGTGTCCTTGTTCTTTTGCATCCCGCTGCCCACTACTCAGCGAGCACGACCTCTCTTCAGATTCCCCCCTCTTCATGGTCCACCACGGGTAGGCAACAATCAAACCAAAAACGTGCACACTCGATTTCTTCCCTCGTTTTCGAATCGTTGCTCGTGACGCCTTTCCACTTTGTAGGCTGCCATGCTCAAGGCACTACCATCTCTCCCCCCAAACCCCCTTAGAGCTGTCGGCGGTGTCCCGTTGAACGCTACGATGATGAGTCCCTACATGAAACCGATGAATTCGACCACGGCGTGATGAAGGGATACAATAAGGATTTGAATACCATGGTCATATTTTCCCCCTTTCTTTTCGTGTCTACCTCTGCCGTGTTGTTAACCTGTGTTTTCTGGGGAACAGACCAGCCTGCCCTCCGCGGACACCCATTTTCACTTTCGACGTACAGAACGGGATCAGGCGGAATTTGCAAGGAATGGGCTCAAGATTTCACTCGGTCTATTTCATGGGGGGTCAATTGCCGCAGCCCGGAACTCAGATTCTGGAGGGTGGTTCG
>Ga0307510_10006012_pt1 | contig 14478 bp, 11 predicted proteins | sample 12_EM_MG_FD_207224 | JGI IMG/M metagenome (GOLD analysis project Ga0307510, IMG submission 207224) | Populus trichocarpa ectomycorrhiza microbial communities from riparian zone in the Pacific Northwest, United States - 12_EM | ecosystem: Host-associated > Plants > Roots > Unclassified | place...
TCGCGTCGTCCCTAGAACGAGTTGAACAGACCATGACGGCCGAGGAGTCAGAAGCCTTCCTCGCCTTCCTTAGAAGGACTTTGACATGGAGGGAGGGAGAGCGGCCGACTGCCTCTGAACTAATCAACGACCCTTGGCTTGTACAAGCAAATGATCCTCGACTTTCGAAAGTAAAGTAGTGCAAATGGGAAATCCTGCGCCGGGAGGCCGATGAACAGGTCAATTCCGTTTCGTAGGTTCTGGGATCCTACTTATCCACTTCTTATCTTCTTCCTGTTTCGGCATATACTCGCTATGCATTCTATACGTGTGAATAGCTTTTGATCCTTGTTTGCGAATCTGGTCCCCTACAGCGTGCGGGCGGCTCAATTCTTCCCTATCGCCAACATCATCTTCGTTTCGCGAAATTCACGACGTTTTTTTCACACCAAGAATGGGTATTACGACTCGTCATGTATGTCATGCAGTGAATTTACCCTATACCCGGTCGTTTGTTGAATATCGACGAGTTCGTTGGCCACTTTGTTCTTTTTTCTTCTGGTCCTTGATCGCAGTTTGACAACATACTTGTCACATGCATGCACTCCAGTACGTGGAGCGTCTTATAAACGAGCACACAAGTTTGTATATTTGACGAAGCAAATATGACATACGGCGCTATCATCATGCGTGATGCACATGTACTGTAGTCCGGGTGGCCCGGGCCTGCGGCGGGTGTCGTTTCTGGCTGTACTGGATGTTTTTGACTCGGACCTTGCTTTGAATGGACTCTTCCGGTTGGTCGACTCGATGCCATGGATTTACACGAGTTGATGAGAATTTGTTAAGATCGGCTGACACCCCTCCTTTGGCTTTACTCTAATCAAGAAAAACCAATGTCGGAGGCGCATTGTATCCCGTATCCCCTAGTCATTACCTGTCCTCGATTCACCTTGTATATTTGTGTAACAATTAGCATCACAGCAGCCTTTACCAACCGGTTACCAACAGGCCGCCTACATCGGGTGGTGCGGCCCGCCAGCCGGGACCACGAGTCAACGCTTTCTTTTTTCTTTTAAATCGTGACTCGATGTTTTCTTTCGTCCAGTGCTTTAGGACTAGAACAACGCCCGTAATAGCTGGGTTACCCATGCTAATCCCTGCCTATCTGGCCAGTGCAAGTTAACATGCATCCCTCCTCTCTCACTTCCCTCCATCAACTCCTTCCCAACGACTCTATTCACTACTTTCAGTAGTAGACCGAGGCAGTGAAACAGGGACGCAGCGACGCTGAGATTGCGCGCCAGCCGTCGCATCACGCAGAATGAGGCCTGGTCAGACACGAGGGTCTTTAAAGGGAGGCTACCAGGAAGAGTTCAAGTGGGGAATGTTGACGCGCGACGCGCGTTGATGAGGCGAAGAAAGAGGGATCTCCGAGCCTTCCGATGTCCCGGGACCGGATGCGCCGGGGCCCGGACGCGGCCCCGCTGTCAGCAGTGGGCGTTCGCCTATGAATGTTCCCCCTCGGGCCTATGGTGGCCGTAGTGGTCGTTTCCCGAAATGTGAACCGACTACGCCATCAAAGTTTACGGTATATATTGCGACCCATCATGTCATGGAATACAGTAGGGTCCCCCTGCGCTCTGCAGTTTCGTGACAAAATCAATAGGGGTCGCGCCCTCAGCTCCACTCATCATGGCGAACCAGCAACCTTTTAGATTGCCGTCGCTGACGAGGCGCTTTCCGTTCTTCGGCGAACACTTAACGACACCCGATTCCCGGATAAAGTCAGCATCGTTGACTGGGCGTACGGTGCTCCTCTCACAGACTGTTTTTTTTTGGTATTGGTGTTTATTGTCCACTGACTACGCAACAGGACATTACATGAGAACTAGATAATTCTCAGTATAAGGTGGTAGAGTGTACGTAAAGGGGGGAATCTACAGGGGCGATAAATGAATGAGGTAAAAAGTACATAGACGTGGCGCATAGAGCGTCGAACCGAGACTCAGTCAAGGGGGGCCTGGACGGGGGGGGGGGGATGGGGCGAAGAAGGGATTGGGTGGCACGTAAGAATTCGCAAAGCTTGCGACCTCCAGCTTCTGTCCGGAATATGAAGGCCAGGGATGTTTGTGAACCAAAGATGAAGTGGCGAATTGCGGAGTGAAGCCGGCAGCGGAAGACGACGAGCTGGTGGTGTAACGCTTACTGGTCGTGGTTACAGGGGCAAACAGTATTGTCTCTGGCGTCGGTCCGGAAGGTGTTGGAGTGGTTCGCATCGAAGGAGTGGCTTGTAGAGAGCTGGATGGCGGCAGAGAAGAGGCGTCGGCTACGAGCGGAGAGAACACCTCGGATAAAAGGAGGGGGATTGGTGCCGTCTGGTGGCTGGCAGGACCGTCATGCTGGAGAGTCTCGGCGAAGTGAGTGGTAACCCCGTGCACACTCCTCTCATAGACATCAGGTGGCTCACCGAAAGATGGAGGGACGGATATGACTGACGCGCTCATGAGCGTGAGCTCAACGCACTCCCCATGTTCATACACCCTGTGGAGGTGGAAAGATTCGGTGAGCGAAACGTGCATTATGCACACCAAATGAGCTCTGTGCAGGGTGCTATCCCTCTGTTGTTTGTCCACGGTTTTAAGTCACCTCTCTGTATGGCAGACGTAGAGTTCGCGTGTGAGTTCAAGAAGTAAGGCGTGACAGAAGAAATGAAATAGAACCAAGACCGCGTTCCCGAGGATCAGAGAACGCGCCCAGTGATGTTCTGAAGCATACTCCACAGTCACAGATTCTCTGAAACTCACACTTGGGGGACCCAATAGCAACGGTGACGTCTCTGATGAAAGGACCTTGAAGTTGCAGGTTTCGCATGGAGGGCGTATTCTCTTTCCTATTACCCACGACGCTAAGTACGCTGTTACAGACTGCATATTATGACAATAAGCATACAACAGGAAAATGTCCTTCTACTAATGCTACCTAGTCCAGGCTCTAACACATGTTGTTGTGGTTGTAATCTGCGAGGCTGTCTGGGGTGCCATATCGGTCCCATGCTCTGCGATCATCCGTGCGAGGACCGCATGGCCATTCTCCAACGCCAAATGAAGCGCAGTCCACCCATACCTGTTCTGGACTGACACGTCGGCGCCACGTTCAACGAGCATCAGTGCAAGATCCAGATGGCCATCGCGGGATGCCAAATGCAGCGCGGTCCACCCGTCATCGTTCTGGGCTGACACATTGGTCCTGCGTTGTATGAGCATCCGTGCGAGATCCACATGGCCATTCAGGGACGCCAAATGAAGCGCGGTAGACCCATGGTTATTCTGGGCTGACACGTCGGCGCCGCACTCTACGAGCATCTCTGTGAGATCCACATGGCCATTCTCCGATGCCAAATGCAGCGCAGTCCATCCATGGTTATTCTGGGCTGACACGTCGGCGCCATGCTCTATAAGCATCCGTGCAAGGTCCACATGGCCATTCTCCAACGCCAAGTGCAGTGCAGTCCACCCAACCCCGTTCTGGGCTGACACGTCGGCGCTGGACTCCACGAGCATCCGTGCGAGGTCTACATGGCCATTCTCCGATGCCAAATGCAGTGAAGTCCACCCGTACCCGTTTTGGACTGACACGTCTGCGCCGCGCTCTATGAGCACCCGCGTGAGATCCTCATGGCCATTCTCCGATGCCAAATGCAGCGCAGTCCACCCGTGCTTATTCTGGGCTGAAACGTCGGAGCTGCACTCTACGAGCATCCGTGCGAGACCCACATAGCCATTCTCCAACGCTAAATGCAGCGGAGTCCACCCGTGCCCATTCTGGGCTGACACGTCGGCGCCACGCTCTACTAGCATCTGTGCGAGATCAACATGGCCATTCTCCACCGCCAAATGTAGCGCATTCCACCCGTCGTTGTACTCAGCTGACACGCCGGCATCGCACTCTATGAGCATCCATGAAAGATCGACATGGCCATTCTCCGATGCCAAATGCAGTGCAGTCCACCCATGCTTATTTGGGGCTGACACGTCGGCGCCGTGCTCTATGAGCATACGTACGAGGTCCACATGGCCATTGAGGGATGCCAAATGTAGCGCAGTCGACCCGTACTTATTCTGGGCTGACACATCGGCGCCGTGCTCTACGAGTATCCATGCGACGTCCACATGGCCATTCTCAGACGCCAAATGCAGCGAAGTCCACCCGTGCTGATTCTGGGCTGATACGTCGGTGCAGCGTCCTACGAGCATCTGTACGAAATCTACATGGCCATTCTCCGATGCCAAATGCAGCGCGGTCCACCCGTACCCGTTCTGGGCTGACGCGTCAGTGCTGCACTCTATGAGCATCCGTGCGAGGTCCACGTGGCCATTCTCCAACGCCAAATGCAGTGCGGTCCACCCATACACGTTCTGGGCTGAGACATCGGCGCAGTGATCTACGAGCATCCATGCGAGATCTACATGGCCATTCTCTGATGCCAAATGCAGTGCAGCCGACCCGTCCTCATTCTGGGCTGACACATCAGCACCGCACTCTACAAGCACCCGTGCGAGATTCACATGGCCATTCTCCAACGCCAAATGCAGCGCAGTCCACCCGTGCTCATTCTTGACTGACACGTCGGCGCAGCGCTCTATGAGAATCTGCGCGAGATCCACATAGCCATTCTCCAACGCCAAATGCAGCGCGGTCCACCCGTACCCGTTTTGGACTGACACATCGGCGTCGCAATCTACGAGCATCCGTGCGATATCAACATGGCCGTTCTCCAACGCCAAATGCAGTGCGGACCACCCATCATCGTTCTGGGCTGACACACCAGCGCCGCGCTCTACGAGCATCCGTGCGAGATCCAAATGGCCTTTGAAGGATGCCAAATGCAGTACAGTCCACCCGTCCTTCCTCTGGGCTGACGCGTCGGCGCCGCACTCTATGAGCATCCGTGCGAGACCTACATGGCCATTCTCCAATGCCAAATGCAGCGCAGTCTTCCCGTCCTCGTTCTGGGCTGACAAATCGGCGTCGCATTCTACAAGCATCCGTGCGAGATCCACATGGCCATTCTCCGATGCCAAATGCAGCGCGGTCGATCCGTGCTTATTCTGGGAGGACACATCCGCGCCGTGCTTCACGAGTATCCGTGCTAGATCCACATGGCCGTTCTCCGATGCCAAATGCAGTGCAGTCCACTTGTGCTTATTCTGTACTGACACGTCGGCGCAGCGCTCCACGAGCATCCGTACGAGATCCACATGACCATTCTCCGATGCCAGATGCAGTGCGGTCCACCCGTAGCCGTTCTGGGCTGACACATCGGCGCAGCGCTCTAGGAGCATCTGTGCGAGATCAACATGACCGTTCTCCAATGCCAAATGTAGTGAAGTCCACCCGTAGCTGTTCTGTGCTGACGCGTCTGCGCAGCGCTCTATGAGCATCTGTGCGAGACTCACATGGCCATTCTCCGATGCCAAATGCAGTGCAGTCCACCCATGCTCATTCTGGGCTGACACGTCGGCGCTGCGCTCTACGAGCACCCGTGCAAGATCCACATGGCCGTTACGGGATGCCAAATGCAGCGGAGTCCACCCGTTCTCGTTCTTGGCTGACACATCGGCGCCGCGGTCTACGAGCATCCGTGTGAGATCCACGTAGCCATTCGCCGATGCTAAGTGCAAAGGTGTTGATGCGTTACAGAAGCACCGGGAATTCACACCCTGGGGATGCTCAATGGCCAAGATCTTTGCGATGTCTTGTAGACCACAAAATGCGGCATAATGTAGGGGGGTACCACAAGGCGGAGATGGCCCTTCGGCTCGTTCACGTCGCTTCCAGTAGGGTACGGTTGTGTCATGGATCCAGAGCCAGATGGACAGATGTGGTTTCGTCCGGTCAAAGAGCTGTTTCATCCCTCCCACTGCATGTTGAGACACACCCTCAAAACTGGCATGCTCAAACCAGTGCTGGGCTGCGTATTCGGCGAGAGGAAATTCCGTCAGGCCCCGGCTGGTGATGTTTTTGTCCAGGTGCAATAGCACACCCAGACATGCTTGGGCGACGAAGGTATGAGCAGGTGACATAGAAATATGGTAACGGCGGGAAATGTCGTTGTCCTTTTCAGCAAACCGGCTAGACGTCAAGAATTCCTTTACAGTGAAGTGAGCGAATTGTACGACTCGGGAAGTTTCGGGAGACGTTTCGGCATGTACAACGGAAAGCAATATGGAGCAAGTGGATAGTATTGCTTCGACCGGATTTTTCAGGCGCCAATCTTTGTGAAATTTCGGAATTGCCCCTGACTTGAAATCAAATGCGACAATTTCCGCCAGTTCCTCGACTCGAAGGGGCCGGGAAGCCACGGTGACACAGATGAGGAGTCGTTGGGCACATTCCCACTTTGTCTCTTTAATCTCTCGCAAAGTGCGCTCATACGTCTCATCAAGCGTCGCTGGTAATCCGTTTAGAATATCATGGATATTCCCTGGGAGACAGTCGGCGAGGTATGCGAGTTGACAATTTACCCATCTGAACCTATCAGATGCACGGGTGAGATGGGCAAAAAAGATGAGGTATAACCGGATATAACCACTTACATTCCATCCGCCTTTTTTGTAAGCACATTAATCACAAGCTGCTTGTGCCCCGGATTCCAATTTTGCATGTTTTTGTTCGTGTTTACAACCGACTCGATGTACTTCATAATGTCATTTTTTTGTCCGCTTTCATCATGTAAGGAAATGGAACGGAAAGTTAGAGGCTCAAGGATAGCCTTGATGTCGACCTCGGGTCGGCTCGTGACGCATATGCGCAGGTTTGGGAGTTGTGCCTCGACAAGGTCCTCCAAAAATGACAAGAGCTTTTCACGTGGGGACGACAGAGAAGACGTGCTTGGACATTCATCCAAGGCATCTATGACCAGATAAACTGGTCGTGGTCCTGGGCATTTCAATAAGTCCATCAAACACTGGACAAGTTTGTCGTCGCCGGGACTCTGTGCACCATTACGGTGTGCCGAATAGAAAGCGGACAGGATATCGTAGTAGGAGTCGGACTGGTCGCACAGCTGGAATAACACCGATGAGAGTAGCCCAGAGACGTGCTTCTTTCTATCCTCCCGGAAGTCATAGTAAAATATCGCAAGTGATGCGAGCCCCAATTCCTGCAGAGTCTCGATCTCCTCGATGACCGCGGAACTGACAAAAACTGTAAGTACTCAAAATAACAGGATAAGAAGTTTAACGTACCAAAGGACGGTCTTCCCAGCGCCCGCTACAAACGAGAGAGGCATCAGTCTCTGCGAAAATGTAAGCGCTCGGCAACAACTGACGTTTCCCGTTGATCCATAGGAGGGAACTTGGTCTCGAACCCTTCCATTCTGAGAATGTGTTGCCCTTAACGAACCACGCCCCGGTATCGCTGTGCCTTGATTCGCGCGCGATGTTGAAGTTTTTCCAAGGATCGGGGGGGGAGAGCCACTTCTGCATATTACCCAATAACTCGTCACCTGCCAGAGTATCTCAGCCATTCAAGCAGCAATGCTGAGGTCTGGAGACAACTGACGTTTCGACTCGTTCATGCCACTTGTCATTCGATCTAAGGCTGCTTTGTTGTCTTGAAGTGGAAACGTATTCAATACGCGGCAAAATTACAAGGCGAGGGCGTTCACTCACCCTCGACGATCCTGAAAGTCTGAGCTCCGACGGCCCGATCCTCTTCTTGTAGGAGTCGGTCAAGCCTCTGACGGGCTTTGTTGATCTCCTTAACCCCGAAAAAAATCTTTACCCGCTTGACTGCGTCGCGCTGAGTAAAGTAACATATTAGCAAGGAAGAACTCACGCATACGTCGGTTCTTGAGCTTTCGGGTAACCAGAGCGAGTGTAGAGAGTAGCTCCACCATCAGCCTGACCACTACCTCGTCCACTGCAGCCATAGAGTGGGACATCTCAGCATATATTCTGAGACGATTGATGAAATATTCAATCGACTCGAGCATCTCTGCGAGCGCGTCATAACTCGTGATTACGCCATTGGCCGCCTGATTGACCCGGACGTCAGGAGGACATCTACGCATGAAATTAGGAATGGTACATACGTCCAGTAGGATGCCGAGAGTATAATTTATCGCTTTCGCATGTGGGAGTACTTTCTGTAAAAATGGTCAGAAGTGCAAGACGGACTTTCTGGACCTTTTAGCGTACCAGGCCTGCGTCGTCAGCGACAGATGCGATGGCGGAAATTGGGGTTAAAATTGATACCGTAGCCTTGATAGACGTAAAGATTCTATCACGTTGTCGAAGATCATTGAAGGCCTGGGTGTTGTCCTGTAGCAAGGTAGTGATGTCGTCGATAGAGTGGCAACGCTGTAGTCGGATAGTAAGCGAATCTTCCCTGTCGGCCAATGTGACGCCGGCCTTGTTCTCGTAATCCTGTAAGGCAGACTCTAGAAGCGTTTGGAAACGAGCCGATGCTGGTTGGTCAGTCATATTACGAGGTCGTCTATGGAAAGAGGATTAGTTCTCTGTGACTCTGTGACAAAAACAATGGCGAGACAGCAGGGTGTGGGGGAAGGGCAAAGGTCAGGCCGCCCCATCATATTCACACGCAAACACGAAATGATTGAGTTTGATTGATCAGGTGATCGATCTCCTGAATTAGATGGGCGCAAGTCGGAGTCGAGCGCCCGAAAGGTTCTATATTATAGTTTAAGGCGGTGCTTTCCGACCTCTCGGCTAATACAGATGTGTTCTGGCCTCCTCTGCCTCAAAACTTGTCTGTTTTTCATGAAATAAATACCATTTGGATCGCATTCAACAGTAGAATAAAACATACTGTTTAATGTTTTCAAAAATCCTAAGTGCTCATTGTTCTGACCCTGATTTGAAAAGTAAATTTCAAATTACTGCTTTATTGTGCTTAGAAGCCTGTGTGAGCATAAGGACGTTTATAATGAGTATTTACAAGGCCATTCTTAGCAGCCAGAGACTGAATAATATCTCTTGTGAGGCCACTTGTATTGCTTAGTGCGTTGAGCCCTTTCCTGGAAGTCACGCCATCTAAGTGCACTGAGGCCTTTTTTTTAATTCCATTTTTGTGCACCTCGGGGTACAGATTACTACAGAACCCCATGTAACAAACACTTCAAGTATGTACATGATAACGATAATAATGCGCAGAATATGATGTTTAGGTACCGGGTTATTTCCCCCATAACTGGGTTATCATTGTGTAACGTCTACTCAGGTGACAACGACGTGCTTGGTAATAGTGCGCTCGTGGAAATGGGGGGGAGTGATCTCGGATAGTTAACGCTCGTGATTACACATTTATATCTATATTTGGGCCCAAATAAATGGCATTTAGGTACTAAAACTAAAACTAGTCTGGAATTGGATTAAGCGCTCAAAAACTTGATACCATCAGACATGCGCTACCTATAGCTTTGCTGCAAGGAAAGGCGAAGACTGTATCCGAGTGGGATCACGAAGCTTGCAGGCAATTTGCGGCGTACGAGGAGCCAGACAATACAAGGTTCTCTCGCCGATCAGGCCATCAGGTGGATCAGGGTTATCAAGTGTTCCTTCGTGCTTCTGGTCTTCCACGGGCCATGGGTCACTGGTACAGCTCTTGAAACACACCTCTGCGCTGGAGTTTTCTCACTCGCTGCTGGGCCTACGACCCGCGCAAAAGCAATTACAGTGATTCCGCAGGGAATTGGTGGGACTAACGCCAGCTTACATCGAGGAGTGCAGGACCGCGTATTGGTCAGTAGCCTTCACCATGGTCATACAGTAACTATCGCGTGAATTGGCGTGATCCCCCGAAGCTGCCAGTGCGGTTATCAGATTGGTGTTCCCTTATCAGAGATAAAGCCTGGTAAAATATCATACAGTACGCCCCACTAGATGTAGTACTGTCGTACTATCTACATCAGCCAAAGCCAGGGGGGGTGTTATTAACTTGACCATTTCCTGGTATTCACCCTAACCAGGCACATGGACCCGTCATCCTGCAACCTGCAATGCTTCACCATCCTACAAAAATAACAGGAGCCTAGAATGAAACAACGGGCCTGTGCTGTCATACCTGGCGTCATATGGCCTGTTGTGCGTAGATCCGGAGTTACGCTCGTCTGAAAGATTGATGGTGATGTCAAATTAAATAACGCTAGTAGGGCCAGGGGGTGTATATTGAGTATCTCAGGGGTAGGACCTCGACAGCCAAATGATCACCGGCGCCCCTCGATACGGTTTTCCTCGCGTTAAATGGGGAAAAGAAACCGCGTAGACGTGTAGTATGCCAGGTCGCTGCCGTGCTTGACGGTACTCACAACCAGCGGACACAGCTGGGGATGCAGTGCACACAAGCGGGTGTATACCTGCATCCATGCAAGTGGTGCCTCTCGTAGTACCCATGATGTTTGTAACGAATTTGGTTCATTTACAGATTGTAAATATACACGCGGCGCGCATGCGAGTTCCATGGACATGGTCAGCATGTAAGGCGCCATCCTTGTCTGAGAGATAACAACGAAATGTAATAGTGATGGTAGGGGTTGCCCTTGGCTGTATAAAAGGTGAGACGAAGTTATAAGCACACCATGCCACGACAACATTGAACTTAGTTGTGAGACGAAAGCGAGAGACAGAGAGAGAAAAGAGACATTAGGTGGGATACATGAGCAACAGCTTGAGCAAAATCCGAGGGCGCAGAGGAGGAAGGAGCAAGTCCGGCGTTCGGCGTCGGCCTTGGTAATATAGAAAATGAGACTAAACTATAAGCACAGCATGGCACAACAGCATTAAACTCTAGTTGCGAGAATGGAAGCGAGAGACCGAGAGAGGGAGCTAGGGTGAAAGAAAGACGAAGGAGTCTCTAGAGCCGCAAAGGAACAATACCTTGAGCAAAAAAGTAGAGGCCAGGAGAGGATGGGTCGACGAACGGCAGCGGAGCTCCGACGTAGACAGCAGAAGAGTTTTGATCAGTCGATCGGTTCTCGTCAGTCATGAGAAATAGAGCAGGGTCTTGCTCGTCGTCCGGGCCACTGGGATGCCGAGTGCTCCAGGGGGAAACGCGGGATTGAGGGCACCCTGTATGCGCTGACAGAGCTCATGCTTCTGCGGGGGTTGGTATACGGTATACCCCATCAGCCAACAACGCTCCGCAATCCACCGCTCGAGTCCGGCGGATACCGCGTCGTGCAACGCCGAGGCGGAGAACCGAGGCACAGTCGGTAGGGTCCTGCTTCGCGTAGCGCACTAGTTTGAGTGCGATGGCCCACGACGAGGGAACAGCCAAGAGGGCGAGACCGCGCTCGCAGAGGATGATTTGAGGCACAGCATTTTGGTGCTACGTCGAGGCGTGGAAGATGGTATCGTATGTGCGTCCTTGTTGGCCGCAATGGGGTTATATATAAAAAAGGAAAGTTAGAGAGAAAGCGAATCAGAGGTCTAGCTGGAGTCATGACGCACTCAAGTGCCCAGGGAAGCGCCACGTCTACGTGGTCGTTCATCCAATCCGCGCCGAGACTGAACTTGGGAGCGGTCTCCGCGATACATGTTCGGAGTCGTTGCTCTTCATTGGGAAAACCGAGCGCGCGAGACTCGAATACGAAGACGAAGGACAGGTGGATGTAGTCGACGTCATTGGCGCTCTCGCGGTGGGAGAACAACGGGTGGAAGACCACGACAGCTCCGCCGTGCACGACGAGGGGGACCTAGCGCTGGAAGGAGGGGTACAGCCTCTCGGACAGACCGGAGAGCGCTTGCGTGAGAGGAACGCTCCATTCAGAGTCGGAACAACGGGAGGAGGCGAGATGTGGTGGTGCGGTGAGGAGAGAGGAGAAGAAAGGGGAGTAAGAACGCAGGGAATGCAGGGGTGACGAGTTGGAAGTGAGTTGGGAGTGAGACAACGGTGGTCTGAATACATGATGGAAGAGGGCAAGCGGCTGTTGCAGTAGCCGGGGATTTTCCGACCAAGCCCCGGACCGTGTGGTCGGGTGGGACGAAGCCGCCGCGAGCGTCTCAATTCAATTCAACATTCAACGCGCACCACAATTGGGACTTATTATATTTGGTCCCAACGTTTGGACCCAAGTCTGCTGGGACGTTTCCTGTCTCAATCGGCCCCGCAATACCCCTGCAGTTATAGTTATATCACTTATATGTCCTTGCTTCGCACCGTGGACGTGTGCGCGCTTATCATCCATATCCGGTCTCCACTCGGAAGCGGTGGTTAACCATTAAGCGCCCAACACGCCTGGTGGATATCGATTCCCCTTCCTCCATACCTGCGATTCTGCCATCTTCCCCTTTGTCCGAACAAACGCCTCGGAGTTCCCACCACTCTTATGTCTCACACTCACCCTACTGGCCCCTCATCGATGTTGATTGATCATGGTGCGGATATAGGTGCAAAAGACAGTGAGGGCAGGACAGCATTTCAGGTTGCGTCGGGGAGTGATATGGCAGCAGAGCTGTTGTCGAAAACGATTCCAAATGAGGAAACATGGTAACATGTCATTTATGCGTAGACATTTCGTTGCGAAAATTCTGTACGCGACCATACAGTGCGCTTGCCTGTCGTCATAGCTCTGAGGGACTGTATATACCTTTGGACTTGTGTGTCTTAGGAATGTTATGATAGTACTGTGCTTGGTGCCCGGAATTGACATTGTTAAACAAAGGGTGCTAATTCGCCTCCGTGATGCGTAAAATAGTGATTCCCTCACAAGACCACAGCCCCATGGTTCATCCTCGGGAGGCGCGCTTCATGGGGGGGTTGGATGTTGGATCCGCATAGAGGCGTACTATACGGAGTTGCTGACAGGTATGAATGGTAGCGAGACACGGTTGGGAAGGACAAGGACCGAGAACGCATACATATATGCGTATCCTTCGGAGAGCTCATGATGCATGAAGTCTATAACAACTTTGATTTTGATTCTTTCGGAGATATAATACATACATACATCCGTGGTTCGACACAACAACACGGATTAAACGGGAATACGTGCTTGTCGGGGATTAATCAAGGGGGTTCCGTGAGCAAGGACAGTGTAGTGTATAGGGTTCTGTTCGCGTTTGGGGGACAATAATGTAATTCGACAGCAATGGTACGGAGAGTGAGAGGAAACTATACGCCCAGCATGGCACGACTGCATTGAACTTTCAAAGTCGGTTGCGAGAATGGAAGCAAGAGACATAGATCGAGAGAGAAAGGGAGCCAGACGAAGGAACCATAACTTGAGCACAAAGGAGAGGCCGGGGAGGAGGGGTGATACGTAGCATCGGAGCTCCAACCTAGAAATGCTAGAATTTGATCAGTCTATCGCTGCTCATTGTCCGCGCCACGGGCATAGCGCGCAACACAGGCGGATACGCACTATTGGGGAGCTGCTACTTCTGCGGAGGTTGGTCTAACCCATCCGCCAATAGCGCCCCATGACATGCATGACCCTCTGCCAGACTCCAGCGGGTGTCCGGCGAATGCTGCGTTGCGCCGAGGCGAAGCAGCACCGCATTGCAGCCCGTAGGGTCCTACTTCACGTGGAGAACGAGCTTGAGCGTGATGGCCGACGGCCAGGGAACGGTGACGAACCCCCGTTGGAGATCGTCTGCGGAACTACGTCTCGTGCTGTATCGGGGTGTATAAGATCGGATAGTATGTGCGTCCCCGTTGGCTTCAAGGTGGGGAAGAACATGGAACGGAATAAAGGAAATGGTAGAAAGCAAATTTGAGAGAAGCGACTCAAAGGTTAGGCGTCGTGGCGCACTGGACACATTATCCGATCCACGCAGAGGCCGAACTTGTGAGCATCCTCTGCAATTGTTGTTCGGGGTCATTGCCGGGCATCGGGAATACCAAGTGTGCGAAACCCAGATAGGGACGAGTCGCGGGTGGAGTTGACTTGGGTACTCCCGTGATGCGAGAACGACTTGAAGAGGTGGAAGATGACGACAGCTCGCCATATGTGGCAGACAGACGTGGCACTAGGAGCGGTACAGCCACCCGGAGGTGTCAGAAAGCAGGGATGTTAGCAGCAGGGGATGAGTCCCTTCTCGAATCTCGAGCGATGGTGCCACGTTGCCCATCGACTCGGACCACATCAAATCGAAGTACAAGCCTGCTATTTTGAGCAAGACATGAGATAAGGGTGTTTGGACGGGGTCCAGAATAGGAATAAAAGTCACGCTTCCAGGGAACATCGTTGGCGGATCATCGATCACGGGTTGACTAACCAAAATTTAGAAGGGCAAGGAAATAAATAAAAGGCCCAGGGAGACAGAGCAAAGTATTCAAAACTGTCAATATCGTGAGGCCCGTCGTGCGTGGAGTTGTGCGTGGATGATGGATGGAAAAATTCGCTGGAACACAGTTATGATCCGTTAGGCACACATAACACAAATACCGAGAAGTGGCCATACACACGAAGTGATTCCCACAAAAATCTCCCCCCCCCCCCGTTACGCGCCCAAAACCGCGTCAGCTCCGTTC
>Ga0307510_10006014_pt1 | contig 14477 bp, 12 predicted proteins | sample 12_EM_MG_FD_207224 | JGI IMG/M metagenome (GOLD analysis project Ga0307510, IMG submission 207224) | Populus trichocarpa ectomycorrhiza microbial communities from riparian zone in the Pacific Northwest, United States - 12_EM | ecosystem: Host-associated > Plants > Roots > Unclassified | place...
GATGCCCAGCTCGCTCTCTGAAGAGTCGACCACAAAGACAAAGAAAAGCGTCGCGTAATTCCGGTAGATGATCCGCAGTTTTTCGCCCGCCCTCGAGGGATGATTTAGAAAAGAGTCGAGTTCTGGGGCATCGAGGAAGTTGCACAACGCTTGAGACCGTGGGGATATCAAGGAGAAGATCTTCTCGACTAATACTTGTGGTGATTTCTGGGGGGTCGTATAGAACTTGGTGAGACGCGAGACCCCGGAGGTGTTGACTGGCTTCAAGGCTGGAGATCAGCGATGCATCGCGGAGCTAGCTTAGGGTCGAAACTTGCATATCAGTACTCCGTGTATCATGGCCTAGGTGGTGGTCTCGGAAGACGCGTCGGACTCGGTGCTGGTGTGATCGAGGCCGTTTGTGCCAGGCCGTCACTGCATGGATCACAACCACGACCATGACCACCCTTGCCACTCTTCGACTCGCGTCTTTTCTTTCACAAGAGGATAAAAGAAACCTTGTGGCCGTGGATCGGGTAAAAGTTTATTTTACCCCCACGGCTTTAGGTTTCGGTCCACTGAATGAAAAAGATCGAGCCACCCAGCATGGTCTTTCATGTGCTGGCAGCATATAAACGACGCGCCCCCCCGCACGCCTCGGTTCCTACCACATTTTATTTCTCCTCCCTAACTTTTGTATCGACACGATGACTGAACCACTTGGACGCGTCGTTGTGTTCTGGCACTACGGTTCGTGGCACGTCTTTCTCTCCACCTCGTCTGGACCGCTAAACAGCTCACAGATAGCCTCCCACCGCCAAACGTTGGTGGCTCACCGAGGGCAATTTCTTGCGCAACACACGATATTATCTTCAACATTCGACAAGCCCTTTACAAGTTCGGAATAATCACTTCTTTCAGAGCCTATGTCGGCTCGATGCCTCTCCAAACCAAGTGGGAATTACAGTCTCATGGTGTGACTGTCGTAGAGTGCCTTTGGAACGCGTCCGAGACGATGATCACCGGTAGGCCACTCTCTTTTACACCCGTTTCATTTGATTGATCTCGAGTGTTTGTCAGCCGACATGTTTCATTTTGCTTTGGACAACCCTCCACTAGGGACTACGCTTGTCCTTATTTCGTCAAGTTTCACCCTTGCGTACACGGTTTCTGTTCTGGGGGCCCGCAGGTACCGCGTCGCGCTCGTTTCAATACTGGATCCGCAAAACGATGGTCTCCTGGCGCAGGCATCTGAAGTTATTGACTGGCGTTACTTGCTCTCGCGAAGAAATGCGAACCCTCCACGACCTTCTCCTTCCCCAGCCATGCAGAACTCGTCAGCGACTTCGACTCCGGAGTACCCAGTAGGGATGGGATACAATGCTCACGCTGGCCCCACACCATTCTTACCCAACATAGCTGAAATGCTGGAGGTGCGTTAAAAAAACGTTCACATTGAAACATCCTGTGTTGACTATATGTCCAGCGTTCCTTTACGGCCAACGATCTTAACCTTGCAAGAAGCAGCGGGGGGCGATCGACTTCGTCATCCTCCCATCCCTCCTCCGTGCAGCTGGAACTCCAAGGGCCCCCACCCATAGACGACCGTCCCCCCTCACGGCAAATCGAGGAGGCGATCCTGACTCACCCCGTCGTTGAAGATGCAGAGGAAATTCCCGCTCCCCCTTGTTTCGATTCTAGGGGCAAGCGTAGTGATCTTTTGACCAGACCCTTCGATCGTTCGGTTTCTGAGGTGGTTCTCGGGGGAAATGCTGGTGTGGTGCGACCCCGGGCAAACAGCCTACAGGATGGCCGGCGCCCCAAGCCACCGTCCGGGAACCTGAACTTGGAAGGTCCTGTGTCCATGAGATCTTTGCCCACCCCCACTATACCACCGCTCTCGTTTGGGGAACTTGCGCCGGGAAAGCCCTTGAACGTGGAGGCACCACCATTCATCCCAGTACCTGGCTCGGAGGTCCCTCCAACTGAGCCATCTACAGCGACAATATCTCCTCCCGCACCGGATCCCAGTCCCACTGTGGAGCCCGCAGAAGAAACTCCCTCGCCGTCTCTCAGTCCCCAAGGAAGGGGCCCCATCCCTTCTACCACTTCCGTCTCTTCCACCCCTACAGTGAAACCTGAATCGCCAGTCATCACCCCGATGAAATCAAGGTCGCCCTCGGGACTAGGATTCACCAGGGCCGAGCGGCGGGCCGTCGAAACGGTGATTAACGTTCTGCTGGAAATGAAGAGCAAAGGTGAAGCTCGCACGGGTGCCGCAAAACTTGCCCCCTTGGTCTTGGCAAAGGATCGGGGGGTGTACAGGCGCGTTGGGAACAGGGCAAACAAGTTTTGGAAATTGATCACTTTGGGAGTTCAGATGGGGTGGCTGGAAGCTGGGCCCGAGAACGCCTGGATTGACGTCGGAGAGGGATGGACTGAAGGGGCTAGTTTGTAGGTTTGAGGCAGAGACCTCACGACCTATATATCTGTCGCCTTTCGCGCGAACGACTTGTACTTATACCACCGCATTGCATACCTCCATCAAACCATACGGTATAGATTATAATAGACAGGATCCTAGACACGCTAGTCGTTCGATGTACAAGCAGCCCATTTTCTACAGACGGAGTGGTGAAATAAACACCACGCCAGGCGACAGAGCCCACTATCTTCGACATCCTTCAAATCCCAAAGCATGCCATGATCTAAGTTGTCAACATGTCAACGTACAACTGAAGGAATGCTTTATTTGCTGAACGTTTGTTCCATGCCGTGTCTTCACCTCCATCTCTCTTTCGACTTCTGGTCCTTTCACTCGCGGCTCGCCTCCTTTCTTTCTCCAACCATAGTAGGCCGTCCGCCAACCCTTCACTTCCGTCTAGGTCCCAACTTCTACGACCAGCGACTATCTAAAACGATCTATGTCGTTCCTTCATTCATTCGTGACTAATCATCGGAATCTTCAGCGCTTCAGCACTAGCTTCGTTCTCGACGTTACCGATCCCTGCACCGAGAGTTTCTCCGCGAGATTCAAACCCTCGATGACCACATTCAACGAGAGGAAGACCGTGACGTCGTCTTGACGTTTCGATTGGACTTTGTATCCGTGGGTTTTAAAGTCGGGGGCAGGAGCGAAGAGGGTGTTGTATCGAGTGGCAGGAGCAGGCTATGGAATCTGATTGAGATGAGTGGCAATCGTTGGTGCGACGTACCATGATGTAGAGCCATTCAAGGAAGAGGCCGCGGTAGTTTGACGTGGAGCGGTGGGGAGAACCCGAGTCCTATAGCGACCTTCCACTCATCATCTGTCCTTCCTCCCTGAAACGAAGTTATAATCGAAGTTCGGAGTCTGGGAATCTCAGGATGAGGGAGTAAACACTGGTACTCGTGTGATCGAGGGGAATAACTGGTGCCGTACTAGACTTCGCTCGCCCCATCTGAACGACGCTGCAGATTATCGGTAACATTCGTCGATGATTGCTAACGACGAGCGGTAAAACAACGAATACGAAACAATGCGCATGAGTGGAAGAGACAAATAGAAGGGAGAACACTGTCGAATGAAAAGAAGGTAGCGATACTAACGGGCCGGGGGGGGGAGGTAGGGTGTAGGAATAAATTAATGAGGTGTCGGTAACTTGTGGGAGGTCGAATTTGAAGAGCACGACACGGCCGTCGATGCTTTCATTCGGATTCCTGAGCTTAGAACGGAAAGTCAATACTCGCAAGAAATAACACCACTTTCGGGAACTCACAATCGGACTCCGACTGACCAGAGGAAACCGGGCCATTCAGTTCCTCTATAATCCGGAGGAGCCTCCTACAGCGCTCCGCATTGTTCGCGGCCCCAAGCTTCTCGTAAATTCCTACCGCACGCAGAGCCTCAGACTTGGCCTCTTCAAGTCTGTCCTGCATGTACCAAATCCAGGCCTGCTCCCTCGTGGCATGACCGAGGTTGTATGCGCTATCGACCGTGTGCGACTTGGCGTGTTCGACATGAGCCTGTGCGTCGTCGAGCTTGCCTTCATCGCGAAACAGGCATGCCAGTTTGTAATGGGCACAAAACAGGTCATCGTGCCAATTGAAGGGGGACGCGATTCCCAGGGTTAACTCGTTATGGTGAATCGCCTTCTCGATCTCGCCCTTGGATTCATATATCTCGCCGAGAGCGCGATGAGATTGGCAGATCCGACGTTCTTCGCCCTTCCCTGGGAGGATACCGATCGCGCGGAATGCGACTTCTTCTGCGGCGTCGAACTGTTTGTCGTCACATAACGACAAAGCAAGCTCGATCAAACAATCTGCCTGCCTCTCTGTGCCACCAAGTCGTTCGAAAATCTCCAATGCTTCCTTCGCCACTTCTATCCCTTCCTTGTGGAGGCCCATGAACCGATTGGCCTCGGATAGCTCCATCAATGTAATAGCAACCTGATCGTCACTCTTCCGCTCTCTCCGAAGCTTCAACGCATGAATGAGGAGTCGTCTCTGCTCCACCAGATTTCCAACTGAGTCGAACAACCGTGAGAGATGAAACAAGCAGTCCGGCTTGTAATCATGATCATCCGGAAGACCTTCTATCCTCGGCTGAAGAATGACGAGTCGTCCTTTGTGCCAATAGAGATGATCCATAAAATCTGCACAGGCACCCCATACACTGTCTGAGTTTTCATCAACCACTGTGAAGATATTGAGCAGGTGTTCAACATTTACGTCCTCGGACGTGATCCATCGCGACTCCCTGAAGTTGGATTGGGATGGATTGATATCGATCGACATCCTGGCAAAGTAATGTTCCTTGGTTGTGCAGAGGAGTGCGGACGACCCTGGGTCCTTGGGAGAGAGATAGTCTCGGAGTGGGGCAAGCATTGTTGCAAACCCGCCGCTCCGATGTGTCAACGAAAGAATACAGAACTTGTCAAAGACGTCAGTTCTGTTCGGGATGGAAGAAAAGAGCCAGTCGAGATTTTTCTCATCGACACCTTGCGGAAAAAAGGCGACGACTTCCAGAAGCCCTCGTGCATCGGGCCCGAGTTCTTGGAATAGGGGGGAGGTCAGTGAAACTTCGATCGCCGCAGCCAGGCTATTATTGTGCATGGTCTTCAGCATGCTCGTCCGACGCCCTTCCCATTCCCTCGCCAATCGGTCCGGGTCCCATCTGCTTTGGTGTGCAACAGTAGCGAGCAACGTGATTGAGAGTGGGTGAAAGTCGAGCTCGTCCAGGATATCGCTGATCAGGTTGGACTGCTCTCTCTTTTTGTATATGCAGTAGAACGTGTCTCGCGCGGCACCCATCGACAGCGTCGGGACGTCGAGAATCTCGCACTCAGGAGGGATGACAGAGATCCTGGACGTAATGCAGAGACATATTGTCTGCAATCGGCTCAGTTCCCCCACCAAACTGTAGATCTTCTCGGCATCCACTCCACACGGATCGAGGATGGATTCGGCATTGTCAAGGACGATGAGCATCTCCCTCGATGACAGGAACGGATATAGAGGAGCCAGATCCTCAGGATTTTCGACGCCTGCGCCGATGACCTTGGAAAGTCGGGCGAGGAGATGAATAGATGTGGGCGGGAATTGGTCGCATCTGATGAACCGACGATTTTCTTCAAACCGCTGCTTGACGCGATGGTGATGAAGAACGGTCAGAACGACGGATGTCTTGCCGATTCCACCGGCACCAACGAGAGCGATAGGCGTGAGATTTACTGCCAGTCCGATGATATTTTCGATCAACTCGTCACGGCCGAAACAAGCCCTCGGCGCCGGTGGGGGTGATTCTCCAGGTATGGTGGATGCAGATATTAGAGACTGGGTTCATTACAATTAGTAATGTGGATCGCTGACCCGGTATGAGCCTCGCTACTCACCTGGCAATTGGCGATGGCAGTGATGATCTCATCCAGTTCAGACGCAACATTGCTTCCCATGTAACCCGCATTCTCAGCGTGTTTAGATACGTCTCGGAGCTTGTCGTTGATTCGTTCCAGCGCACTAGGGAGGATTAGACGTGGGAGTAAATAAGGAGGGACCGAAGTAACAGACGTGATCAGGGTATTGCTTTGTGCCGACTGCAGCTTTGGAACTACATCCCCACCATTCGCCCCTAAGCCCATCCCATCCCAGCTGTTCACCAAAATTTCAAGCTTTTCCTTCGTCACAGACGAATCCTTTCGACCGGTCAGGCGGATACTTTATCGACGGGGCAGGATCGTACCTCAGCGTGCTGTGACCGTAACGTTTCGACAGATTGCTTGTACCACCAGGCATATCGTTAGCCCATGACGTCGAATACATCGGCGAGCAGTCTTACAATCAGTCTCCTGAGTTGATTGGATATCGACTGTTCTGGCGGCACCTGTCGCAACTATGTCAGCGCTGGCTCGGGCGCTGTATCGTTTCTGCTCACCGTCGGTTGTCCGAAAGCAGGCCGCGACCCAGCGTGTCCGCTTGGGCCGGAAGCGCCTTGAAAGGGGGTCGACATGAGTTCCCAATGACTGGAGCGTGATCTCGAGAGAGAGGGAGGGTGTCGTCCGTAAGGTGAAGGCGCCGAAAACACGAGGTATGCATTTGCAGTAGTCCCCGTCGGTGTTATTTGCTAAGCTGTGTTGAGTCGCCGAGTTCAGTCAACGTGGTTTCCCCCCCTTCGGACGGTCGGATAAGCCTGAAAACCAGAGGACGCGATGCACACAACTCCGTATGATGTTCGGCGCGTGTACCCTCCCGATCTATTCGTTCGACGGGGGAAGTACGGCTCACGTATGCCCGTGTTTCAGTCGCGTCATCCCGCCCTATTTAAACGAGTATATCTCCGGGGCCGTGGGAGTTATCAAACTTACACCGGTGAGTATTTCTCATGCCCGAATGATACCCCGGACGCATTCGGTTTCGCCGATAGGGATATAGCGACGAGGCGGTCGTCACTACGATAAAGGACAAGGAGGGTTAACCTCCAGGGAGGTCCACCCTCACCTCGGGGAGTACGGCCCGACGTACAGGGATACTACGAACATCGTAGGTTGGTGCCCTGGTATGCCGGACGTTAGTAACCGGTGTTTGGATCCGTAGTGTCGACAACGCTCACTCCTACGCCGCTGTGCAAATACTTCATATCATTCACGTCGAAACGGACCGTGCTAGGGATGTAACTGGGGGTCATACTATCCACAGCTGATAACTCAACGCGTTCACCTCCGTCCTCGGCTCGGAACCTCCCAGATGATTTTTCGTTTCTTGCGATTTTTGGAAGCGCACGTTTTCTCCCAGTCAAGGGTCCATTGTCATTAACACTGCCGAAGGATCCCCCACCACGGGCTCCCGCGATAATGAACCGCACCACGTCCGCGGCTTCAGAAAGCGCGGGAATACACCTCTCGGCAAGGTTGTGAATACTGGGACCCAGGAGTCCAAGGTGGGGCTGGGATCGTCGGGGCAGGAACAGGCAGCCACGAGAGCGAGACAGAGAGATAGAAAAAAGGGGAAAGTTATAATAGGCGTACCGTTTCATATTGTGCTGGGTTTACCCATAGGTACACAGTATGGAAATAACGAGCGGCGAGAAAACAAGGAGCTGGGCGTGACGCGTGAAGCCTCAGGCCTCAGGCCTCAAAGCTTCAAGCTTCAGCGCTGAAGCTGAAGGTTCGTTCTCGGCGTTGCCGATCCCGCAGAGTTTTTCTACGTGAGATTCAAACCCCCGATGGCCACATTCAACGAGAGGAGGACGTCGTCTCGACGTTTCGATTACTTAGACTTTGTATCCATGGGTCCAAAGTCGGAGCAGGAGCGAAAGGATCGTACAGATTACGGGGAGGATCGTGGACCCTGATTGAGATGAGTGGAAACCGTTGGTGCGGCAAACCGCATTACAGAACCATTCAAGGAAGAGGCCGCAGCAGCTTGAAGTGGAGCGGTGGGCCCAATCCGAGTCCTATAATAACCTTCCTAGCGTCGAGCATCATCTCATTATCTGTCCTTCCTCCCCGAGGCGAAGTTACTACCGAAATTCGACGTCTGAGGATTCCAGGATGAGGGAGTAAGCTCAAGCAATACTCGTTCCATGATAGAGGGGGATTGGCACCGCATCGGACTTCGCTTGCCTCGTTCGAACGATGCCACAGATTATTGGTAACATTCGATAGCTGGGTTGATACACGACAAGAGACAGATTGCTAACGGCAAGCGATAGGAAACGAATATGAAACGATGTGCGTGAGTGAAAATAGATAGAGGGAATAACACTGTTGGAGAGGAAAAAAAGAAGTGATGTTAACGAGCACAAGGGGAGGCGGGGCGAAGGAACGAGGTGTCGGTGACTTGCGGGAGGCTAGATTTGAAGAGCACGACGCAGTAGTCGATCCTTTCATTTGGTTCCCTGAGCTTGGGACGAAAAGTTAATACTTGCAAGAAATAACACCATTTGCAGGAACTCACAACCGGGCTCCAATTGACCAGAGGCAACCGGGGCGTTCAGTTCCTCTTCTATATCCCGGAGTAACTCCCTACAGTCCCCTGCGTCCTTCGCAGCCCCAAGCTTCTCGTAAATGTCGGCCGCGCGCAGAGCCTCAGACTTTGCCTCTTCAAGTCTGCCCTGCTTGTACCAAATCCAGGCCTGCTCCTCCGTCGCATAACCGAGGTTATATGCGCTATCGACCGTGTGCGACTTGGCGTGGTCGACATGAACCTGTGCGTCGTCGAGCCTGCCTTCATCGCGAAACAGACCCGCCAGTTTGTAATGGACCCAAAACAGATCATCGTGCCAATTGAAGGAGGACGCAATTCCCAGGGCAAGCTCGTAATGGTGAATCCCCTTCTCGATTTCGCCCTTGGATTGATATATGTCACCGAGAGTGCGGTGAGATTTGCAGAGCTGAAATTCTTCGCCCTTCCCTGGGAGGATACTGATCGCGCGGAATGCGGCTTCCTCTGCGGCGTCCAACTGTTCGTCGTCACATAACGACAAAGCAAGATCGATCAGACAATCTGCCTGCCTCTCCGTGCCACCAAGTCGTTCGAAAATTTCCAATGCTTCCTTCGCCACTTCTATCCCTTCTTTGTGAAGACCCATGAACCGATTGGCCTCGGATAGCTCCATCAACGTAATAGCAGCCTGATCGTCACTCTTCCGCTCTCTCCGAAGCTTCAACGCATGAATGAGGAGTCGCCTGTTCTCCACCCAATTTCCAACCAAGCCGAACAACCGTGAGAGATAAAACAAGCATGATGGCTTGTAATCATGATCATCCGGAAGGCCTTCGATCCTCGGCTGAAGAATAACGAGTCGTCCTTTGTGCCAATAGAGATGATCCATAAAATTTGCACAGGCTTCCCACACACAGTCCGAGTCTGCATCAGCCTTTGTGAAGATATTGAGCAGGTGCTCAACATTTACGTCCTCGGACGTGATCCATTGCGACTCGCCGAAGTTGGACTTGGTCGGATTGATATCGATCGACATCCTGGCAAAGTAATGTTCCTTGGTTGTGCAGAGGAATGCGGACGACCCGGGGTTCTTGGGAGAGAGATAGTCTCGGAGCGGTGCGAGCATTGTGGCGAATCCATTGCACCGATGTGTCAATGAGAGGATGCAGAACTTGTCAAAGACATCAGTTCTGTTCGGGATGGCAGGGAACAGCCAATCGAGGTTGTTCTCGTTGACACCTTGCGGAAAGAATGCGACCACTTCCAGAAGTCCTCGCGCATCGGGCCCGAGTTCTTGGAATAGGGGAGAGGTCAGCGAGAGTTCGATCGCCGCAGCGAGGCTATTACTATGCTCGGTCTGCAGCATACTCGTTCGACGTTTCTCCCATTCCCTGGCCAATCGGTCTGGGTCCCATCTACTTTGGCGTGCGACTGTAGCAAGCAACGTGATCGAGAGCGGGTGAAAATCAAGTTCGCCTAGGATCTTGTCAACGAGATCCGACCGCTCGCCACCCTTGTATATTCGATAGAACGCGTCGCGGGCAGCATCGATAGACAACGTTGGGACCTCAATGATTTCGCAGTCGGGGGGAATAGTGGATATGCGAGATGTAATGCACAGACAGACGGTGTCCAGCTGACTCAACTCCTCCACAATACCATAGATCTCCCGGGAATCTGTCCCCCGAGGATCCAGGATCGACTCGGCATTGTCGAGGATTATCAGGACCTCCTTCAAGGACAGGAATGGGCGGAGCGATGCCAAGTCCTCGGGGTTCTCGATGCCTGCACCGATGACCTTGGACAGCCGGCTGAGGAGGTGGGTGCGCGACGCAGGGAAGTGGTCACAACGTATGAATCGGCGGTTTTCACCGAATCGTTTTTTGATTCGATCGTGGTGGAGGACCGTCAGAGCGACGGATGTCATCCCGATTCCGCCAGCACCGATGAGAGCGACCGGTGTGAGGTCTTCGGCCAAGCCAACGATCTTCTCAATCAACTCGCCGCGTCCGAAGCAGGCCCTCGGCGCCGGTGGGGGTGATTCGCCGAGTTTGCTAAATACAACGTAAGATAATGGATCCATTGCTAATTTAGGTTTCTGACCTGTTTTGAGTCTATGCAACGGTGAGTGACCATCCGGTGAAGAGTAGGGTGGGAGTGTCGCCTACCGACGGGCCCGTACCATCACTTCCTTCCTGACCTCCCACAATAGTATGATGGATCTCGGAGACCATGGCGCGAGTACTCGAAACACCGCACTCGAGCTCGGAGACAGCGGCGTGGGTTTTCATGACGTCGTGACGAATGTCTGAAATGGTTCCATGCGTACTTCTCGGCGGTGGCGACAATGATTCTCCGGGTGCACTGGATGCAAACATTAGATACCAGACTCATTTGCAGTCGAGATTGCTGACCTGGCGTGAGGCTAGGCAATGTTAAGTGGCTACTCGGCGACGGGCAGAGTATGAATGATACTCACCATCCGGTCTCGGCCATGCGTATTTTGTGGACTCTTCAATGTGTTGCGGCGAACGTGGGAAGCAGTGGTACGGGTGTTTGAGACGTCATTCTGGCCGTCGGAAGCGGTTGAGGTTATTGTAAACTCCTTCTGGAACCGGAGGGTTAGCATTGGTCTTTACTCAAATAACGGGACGCACCTTGAAGACCTGAAGAATCTTGTCTAGGTCTGACTTCCAAGTGGAGATTGTCTCCTTGTCGTCCTTCGCGTGGAAACGCCGGGATACAAAATTGCGTCCACCCCACTTGACTAGCTTCTTTTGAATCGCCACCACAGTCCTGCGTTCGAAAGCATTTTGGTGGGCGGCTCGAAATGGGTGTTGTTGGTTTGACTCACGACATCAATAGATTCATCGTATCGTATACTGGTCGACTGAGTTCGTCCGGTTTCTTTCCAGCCACCCCCTGGTCGAGCGCTTGGCAGATATCGGCGCAAGACAATCCGAGCTCGACCCAATCCTGTTCATCGATCATCAAGTCCTATAGGCTAGACGTAAAGCTGGAGCAGATCGTTGCAGAATGGCAGGAAACGTACCCTTATCGTTGCAAGAAGAGTGTTGACAGAGCCAAAAACGGACTTGGCTGGTGTGATACTCGAGGTTTTCTGCACGAGTTTCAAGGATTCGATGGCCGCGTTCAGTGCAGAGACAGCATCCTCTCGCCCCTTGGGTCGTTGCGACTTGGCATCCATGGTCGAAACTCTGGGCGGTTGCGAGAGAACGGTGCAGCCTGGAAGCTGTGGGGAAGGACTTGAACCCTAATAGAGACAGGCGTCCGTTTTAAATGTCGCGACGCGCCTCGTGCAAGCTTCGGGTTCATTTGGTCAAGAGGGTCGTATTTGAGCGGAGATGTGCGCTCGGTTGATCGCCGAGAATCTTCTCTTCCTCCCCGGCTCTCGTCCAGGACACCCTGAAGAAATGCTTTATTCACTGAACGTTGGTGCCATGCCATGTCTTCACCTCCATCCCTCCCTCAACCCGGCTTTCAGACGCTCCGTCCGAGACACATCGTTCACCCGCGACTCGCCTCCTCTCGTTCCCCAACCGTAGACCCTCCGTCAATCCTCCACGTTCGTTTGGATCCCAACTCGCGTTTTCTGTGACCGGCGGCTATCTAAAACGACCCATGTCGTTCCCTCATTCATCCACGGCCCATCGAACCTTCAGCATCAGCTTCTTTTTCTGCCTTACCGATCCCGCCAGGCAGCGAAATCACCACAGAACATGGCTTCCGCAACCAGAAACTTCATGTATGGGGTGCAACAACTTGTTCTCGTACCGGGCCGTCGGACTGTTTGTTTCTGGTCCCTACTGAGAGGGTATGCATATGGTTGAGCTCATTGCCCCCATCCAGGGCGGTTGCCACACTGACCAAGTTACAGAACCATCGTCTATTCCTCAAAGTCGCGATCTCTGACCTGCGTTTCTGATGCCTGTTGGGGGCTCCTCTCAGATGACGCTCAGGGCAAGACTACCAACTGTAATTCTTCTGACCGTCCGTAGCGCCTCGTTTTTGATTCCATCGAATATTCCAAGGTCTGCGGGGCCCGGTTATGTTGCAGTATGTTCTGCCTTTGTCGCTATTGATGATGTTTTACTGAGAGTTGCAGATTCATCAAAGGACAGTGTGGTCACAGTTCATGCATTTTTTCTATAAGAGCAAGGGACGGAACGGGGGAGGGAGAAAAGGAGGACAAGGCGTCATGTGTCATGTATCAGTATCGGGAGGGTAGTGGAGGCCCCGGAGGAGGGACGCGCCCCCCGCGTCATAGACATCCCTCTCTGCTGCAATTGTCCTCCCTCCGCCGAGACGATCAAACTTTAGAGGGCACTTATGGAAATATCCACCCGACTATTGAGCGGGCGGGGCGAAGTATGTTCGGTCGCATGTGTCTCCCGGGAGCCTCACGGACGAGGCTTGTATCTTCCTGTCCGAGTCTCAAGTCAGTGGATAGACCAGGACGCGGGGTCTCCTCGACGGTGCCTCAGCCGCTCGACTGGGTCACCTCTCAGTAGTGCGCGATAACAGAGGAGTCGAAGGTGTCCCCTCCCGTACCCTTCGCAATGCTGCCAACTGGGGCGCCTCGTCCTAATACGCGAGCTCACTGTTGAATTTAGGCGTATGTTCCGGGGACCAAAATATTCTTCACGGACTCCTTACTCAATGCCCGAAACCGTCTCAGTTCGTCCCTCGATTCCCACCTTGGTATTCCCTACCGAACGGCCTCGGGTTCAATTCCGTCGATAACCCATTCGAGCTGCTTCTATGACGGTAAATCCCCACGTCACCCTCGTATATATCCTACCGTCTTCGGGGCCCCGGGTGTCGCCCCACGTCTAGAACCTCCCGTCCTGCAGCCCATCCGCCGCTACCGACTCCGAGGACAGCAATGGCGGCGCCTTCAGACCCTCCGGACGCGAAAGGGGAGCTCTCATCTAACCCTTATCAGTATCACTTCCGCCTCGTGAATCAGCCGGAAAGTTATATCGATGATCCGAACGGGCAACAGTGAGAGCGGAACAGAGGGATGCGAGAGGGATGTAAAAAGGGGGAAACACGTATGTTATGGAGGTACTGTTCCATTTTGTACTGGACCTAGCTACGGGGAAAGACAACATACATGAGTAATTCAGTGGAATGACAAGGAGCTGAATGCGACAATGTACAGGTACATCGATGTTGCGTGTTACATGGTAGCTTTTGAAACTCGAATGTCGAACGTCCAGTGTGAGAGAGAATGTCCTTGGAAAGGTGCAAGGGGAATTGGCGCCGTACTTGACTTCGCTCGCCTCATTCCCGGGACTCCTAGTGTACCGGATCTTGTTTTTTTTTTTTTTCCTTCGCTGCCGCCCTGCAAAAAGGCCCTATTCCTTGCTTGAACGATGCCGCAGAATATTGGTAGCATTCGATAGCTAGGTTTGTACGTGACGGGAGGCAGGTTGGTAACGACGAGTGGTAGGACAACAAATACGAAACAATGGGCGTGAGTGAAGGAGACAAATAAAGGGGAAAGCACCGTTGAATAGGAAGAAAGGAGCGAAGTATTAAGGAGCATAGGGGAGGACAGGGTGAAGGAACGAGCCGTCGGTGACTCCTTTCGGGCGGCTGAGTTCGAAGAACACGATGTGGTTATCGGCGCTTTCATTCAGATCCCTGAGCTTGGGACGAAAAGTTAATATTTGCAAGAAATAACACCACTTTCAGGAACTCACAATCGGACTCCGACTGACCAGAGGAAACCGGGGCGTTCAGTTCCTCCTCTATATCCCGGAGGACCCTCCTACAGCGCTCCGCGTCCTTCGCAGCCCCAAGCTTGTCGTAAATTTTGGCCGCGCGCAGAACCTCAGACTTTGCCTCGTCAAGTCTGTCCTGCTTGTACCAAATCAAGGCCTGCTCCGCCGTCGCATGACCGAGGTGATATGCGCTATCAACCGTGTGCGACTTGGCGTGTTCGACATGAGCCTGTGCGTCGTCGAGCCTGCCCTCATCGCGAAACAGACCGGCCAGTTTGTAATGGACCCAAAACAGGTCATTGTGCCAATTGAAGGAGGACGCGA
>Ga0307510_10006015_pt1 | contig 14477 bp, 9 predicted proteins | sample 12_EM_MG_FD_207224 | JGI IMG/M metagenome (GOLD analysis project Ga0307510, IMG submission 207224) | Populus trichocarpa ectomycorrhiza microbial communities from riparian zone in the Pacific Northwest, United States - 12_EM | ecosystem: Host-associated > Plants > Roots > Unclassified | place...
TCTTGGAGCATCTTTCACTTTTCAATTATATTATTATAAATTCAAGTGTCTAGGTAACTATCTGTTCAGCAATCTATTCATGAAATGCATTTTGAGATTTCAGTGCTTAGATCTGAAAAACATTCCCATGCATTGTATCAGTATAAGCTAGTACACATATAAAAGTCAATTAATATAGCAAATTTGCAAACACAACTTGATTTCAACAGAACTGACAATATGATGAAGAAGCATACATCATGAAAATTGTTCTTATCTGGGAACAGTAAAATGAATAGCAAATGCACAAACCTGAAGATCGACTTTCATTATTATATTCAGCTGGTGCAAGTCTAATCCAGATAGCTTTCCTGCTGAAACAGCTGAGGCTAAGGAAGAAAGGGTCACCTTCCCATCCCCAGCCTTAGCAGATATACGTTCATTCCATAATAATTCTGCACGTGCCTCTGCCTTTTCACGTGCAATATCAAGGGAGGCAACAACCTCAAATTCATCACCAGCAATTGGTACATTACTCAAACCAATAACCTGTAGAGAAAAGTTTAACATATTTGCAAGGTTTCAAATGAAAACTCATATGAATTAGTCATGTGAGAACCATATGACAGGGATCCATGAACATATAACATAAGATAAAAAGAAAAGAAAATAGAGGTTGGTTTGTTGTTATAATAACCCAGCAGACATGTACAACCTTCTAAAATCATAGTCACACTTTTTTTCAAAATTAGAAGCATTTTGGGGATTGAGCTTGATACTCATAATTCTAATTATTTCAAGTATCAAAATATTGGGGGCATCTGTATTTATGGAAGTTTAAATTCTCATGCTTATCATAATTGTTGGTTTGGTTTATGTGTGGTGAAAAGGGAACATTACAGTGATGTTAGATCTTGAATATTCTGACAATAATGATGAAAACAAGAAAAAAGAAACACAGCTACATTCTTGTCTATGAAAAAGCCACCATACAAAAATAAGTAACATACATAATACAACAAGGAAACAAAAATAAGCATGGAAAGAGAATAACAACAAACCTGTACAGGTATAGACGGTCCCACTTGATCAACCCGTTTTCCACCACCTTCAAATAAAGCCCGAACCTGAAAATAGCATAACAAAGAAGTCCTCCAAGCTGAGTGAAATCACACTAAGCAGCAACTTTTCTCTTAAAGAAAGTTCCGAGTTATCTTAAAGTTCAAACTCCAACTAACCAACCTTTCCAAAGGCTTCTCCACAAACCACTACATCCCCTCTTTTCAATGTGCCTTTCTGTACAATAAAAGTAGCTATTGGTCCTTTAGATTTATCAAGGCCCGCCTCAATAACTGTACCCTTTGCATTTCTATCTGGATTAGCTTTCAATTCTTGTAACTGAAACAATCATGCATGAAGTCAGAAAACACAAATAGCATAACGTTAAAAGTATGCTACATTCCAATTGTTCCAAGGAATCATTGATGGCTTCGGGTTTATGAATTGCAATGTATTTCTAGATATTTTGGCAGATATCTTATAGAGATTTGGGAGAGTGCATGCATGATTTTGTACATATGCACCTTTAACTGTCCTTTGTGTGCTCAATAAATCACATACACCATATTCAAGTTTCATGATGATCCAGCATGGGAAACTTCAAAGGACAATTACAAGATATCACACTTATTGAGGAACAAAAGTTAATCTTTTCATTACAAATACTGCAACTACTACTAACACACATTCTTAGCAATTAATAAGATAGATTAAATACTAGCAACTAATGAAATAGATAATGCAAGCCACTCAACTAAATCAATTAGATACTGCAAGATAATACTAATAGATATTACTAGCAGAGAGAGAGAAAGAGAGGTTCATGGATCCAATTTTGATGACATAAATGGCCAGTAGACAACGAATATTTCATTTCACAACAAAAAGACAAAAATGAAACCAACTAATTGGCACATGAATAAATTTGAACTGACCTCTGCAACAAGCATAACAGTTTCCAACAAATCATCTATATTTTCCCCCTTGAGAGCACTGACCTGTTAAAAGGAGGCACAAGTATATAAGCGTCTGGAAAAGGATAAAGATAAAAGAAAGGTGCAATAAATATAAAATACCTGAACCATTGGGACATCACCACCCCAGTCCTCTGGCATGAGGCCAATTGAAGAAAGCTCTTGCATAACTCTTTCTGGATTAGCTCCATCTTTATCTATCTGGTAGAATTGAAGAAAAAACAGAATCAGAAATTCCTTTAGCCATCACCAAGCAAAACAAAGGCATTTCCAAATGCAGCTGGGCAAGTGTTTCTTATTTCGTTACTTTCTGATAACAAGAAAACCCACTTTTGTCGACATACCTTATTTATCGCAATCACAATGGGTACTCCAGCTGCTTTGGCATGAGCTATGGCCTCATTTGTCTGGGGACGAATCCCATCATCAGCAGCCACCACAATAATAGCAATGTCAGTCACCCTTGCTCCACGGGCTCTCATTGCTCCAAATGCCTGCACCAGTGGATAATATAGAAATCATCCAAATGCAGGCGAGTGTGCTCGGTTCACAGTTAAGTTTATAAATTAATATCAGAAGAACATTAGCTACTTAAACGAAAATTAAAGCACGTCAGATATGATCTGCAAAGCATTTAACTATTTGACAAAGAGCAACTGACGTACATTAACAGCAATAATTGGATAATCTGCTTACCTCATGCCCAGGAGTGTCAAGGAAAACACATGGTTGCAACTTGCCATCCACAGGTACCATAACTTTATATGCTCCGATTCCTTGTGTAATCCCACCAGCTTCTGAGGCAGCCACCTGCAGATATCCATCTGTCAGGCTACAGTTAAATTCTGTGCATGTCAACTTAGAACAGTCTACATGTAGCTTCGGAAACCAACTAGTCCCAAATCAATTTCAAGTTTACAAGCTGGACATTCTCTATCTTCCTCCAATCATAAGTACACCAAAAAAAAAAAAAAAAACTTTATTGTGATGGGAGGGGGGAACAACATGGAAAGAGTGTCGTCAAAACTTAAATCCAATTCTGTCTGTGGTGTTTACAACAATAAAAGAGGAGTATCAAGATTAAGAAGTTTCAGCATACCTTGCTTTTACGAATATGATCCAACAGGGTTGTCTGTCAAGAGGATAACACCAGATACATTAGAAAAATCTTAGAAAAATACCACCATTTTCTTAACATTCAAAGCATAACCAAGAATGAGACAAAGAAGATAATGAAGAAACATAGAGAATCTTGCTACTTGCCTTGCCATGATCTACATGACCCATTATAGTAAGCACAGGAGGCCTCTCTTGTAGTTTGTCCAGATCATCTTCATCAAGAATCTCGTTCTTTTTTGCCATTTCTTCAAATCTAACTGGATCAGCATCTATGACTTCCACCTCATACTCCTTACATATCATCTTTACCATCTCTTTGTCCAAAGTTTGCACCCCATCAGGCTTAATCCCCTTTGAGAACAGAAGCCCAAGAATTTCACCTTCACCCATGGTCAAGTTGTAGGCTAGCTCTTCGATTGACATGCCTTTTTCCCCAACCTCCAAAATCTCTACTTTGACAGGAGCTGCATCTCTGGCAGCCTGGATCTTAGCCGCCTTCCTACTGGCTTTGGTCCATTTCCTCCCTTTTCTCGCAGTAGCTGCACCAGGAATAGAAACATTGAGCTCCTCATCGGGAATCTCAACATCATTGTCCATCATCCGCCTTCTTGGTGTTCCAGGTGAAGCACCTTTCTTTCGGTCTTTGTACTTCCCAGGAGCAGGGCCCTTTCCTGGTTTAGTAGGAGCTAAAACAGCCTGTGCAATTACGGGATCGACAACCGGTTTCTTGCGAGCAAATTTGTCAATCAAAATTGGCTGTCCTTTACTTTGTGCAGCACCTGAGCCTGTTTCATCTTTAATTGGTGACTTTGGAGCAGCCCCCACATCCTTCAAAACAACAGGTTTCTTAATGATAGGTGAAGGAGCTGCGGATGGCTTGGCCTGTAACTTTGGTTGAGGTCTTAGAGGTGGCTGAGGAGGTTTCAGTGGAACACGTGATTGAGATTCTAGCTTTGTCCCTTCTACTGTTTTAGGTTCCTCCTTGATAAACTTGTTACTAGCCTTCGGAACTTCCTTGACAATCCTCTGCACTGAAGACACCGTGTCTCCTTTCCGCCACACACTTCTCAAAGTTTTAGCTTTACGAGTAGCAGCCGTGGAATTAACATTTCTCGAATCAGTATATGAATTAGATGGTGTCATTTTATTTACATTCCCATTCTCTTTCCTAATACTACCAGCACTCGCACCCACTTGGCTTTGTTTTGAAGTTTCAAGCTTTCCAGCCTTCTCCAAGACCTCATCAAGTGACTCGATCACCTTATTCCTCTCTTCTTCCTCATCAGAATCCCCACTACCCCTTGAAGAACCCCACCCAACAGAATTCATACTCAAAAGGGTTTCATCCTTGGAACCAGCCGGCGATTTTAACACGGGCTTTGGACTAGGTTTAAGTACAACCCCACTATCACCATCATTACCATCACCATTACTACTAGAATCAAGTGATACAGCATTGCCTTGCTCAGCAATGAAATCAGTGGCAGTAACTGAATATTTACACACACAATGCCAACTTTTAGCCCTCCTAAGACTCCTTTTTGATAAAGAAACTCTCTTCACAACTGAATACGAAGAAGATTCAACACAACTAGAAGTAGCTGTAGACCCACTCAAGCTTCCTAAACTAACAAGGGAAGCCAAAGATGGCATACTACCTACTAAAACCACCATGGACCCCATTCACAAAACCCAACAAGAAACCTAAAAACACCCTTTATAATTCCATATCGGGTAAATTGAGTAAATTAGACAAAGAGTTTCAAGATTTCTATTAAAGTTGAAATCTTTAATTAACAACAAAGTGCAGAAGTAGTGCTTACCTTAATGAGAAAATGGGATGGGAAGATAGGGAATTTGAAGGGGTGAAAAGGGTTTTGTTTTGTGTTTGGAAAGAGAGAAAATGAGTGAGAAAGTGAAAGAGAAGGGGTTTGTGGATGGAGAGGATATTATGATTTTGGTGGTGGTTTACAAAGCTACAAAATTGGCACTTGTGTGGTTGCTTCTCTGCCTGTCAAAATTTCCTTTCTGATAATGATAAGGCTTTTTAAAGGTTTCCAAGTTTTTTTTCTTTCATATTTTAATTTTGTTTATTTACTATTTTCTTTGCCCCAAAAAACATAGACTAAAATTTAAGATAATTTTTTTAAGACTAAAGATTTTTAATATAAGGGTATATCCAGGTTTAAAAAGTCTCTTTTTTTTTTTACATAGACTTCTTTTAGGGGAGATTATTTTCGATTTGGTTCGATTTTTATTAAAAAAATAATCAAACTGGTTTTTTTTAAAAAACCGAAACCGGTTCAAACTGACCTGTTTCGGTTTGGCTCCGTTATTTTAGAACAGAACCCGATTTTTTGGGTTTGGCTTGGTTTTTTTCGGTTTGGTTTGGTTTTTTTTTATTCGATTTTTTTGGTTTCAGACTTATAAAACCGAGCCGGTCGGTTTTTTAAAACTTCTAATTAGTTTAATCGTTTTTTTTCACAGTTCGGTTTTTTCGGTTATTGTTTTTCCGGTTTTCTCAGTTTAATCGGTTTTTCGGTTTTTTTCCCCTTCTATTTTTTTTAGCATCCTAAAACTTATTTGATTTTTTTTATGAGCAAAGAATTTAAATATGCTTGATATTGATGGTTTTTTCCCTTTAATATTTGAGGGCAGGAATTTCTGTTTCTTTGATATTTTGAGGAATCAATGTAGAGAATAATTTTAGTAATTGAAATCTCGAGTTGTGAAGCAGAGAAGGCCGTGTCATAGAAGGAAAGAGATGACTACAAAACCCCACAGATATTCAGTGTCGACTGTCATGGGAGGCAGAGATGGAATCTTTTTTTATATATATAAAGATAATTTTGAAATTTCATTATAAATGGACAAAGCATGCTTATCAGCCTCGTGTTTATTCACCATATTTATTTTTATTTTAAAAAAATTAAATTTTTTTATTTTTTTAAATAATTTTTTTTATATTTTTAGATCGTTTAGATGTTAATATAAAAAAAATAAATTTTAAAAAAAATATTTCAATATATTTTCAAGTAAAATCACTTTAAAAAATAACAACTACCATAATACTAAATAAACTCATTAAGTCAACTTACAAAATAATGTTGTTTTGTTTATTTAAAATAAAATGACTATTTTAAATAAATTAAAAAAAAAAACAAAAATACTATTGTTTTGTGTGTATATATATATATATATATATATAAAAGTTAACATGGTCGGGTTTTATTCAGATTTTGCTACGTCAACTTGGATTTAATTAGATCCATCTTCAAATCGATTCAAAATTAAAACAATAATTATCATAATATTAAACGGATTGATTAAGTCAACTTATAAAAAAATATTGCTTTGTTTATTTAAAATAAAATGATTTTTTTAAAACAAATAAAAATAAACTAAAATTATATTTGTTTTCTATATAAACAAAATTAAAGTTAACTTAGTCAGGTTTTATTTAAATTTAGTGGGTTTAACTTAGATTTTATTAGATTAATATTTAAACCGGTTTAAAATTAAACTCGTCAAACTATGAATTAAAATCGATTAGATTTACATGGTCGTTAACTTTAGGGTATGTGGGATTAATCAAGATACACACAACCTGGTCTAAACACCAACGTTAATAAATAAATAAAAATCTTACCCGATTGATTCATTAGACCATGTCATAAACAACATCACTAGAATTCCATTGGATTAGTTATGGCTTCTCGAAGCAGCTTTGTTCTGCACAAGCGATACTGAACAGATTCATGAAAGGAGCTCAAAACTCTCATGGTCGTTTGTTGTTCACTTTTTGTTTAATCATTTATTGCTCATGCTTCTTATACAATAGTGTTTGTAACTATATAAAAAAAAAAAACAAAGATATTGAAAATATAAAAAAACATTGAGCGAAACACAAAAATAATTCTGTCTCCATCTCTATCTCTTCTATTATGTAGTAATAACTTGGGTTTGAGCAAACAATTTCTGTCTGTACAAATTTCTGAGTCTGAATTCAAGCCAAATGGTCTCATGGAAGGCTTTTTTATAAATTACTTACAAATCTCATATAATTAATTTCTTCACACCAACTTCTACAAACCAAAGGCTAGTAATTAAAGATACAAAGGATATATATTTCTTATAAATTTTCAAGTGCATGGATTCAGTAAAGTATGGTCTCTTGGGAATCACACCAGGGCATAGTGAAGTGCTTCTGTATATAGTCATCAACCTCCTCCTAATTTGGGCTGTTGTTGTGGGCAGGACATGCTAGCTTCGCATGGAGATGGAGGTGGAGGTTGCTTGGTGGTGGTGGTGAACCGAGGGTGACAGTCTTAATACCCTCGCCTGATTGGGTCACAACTGGCGCATCATATTTGCTGAAAAGCTTGTAGGAAGAGACGAGCGAGAGAGCTGCATAGAAGATTACTGCAACGAATGTAATGACTGTGGATATCAAGGCCTTGTGACAAAATCCACCAAACGACACACAAGCTGCGCTCCAAGCGATGGATGTGTCTCCCTTGTTTGCCAGGTATAACACCTCCGTCGATACTGTTCCGGCAGCCAGAATCACATACGTTAACACCTAGATAAGTTCATCGAAAAATAGATTGATTAATATATTTATTATATGAAATTAAGGTTGTGAATTTTGATGCAATTAATAATTACCTGGTCGAGTAAGAAAAAAGTCCATGCTTGAGGCATCGTCCATGCTCGAGGCATGGCTACAATGACAGCTGAAAGAAGGGAATAACCAGCACAGATGCCATTGGCATTCACCAAATACCTATATCATAAATATTAATTTATAATAAAAATGGATGTGATTAAAAAAAAAAAAGTTGGCATGAAATATTGTGAAAAACAATCATGCTTCAAAACAGGAATTGAATTAAGAGGTTTTTTTAACCGGTGACCAGCTCATTTAAAACTTGGCAAGAGCTGATTTTTTTAACGATTTACACATTGATTTAGTCAAACATTATTTCATTGAATTAGTTGATCTATCCAAACCTACCAATAGGGTGAACTCTTAAAAAAATTAATTTTTTTATATTTAAAGTAATATCATTTTATAATTTTTTTAATCCTAAACAATGCTATTTTAAGATTAACTCAAGTTAATATACAATATCACTCTTATTTGAGTTATATCCTAGTTCGAATTTGTCAAAACAAAATAATAATAATAATTAGGTGTTACTACAAGATGCGTGGATTTTTTTATTGTGCAAGATTCTATTGTTTATTTTTAAATTATAAAATTTTATATTTTTTTAATTTGATTTTTAAAGATTTTTTTTTGGCCTATAATGTTTTAAAGATATTTTGAATAAAAAATAAATTAACAACAAGTTTTTGGATAAAACAAATGGACCAGGCAGAGTAGTGCCCAACATTTGCTTTTTTTGTTTTTTTGTTTTAATTTGTTTTAAATTAATGATTTATTTTACATGGTTTTTTCTCTATGTTCTATAATTTATATTTAAATTAATATTTTTTTTTTGTTTAGATAGTAACTTTTAAATGACAATGATATTTTTAGTGGTATATTTAAATTTGAAGAGTTTTCCTAACTTATGGATAAATTTAATTTTTTTTTTTAAATATTTTGATATAATATTTATAATATGTGTAGCCTTGCATGATGTTTTTTTATTTATTTTATTTGATTAATTTTATTTGTGTTTTTGTTTCTATTATCGTTTATTTAAATAAAAAAATTAGCAATTTTATTTTTCAGAATTAAATATATTAATTTATATTTATTTCTTGATTTTTTAAGTTTTATTTTTAGATATCATTAATAATTTTTTATTTATTGGCATATATTATTCTTGATTTCTTGATTTATATGATTATATATATGCATAAATTTTTTATTTAAACTTAGAGTTTTTAAATTATAAAAATGCATTATATATATATCACACACTAGAAATTCTTCTTGGAGAAACTGTGGATTTATTAGATCCAATTGTATAATCCACTCATTTAATACAAGAAATTCTTCAAAGTATGATTTTAGAAAAAATATTCTTAAGATTAGCATTATGCTGAACTCAAAATTAAAAGAATCAAACCCTACTAAAAACGGGTGCATGAAAATGCACAAAATATGAAGTACCTGAAAGCTCCAAGATCTGAATAAGAAAGTGATCCATAGTCATTAGTTTGAGTATTCTTAAGCATGACAACAAGTGCTGAGACACACAAAGCCACAGGCACCAAACGCAACATAGTCTCAGCTGTGCGCATGGTGCTTTTAACATCTTCATTCTCGTCTCTTGACCCCGTCACTGCCATTGGAGGATTTCCTTCGTCCTTCTTCTCCATCGTCCCTCTTTCTCTCTCAATTTTTTTCAAGTTTGGTATTCTGCACAAAGCAGTGATGAACAAGAGGTGAAGCTACTCGTAACAAGCTGGGAGTGGCCATTTAAGAACGTTAGGTAAGGTGGGTGACAAGCATTCAATGTCGTCATCATCAAGGCAGGTCACGTATACCTAAGTGCATGGATAGCTCTGCTCCTCTATCTTCACACGTACCAAAGGGCATGAATATCCGACGATCTATTCTCTATAATTGATCTCCCTCTCACCATGTTTCTCAACTTGCAAGTAGGTTAGCTGTTGTGTTCAAGTGATAAATTGTGTAGTCATATATCTTATCTTGGATGAACATTAAGAATTGCATTTATTTTTAAGCTCTTTAATTATTATATAGTAAAATAAATTGACCAATGTGGACCTTAGAAAATAAAAGTTTAGTGTACACAAGAAAAAAATTGAAAATATTTTTTGAGGCAAATATTGTTTGATGTATCAACGATTGACCTATTATTTGAGAACTTTACAAGACTCTCCAAAATGTCAAATAGATGAAGCATGGTTATTGTTTGCCGAAGATCGCCGTGGAGGATTGGCAATCTCTCATTGATTGAACGGCTTCGGTTGCCACCTACTGCTTTGTTGAATTTCTTGTTCTTCGGGCAGCATATGGTCGTGGCCTTTAGGAGGTGGGTAGGTTAGGTTCTGTATAAAAAGCTACGGATATATTTAGAGATGTTTGGAAGTGTGGTTCTGGTTGTTTTTTAAAATATTTTTTATGCTGAAGTATATTAAAATAATATTTTTTATGTTTTAAAAATTATTTTTAAAATCAGTGCATCAAAACAATATAAAACATATAAAAAAAATTAATTTTTAATAAAAAAAATTATTTATTTTAAAAACACGGTACAACTGCGTTTCTAAACACTCACTTACAAGATTAGTGGCCAGTGTGACTAAATTTTTTTTTTAATCTAAAAACAAAATCAAGAAATAATTATGTTTTTAAAGAAGATGAGAATTTTGATTAATTTTAATAATATAATATAAAATGAGACAACAATAATAATAAATTATTTTAAAAATAAAAATTATCCTAGGCAAAATTAAACTAACATATGAAACTCATGATTTTGAAAATTATAATTATTTCTAGCTCATTGACCCGTACCATGTGCCGCGGGTTGGAATAAATATAGAGCAAAAAAAAATCTAACTATTATTAACACACTTTTTAGAATTTTGTTTTTTAATATTTTTATCTAAGAAAATGGTGTTTATATGTGTGTTTGGACGTGATCATTAGCTAGAAATATGATGTTTGTCAATCTGTATAAAAATATGTTGTTTGTCAATCTGTATAAAAATATGTTCATACACCTTTAGCTAAAAATATGTACTTGCAAAGAATCTTTAGAAAATCATGTTATTTTATTTCTAATTGTTCATACACCTTTAGCTATTTATATAGATATATATCCTACCCTAACAATGATTCTATTTGCTGGAAAATAGCTAATAAGGATAATCATGATCTAATCTAAGGTAGTTGTAACAAATTACAACTCAAAACTCAAGTCAGAACTACTCGGAGACCTTTTTTTTCCAGGTTGAGTAGCTGACTTCAAGGCCGTCTCTGCCACATGTAAAGCCTCTCAAATCTGTATTCTTCTTCTCCTTTTCCGTTGTAGTATACTTCCTCTTTCATCCCCTCCGGTTGCTGCTTGGAAGTGCCTCTTCTAGCCGACCTACTACAGCATGGAAGTCCCCTTCCCGCAAGGACTGTTCCACCGACCCTGCTGCTGCTGCAAATTCTTCTTTTCCGATTCTTTGCTGCTGTTTTTGCTGCTGCCTTCTCCATCCTGGTTCTCATCAGGCTATGACAACATCTACTTATAAAGGACATTCATTTAAAATGCCAAAATAAGTCCGAAAAAGATTTATGAATTTACACAGAAAATCTATTTGCTAAATTTGGATACTTTTTTCATGAAAACATTAGACAAACATAACTGATGTAGGACATGAGGAAGTTAATACTGTTAGTTAGTTTATTTGTTAGATCTCAGTCCTTTTAGGATTCTACTTTTATTTTTATCTGTCGTTAGTGTTGGAAACAAATCAAACTTGTTTGATATTAGTTTCCCCTTCCTTTTAGGATTCTATTTTCTGTTTTCGCTTCTTTAAAAGCACCAAGTCAGGAAGGTTGTGGACATTATTAATTTTCATCAATAAACTTGTTCTTTGAACACAACTATTCTCTCGTGGATTCGAGATTATTTAGCTTCCGCTACGTCAAGTGGTATCAGAGCCTACGCTCTCAGCAAAATTTCTGATGGCACGCGATGATGTTGGAAGTAGTCGTTCGACTGACGACGATCAGCGAATAACGGCAATAGCAACCGGGGTTGTTACTGCCGCCATCAATGACATACGTCCACTATTCGATGGGGTTCCGTTACTGCAGGCTCAGCTTGAAGAGGTTCTTCAGAGATTGGAGGCGTTGTCTCCTAATGGCAACAGGATAAACGACCAACGACGAGGAAGGGCAGATGAGATCACTCATGGCTCGACGTCCTTGACCCGTAATCCTGAAAACATACCACAATACCAAAACACACGATCATTACCTGTAATGTCGTCAACAAACTGTCAAGTTATTGAAACTGAAGATCGGGCTCCAAGGAGAACCCAAGGTGACCGAGATTATAAACTCAATGTGGAGATGCCAACCTTCAAAGGAACACATAACGTGGATGAGTTTTTCTCTTGGATCGACGAGGTTGAGACGGGATTTGGGGTGATGGACTGCTCGGAGGATCGGAAACTCAAAGTGGTGGCCAATAAACTAAGAGGATCAGCTGCAGCTTATTGGAAGTACTTAAAAAACAAGCGAGTGCTAGACGGAAAACCTCCGATTGCAACATGGGAGAAAATGAAGAGCAAGTTCATGAGCAAGTTCTTACCTCCTGATTATGAGCAACGTTTATATGTTCAATTACAGAATTGCAAACAGGGGAATCGGACCGTGGAAGAATACATCGACGAGTTCATTCGATTAAATTCACGAAACTTACTACCAGACAATGAAAACATGCAAATCGCAAGGTTTAGAGGAGGTTTGAAACAGGACATACAAGACCAAATGAAGATGCTTAATACATTCACACTCGGACAGGCTTTCGATTTGGCACGAAAGGCTGAAGAGCCAATCCGAGCACCATCTGTACGACCCAGGTTTACAAACCAGCAGTATCAAGCAGGACCAAGCAGAGTGACACCCACGACTGAACCAAGCAATGGGATCGTGGCTACTGAAAATCGACCAAGGAGAGCTGCACCACAACAAGCACCGAACCCCTATGCTAGACCAATGCCCTCGCTATGTTACCGATGTCATCAACCAGGACACCGTTCGAATCAGTGTCCACAAAGACCTGCTGTCAACTTTGTGGAAGGTGACTATGAAGTAGAGGGGGACGATGATCATAACACAGAGGTGGTCGACGGTATTGAGGAGTGTGAAGAGGACGAATTTGTTGGAATGGTGATGCGTCAACCGTGTGATATTCAAAAAAAAAAATTAGCAGCATCAAATCAGCACAGTTTGGTGGGAAATCTGAAAGCAAAAAAAGGTGGGGACAAAAAATTCAATTACATAGTTCAAAGGGTCTTCTTAACGCCCAAAAAGGGACCAGAGATTTCAACTCGCCATCAGGTTTTCCGAACCAATGCCATTGTCAATGGAGTGATAGCGAAGGTAGTAATCGACACAGGAAGTTCTGAGAACTTAGTGTCCAAAGAACTGGTTCGAAGGTTGAAACTGACCCCTGAGAAACACCCGCAGCCCTATGGTCTACGTTGGATTCGAAAGGTGGAAGGCGCTGCTGATGTAGTCAATGAAGTATGTAGAGTACCGTTGTCAATTGGTAAGAATTACCAAGATGAAATTGTGTGTGATGTAGTGGTGATGGATGCTTGCCAAATTCTGTTAGGAAGACCATGGCAGTACGATGTGGACATCGGCTTCAAAGGAAAAACCAATACCTATGAATTCTGGTGGAAAGGGAAACATATCTTTTTGAAACCACCCATTTTGAAAACAGGGGCACGGCAAGAGGAGGGAGAAAGTTTCCTAACCATAGCAACAAAGCATGTGGCTGAGGAATGCCAAGCTTGTGCGTTACTAGCTCAAGAGGAGGATATAGCAGAGGAAACCATACCTGAAAAGGTCCTCCCTTTAGTGACCGAATTTTCTGATCTGGCACCTACAGAGCTACCAATGGGTTTGCCACCAATGAGGGACATACAACATCATATTGATCTGATTCCAGGAGCCAGCTTACCAAACCTAGCACACTATAGAATGAGCCCCCAACAACACAAGATATTACAGGATCAAGTTGATGACTTGTTATGCAAAGGATGTATCCAGGAGAGCAAGAGCCCGTGTGCAGTACCGGCATTACTAGTACCCAAGAAAGATGGCACCTGGCGAACGTGTATCGACAGCCGAGCAATCAATAGAATCACCATCCGTTACCGACATCCAATACCCACTATCCAAGACATGATCGATCAATTGGGAGGGGCAAAAGTGTTCTCCAAAATCGATCTACGAAGCGGGTACCATCAAATTCGAATTAGACCTGGGGATGAGTGGAAAACTGCGTTCAAAACACGCGAAGGGCTGTACGAATGGACCGTGATGCCGTTCGGTCTCTCCAACGCTCCAAGCACTTTTATGAGACTCATGAATCAAGTGCTGAGACCGTTCTCATGCAAATTTGTCGTCGTTTACTTCGACGATATTCTTATTTACAGCCCTGATGAGGAGACACACTTGAGACACCTGAGGGAAGTGCTGATAGTCCTGCGGAAAAATCACTTGTACGTGAACAAAAAGAAATGTAACTTCTTGCAAGACCGGCTGGTCTTCTTGGGGTTTGTCGTGGGAAAGGATGGGGTTCAAGTGGATGAGACCAAGGTTAAGGCCATTCGTGAATGGCCGACCCC
>Ga0307510_10006016_pt1 | contig 14477 bp, 16 predicted proteins | sample 12_EM_MG_FD_207224 | JGI IMG/M metagenome (GOLD analysis project Ga0307510, IMG submission 207224) | Populus trichocarpa ectomycorrhiza microbial communities from riparian zone in the Pacific Northwest, United States - 12_EM | ecosystem: Host-associated > Plants > Roots > Unclassified | place...
CTAAATTTAGCTCTATAGATAATTCAAATCGATGCTTATCGTGTGTCTTCATTGACACATAAAATAAGCTTTTAAGGCTCTCCAGGGTCTGGACACTGGGGGGTTGTTGTTCTGGAGATGCCAAGAGACGTCGTTGCCCTGGCTATAAGACATTGATGTCAATGTCTTCGCGGAAGACCCCAGTATCATGTGGCTTAAAAGATAAGATGCGATCATCCGCGAAGATCAAGTGCTCACTCACTTGTTCTTGCGTGAGGCTGACATCAACCCTCATCGACACTTATTGATACTCAGCGACTCGCAGTGACACTTCGACGTTGAGGAGGCCGCCAATACCACCATATTTCCCTGAAGAGTTGATATATCTAATCCATAAGCTTAAAATTACAATCGTGAATACATGAAAGACTACGATAAACAAAACTAATAAAACAATGAATCTATTTAGACACCACAAGCAAGCGCCCCACCATCTCATCCATTACGTTTTGGGAATCCCCCCCGGCCATTGAACCCCCGGGATGTCTCTTCGATATCTGTTCCTCACAATTGTCGCCCTTCTGATCCCCGCCAATGCGTACCTCTACGGCTTTCATAGACTCACGCTCCGACGCTCCTAAGCGTGTTTTCTTAAATTTAGGAACGTCCAAATTTTCATCATCCGGAGCACCGGGATTGAGAGTCTCGCTCCCGCGTATTAGACGCCCAAGTAGGTCAGAAGACATTGGGACATTCAGTCCGTTCAAAGATTTGACAGCGAGCGGGGTACGAGCCATGGCGGATGCAACATGGTCGCCGACAGGGTGTGGCGGCATCCCGGAGCTGTCCTGACCCTTACACCTGGTGTCCGCGACATCAGATGACGAGCCGGATGATGCTGGAAGGGAAACACTTGGGGCGTCTCCATCCTGGTGATCCCCTGATCGATTGGCGTTTCCGTAATCAAATCTAGGCGGTACATATAGAGCCTGGTAATGCATGTTCCCCATATGTCCTGCTGCAGAATCGGCCCAATCGGCGACGGCATCCTGATGGAGATATTGGTGTGCCCTTAACGATGGTGTCGCCGGTCGTGTGTTGCCCTCGTCGCGGTAACAATAGATCATGAGATCGCGTGGGTCATCGAGAACTGGATTCGACAGGGGCCAGGCTCTTACCGTTTCATCGCTATTGATGAAAACATAATCAATGCAAGATACCCGTTCGGAAGGAACCCTGCCGAGCCTTGGGCGGCCTTCTCCAGTGGCACCAAGTATATAGCGAATTCTGTCATTTGGTACATTTCTCGAAATCACAGCTGACAGCCCCCGGATGTCATAGAAATCCAATTCGGCAAACTGGACTCCATTTATATGGGGGGGACGCCAATGCAGCATGTCATAGTCAGGCCTAAAATTTAAGTTCGCCCTCCCTTCTGGTGTCTGACCCTGGCCGCGTCTGGAAGGCCAGGTCCAAACAATAGGCACACCACGGGCCTCCCCAGTAGCGCACTCCAATCTAATAATCATCAGTCAGCAAGTGAAAACACAAAAGGCCCTAATTGTTATGAAAGAAACTAACCTGTTGGCATAGGGTCGGGAGCCGCATAATTCCCACCCCTAGGAAGCACCCTTGGAGTCAGGGCATTGCTCCTTACCAGAGACGGAGTCGATATCTCTGTCCATGGGTCTGGCGTGCGCATCTGATAAATCGCAGGCGCATCTGGTGCCTTTGCGGCATTCTGAGCGTAATAGTTCAGAGGAGGAGCATGTGCTAATAGATTAGGAAGAGTGTTATCGGCGGGAAGGGCAGGTGCGTTTTGACCCGGAAGAGCGTAATTCGCAGGAAGTCCCGGTATGTTTTGACCAGCAGGAGGGTAAATCGCAAGATGAGGAGGTACGTTTTGCCCCGGAGGGGGGTAATTCCCGTGATGATCAGGTACGTTTTGTGCCAGTACACCTTGCGCCACTACACCTTGCGCCGGAGGGATCTAATTCCCATGATGAGCAGGGACGTTTTGCGTCTGAGGGGGGTAATTCCCGTGATGATTAGGTACGTTTTGCGCCGGTACGCCTTGCGCCAGTACATCTTGCGCTGGTACGCCTTGCGCTGGTACGTCTTGCGCCGGTACGCCTTGCGCCGCTACACCTTGCGCCGCTACACCTTGTGCCGCTACACCTTGCGCCTCTACACCTTGTGCCGCTACGCCTTGTGCAGGTACGCCTTGCGCCGCGACACCTTGCACCGCTACACCTTGCGACGGCGGGAGGTAATTCCCATGATGAGCAGGTACGTTTTGCACCTGAGGGGGGTAAGCAGGTGGAACGTTTTGGGGAACTGGACCTGGGTTTGGTACAGTCATTGCGGGACCCCACTAGTCTAGGGCGTTAGGGGGTAGTAACCGATCGCTCACCATGATCTAATCATAGAAGACTCCATTCTGGCCCAGTGGTGCCAGGCCTGTAGAACGATTCTTCACGGTGGTTCTCAACTTTACCCCACAGTCCTTAACAAGTTGAACTACAGCCTCATCAATCTGGCGCATAACAGCCCTGTTATTTGCAGCCGCAGCTGTGAAAAGGCTGTCGCAGGCAGGGCGCAGTGTCCTCATACCTGCGACGATTTGCTGGAAATGGTGGTCAGGGAATGTACGGATTTTCCTAAAGCCCCTTGCAAGCATCTGATCCTTCACCTCCTCCCGCCATTCACCATACAAGTGGTTGTCGTCGGGTATGCCCATTCATAACTTGTGATCAACAATCTTTCGATAATTGGAGCGTCTTCAACTTATATATACTCTCAGAGATAGCGGCGGAAGGTGATAGGTTTGGCCCGCCACAGCCTGCAGGTTTCCCGCATTTGGCATATAGATGTACTCTACGTTATTATGTGCCATATCGCTAGACCTTTGGGTGTATAGGTTGCTGCTGGGGTGAAAATAGCCTGCGGTGTGAATTCGGTGGATATCGTGGACATTGTGAGTGTGACTTAGTTCTGGGTATGAATTGTGTGGATTTCGTGGAAGTTGTAAATGTGAGTTGATTCCGGGTATGAATTCATTCGATCAGGATCAATGCGGATTATATATACAACTCTCAGTGGTTTGGCGCTTTGAATGCCTCTTGCTTCTTTTCAAGAATTTGTAGTTCTGACACTAGCATAGCCAGGGCTTTATTGCTTCATGTTTATGTTAGAAATGAAACATCCCCTCTGAGAGATGACCATTGTGAAACATGAAGTTCGCCGAACCAGTTCATGAAAGAAACGATAGCTGATACCACGTGATGTCTACATCTAGAACGCTAAACCGGATTGACCTCTATTTACAGTTTAATGTTCAAAGCGTGCACCCCTCTTGAACCTATATGCGATCCACATGCGTTAGGATCAACACTAAGCACTCCCGCGATGCCTAGCAAATGTCGATTCTGTCGACAAAAATACACCCAAGCAGCAGCAGACAAGAAACATTTATGAATTACCCACACCAATGTGAACATTATCCTCGCCTCCACTACTATACGATATCCATTATGGGCCAGCAATATTGTTGACACGCAAACCGACGTCATGGAGTAACGTCCGGATTCTGACTATGAATCCGATCCCGAGCCTACTGGACGCGAGCACGACGTATTGAGTGGTGATGTTGTGTACAAGTCTGATACTGAAGTGCTTAACAACAGTGCCTCTTTTTCCGGCGGCCAACAAACACATTTTCCGGGAGCTAGAGAAGCAATAGGGGACGTGAACGGGTTCGAGCAAGAAATCAGTAATCTGTGCGATGACCCATGGGCCCCATTCCCCAGCGGGCAAGGGTTTAGGCTTGCCTCTTGGCTCCTTGAGAGTAAAGTACCGAAGTCACGCATCAACGAATACTTCGCGAGTGGCCTAGGCAATTCTGAGTGTGTCGGCTATGGCTCTCTGCATACGCTCGAGAAGCACCTCCGGGAATTCGATCCGTACTGTCGATATCTATAATGGTTTGAAGGACAGGTAGAAAAGGGAAAGAGAACTTTATCATTCTTCTATCGCAACGTCCTAGATTGTGTCAAATATCTCCTTCACCAGATACGCTACCGAGATGACTTTGTCTACGTGCCACGGCGTGAATACAATCATACAGGACAACGGGTATATGCAGAGATGCATACAGCAGACTGGTGGTAGGACATTCAAGTAGAGTTTCTCGATCTGTTTCCTGGGAGCGCTGACTAACTGATTATAGGAGATACTTCCGTCTGGGGCAACTGTTGTTCCAATCATTGGGATGTGGGATCAGACGCATCTGAGCAACTTTTCGGGTGACAAGAAGGCATGGCCGGTCTATTTAAATCTCGGAAATCTTCAAGCAACCCGGCGTAATAGACCCGGATCCTTTGCGGTTCTCCTTCTTGGGCTATTGCCGGTTCCCCCCAAACTTACAAAGTCCTCCGCAGACCACTTGCAGAGGCAAATTAATGCCGACACACTGCGAGGCGTCTTCTAACTCCTGTTTGAGCCCTTGCAGAACCCGGCGCTGAAGGGCGTCCATATTGACTGTGCTGATCATGGGAAAGTGGGAAGATGCTTTCCAATATTGTCAGCGTGGATTGCTGACCATATGGAAAACGTTGCGCTTTACGGGATAAAATCGAATGTTTGTCCTAAATGAGAGGTGCTTCCAGGAGAATTAGGAACCGACGCCAACAGCCACCGGGCCTGAGATTATGCAAGATATGAACGTTGCGAGCGTGAATCTGCCAGTAACGACTCCCACACCATATTTGAAACTCTTGGTATCGATCTTGAGAAAAACGTGTTTCACGGGCTTCAGCGGGTTTCAGTGCCTGGTCTGCACAAGCCTGATTTGCTTCATACAGTTTATCTTGGGTTATTCAAGCACTTGATGGACTGGATCTCGGGCTTTCTCAAGAAACACGCCCGGCTCCAGGCCTTTGACGACACCTGGAAGGCGCTACCGCCATACCCAGGGTTTTTTGTGCGTAAAAAGGCCTATCGCGAGGGCACGCAGTGCCAAGAAAAGCGATGAGGAACTTTGGGCGGTGTCTTTTGGGGGTTCTCGCCGTAGCACTGCGCCAACCGGAGAGCCGGCAAGTAATACCTGTCAAACATGCTCTAGACAGTGTCCGGGCACTGGTCGACTTCAATATGATGGCGCAATACCGAAGCCACACCCCGGAGAAGATAGCCTATATGGAGGAATATCTCGACCGGTTTCACAGGATGAAAGATGTGTTCTTGGAGTTTCGAGTTTCTAAACAAACACGGGCCAAGGTTGACAAGCAGCAAAAGGAGCTACGACATCAGCAAGCTCAGAGCAACATGCGAGTGGCACCGTCCAAGCGGCGCCGGCGCCTCGAAGACGATCTGGATGAGGAGAATGACCTTCGTATGGATATGATCCATACGGAATCCCATTTCAACTTTGTTAAGATGCATTTGCTAAATCACTTCTCTGATCATATACGCCAGTTTGGCAATATCCCAATGTATTCTACCGAGTTCGAGAGCTCGGGCATAAGGAACAGATCAAGGACGGATGGAGACGCTCGAATAAGAACAATGTCGAGCGACAAATTCTTCACAGCTACGGTCGTCAGCATGCAATCCAAATGAGACTTTTGAACCTGAATTCGCACCGAGGTCGCGGAGGCAATCTTGGTGACGACGTCCTGGGCTATTTAGATAAAACAACGAGTACGGTATCCACGCCGGCCCCTCGTGGAAGGATCTTGAAACGTCGTCGTGACGACGTGTCCGACCGCCTTGATTTTTGCAAGGTGTTAGGAATCTCTCTTGACCGGATCTGTTTGGAATCGATTCGATACAGCCGACACAACCTGCCCACTGAACGCCGCCTTCCCGAAGAACCAGCAATACTCCAACTACTTCCTGTTGAACTACTAACGCAACTAGAAATCCCGGTTTTGGCATTCCAGGAAACCGATGTTTACGACATCCATCGGGCACGATGCACAGGAACTCACCGATTTCGGAATCAAGCGAGTCGGAATGATTGTGTTTGGTACAGGCCTGAAGCGAGGAGATCTATGATGCGCTGAGGGGTCGTCTCCCGGCAAAGCTCGTGGCGCTTTTTAAAATCAGCCACTGTAGCCAAGACACTATGCGGCGGTTGGCAGGCATTCAGATGTTGAGCCCTGTGAACTCAGGCAGGCCCTTTGATATACACAGTCTTGTTATGGTTCAGCTGAGAGAAGATGCGCGAGAGTTTACATTGGTTGACATAGGGACAATTCTCGGCCTGGCTCATCTCATTCCAGAGGGAGACCGGCGCTGGCTGTTCAACAGCCGTATCGACTTGAGGCCGTTTAACGAGAGTTATTAGTTATACAAACGGGGGTATGATGAATATGTGCGAAGGCGTGTATCGGGTGCCATGGCAAGCTGTATAGATAGTGTGTACTAGTATGAAGAAAATATATAATTAATACATGAGTTAAACATGCCAGTGATGACTACGCTTGAGAGACACCACAGGACGTTGGTGGGCGCAGGGCTGGAACAGGGTTCACGCCAGGAGACTAGGGGTAGGAGTATGATAATCTTGATGGCTTCCAGAAGGGGCTGGAGAATTGAAAGCGTCAGGACGCTGGGATATGGAGAACAGGGGGGACGTCAAGTGAGGATGCAAGGGAGTGTTGCTACGCAACTCAGTACGCAATAGTGGCGTGCTGGCATTGGGGACGGACTCAGGACGCAGGGGAAGCGTACGGACGCTGGAACTGAACTGCGGATGCACAGGACGCGCGCGACGCAGCCACCACTTCGCTGGTGTCAGGACGCAGTGAGGGCGCATCAGATGCATGTCTTTTTTTTGCTGATGTACATGATTCGCGGACATTGAAGGGAATGTTTTAAATAGGATGAATTGTGCCGTATGAATATACGGCCAAGTTGAAGCCGTACACTTATGGTGGCAGTGCCCATATTGAGTATCCGGCTTCCACTCGGCCACAGGAGTACTAGATGATCCGTGAGCGTTTAAGGGAATGTTTTAAATAAATTGAATTGAATAGCTGGCCAAGTTGAAGCCAGAGACTTAAGTGAGAGATTCCCATAGAAAGTGTCCAGCTTCAACTCGGCCGCCTCAGTTCTGCAGATGATTAATGCAAAACTATGCTCTTCTGCGGGGAGGGAAGCCAACCAAAGTACGGGGTCTGCATGGCGGCTGCGCCTGGAGTCTTGTGAACAGTAAGGCTATTATGGAAGTAACCATAGGGTGCAGACTAAGCAAAAAGCGATGTAGGATGGCAGCGGACGGAAGCGGATGGAAGCGGACAGATCTAGGTCGCCAGAGGTGGGAGGGTAGCAGAGATGGCCGCCAGACGCGTGCAACTGCCAGGAGTAGGCAGGAGACCAGTAGACGCGATGTTAAGGGGTCGGATACAAGTGGGAGGCACTAGGAGGGGGTGGGGCTGCAACAAGCGCGTTGGATGCTGTGGAGGGAAAGTGGGGCGTCTGGGTGCACCGGACGCAAGAGATGAAAGGCTAAGAAGGCACGGGGGAGCCGGGAGGACAGGACCCCAAGAGGGGACGCTATTCGTCCAGAAGCGGGCTCTGTCCATCCGGAGAAAAAGGTTTTTTTGCTGATGAAATATTTGAGCTTGAGTTCGTATCATTTTCATATAGATATACTGCAAGTAGATAACATCTATATCACCTCCATCAAAGTAATCATATTTTTCAAATTCCATGCATAGGTTTCTCCACATATCAGTTTGACTATTTGCTAGTAGATTCCACCAAGACTCAATCTGTTGATTCTTAGTTCAAGTTAAGGTCCGATAGGAGTATGATTTTGCTGATGGAAGTTCAGGTTTTTGAACGCGACACAATACTAGATCTGAATTACATAACAGAACTGTTTCTCCTCCTTTGTCTGATTGAATAAGCTTAGGAAAGTTATTTCTTGTAGTCAGAGCAGAGAGATACTGTTTATTGTCTGAGACTGCAGTTCAATTGGAGTGACCGATATAATACCAGACAATATATCGACAGTATGTATCTATTGATGCATAAATATAAAAGCCCAAACGGGCTAGCTTATCATAACCATCAATTGGCCAAACTCTATTAGGGCCTTTGATCGTAAATTGGCCTCGTTTTCTCATTTGGTCTTGTCTTCGAGCATCAACCCCTTCTCGATCTAATCCCTGTACAGCAGCTCTAAGTGCTCGTCTAATATAACAAACCCTAGTATTAACATAACTCAGAATTCTTTTGATGAGAAATATAATGTGAAAATTGAATATTGAAATTTGATACTCAGAGATAAGAATACCCAGCATGCGAATATTTGCCATAGTATAGGTACCAGCACCCCATCGTAATGATTGACCAGATCTTAGAGCTGACTGTATAGCAGAATTGGCAATTTGTTCTATCTCTTGAGCTGTACTTAAAGAGTTTTGAAATAAAATATGAATATCACGGTGTAGGCGAATGTCTCATAATTGTATGATATTTAAATAATATCTGTAGGTTTTTAATGCATAAAACATTGATTTTGAGGAATGGTTTTCCAACTATAATTCTTTAATCTTCCCACTTGAGAATTGATTTTGAAATAATAGCTTTTGATTTCCCAACTCTCATTCCTTTAGCTTTGTACGATATGATTTGATACTATTTGGCTTATATATTAATTATTTATTAAACATTATAAGTAGAAGAATTTTCTAGTTACCTGAGTATAAATTCAAAGTCATTTGCAAGAATTATTCGTGTCTCTTCTAGTGTGCTTGCTTCCATAATATAATGCTGATAAATAAGATTATTAAAGGAAGACCAGTCATATTTGGAAGGCATTGAAAAGGCTTAATAGTGATGAGAAAAAGATGAGACAATTGTGGAAACCGGAAGGCTAATAGGTGTAATACTCATGATTCTTAAGCTCAGAAGCTTAAGTTATAGTATGATATAATGATAATATAGTATAAGTACCAGTGTAATGGGTAGTGTTAAAAATGGTATGAAAAGGAGAATAATATATGATGGTATGAAATTGAGTAAGCGGGGTAATGCCAAGAATGCCAAGAATTTTCAATTTACTTGTTATAGATTGGTTTTTATTAGTTTAGAATTGCTGTAAAAAGAAATCAGAATGTGAGATTAAATAGTTAAAAATTAATATTTTAATATTTTATTTTAATACAATATAATCAAGTATTCATACCAAAAATAAAAAATAAACAAAGTGAAGAAATACAAAAATAATACAAATTATAAAAATTATAACAAATATAACAAGGATAGCAAATATAAGTTAAATAAAAGTATGATTAAGGAATGAAAATATGAAAAAAGTCAAAGCGAATTAGTAAAATATTTACTACAAGCTCTATACCATTGTGGCATATTCTCAATTGGAAATAAAAAGCCCAGATTACCTTTCTCCTCTGTAGAGTCAAAAACAACTTGATGTGTGAAATGTACTATACTAAACCTAAATACCCCCCAATGCCCCACATAATGTGGAATAAGATGTGACTGTAGATATAAGATTTCCCCTAATTTAATGAAAGTAATAAACTATTACTAAGTATATAATAAAAAAAATTGAATTGATAAACAAACATACCTGCAGCAAGAGGAACTGAAATACCCAAGGTGGGAAGACAAATATTTCCTCCAGCAAATTTACCAACCGGAACTATAGCGTAAAATTCCCGACAAACATCCTTGAGATCCACATGCATATCTGTTTGTGCATTCAATACAATTGCCCTAGAAGCCCAAATACCAAAAGACTTTTTTACTGGAGCATTTGTATCTTAAACAGGAAGTAAGCGATATACTTTGTGATAGATATCCCATATCTCAGGGACAACAGCACGGAACATTGCCTCCACTAGGTGACTTAGTGATGTAATCGTATCAAGAAACTGATACAGTGCTTTTTCAGTATCGCGGGTAGTATTCCAGCTTCCTCAGGCACTACAAGCCAACTCAATATGTGATATTTATTGATCTTACTGGGCGGCGGCATAGAAATGTAAGTGATGGAACTTACTGCCTGCTGCACCTGGAACTGGAGATTGGGGGCTACTACTACGAGCATTTTCGCCAGCAATATTATTACTCTTGTGACGGGTATTGTCCCCTCAACAAATAGAGTTATCTGCCAGGTATAGAAAAAGACCTTTCTTGACGCCTGTTTGTAGTCCTATAGGTAGAACTGACCATTCAGGTCCTGGGATTCCTGTCGTTCTAGCTTAATTGCTAATATTTCTCCTAGTCCATTTGTACTAGTAATCATTAGTATACAACTTCTTCAATATTAGAGCCAGATTAACATACCCATTTGTTGTACAATCGCGAACGATAGTATTACCACTACCCAGAACACTCAAGGTCGGCTCATCGCGCTCTGCATACTTAGATTCGTTACTTGCAACAGGTTGTCGTTTAGTGGAACTTTGACAAACCGCATTTAGATCAAATTCTGGTATGATCTCCGTAGTAAAGTTTTTTATAAGGTTTTCCATCGAGATACAGTATTCCCGAAGGCGTTGACCCAGCAGGCGAACAGGCTTTGGTTTTCAGCCAAATTCTTTGCTTTCCATCAACCTGGACTGCTGTAAGTATGTTCCCCACTTGCCCTGTACGCAATCACCTAGTGGAGAATCATTGGAGGAAGCCTGTTGGGAGGTTGGTAGAACTGATGGGCTATCAGTTCTACTATCTCTCAACTCTTCCTCCTCAAACTCCACATAGGTCCGCTTTGGTCTATTGCAGTAACTTTTTTTCATTTGTTCACGAAGGCTGCACCTTTCCTCCCAGAGTTTCGCCTAGGAGTACAGAATCTCTGATTAAAGTTACTCCAACTTTCCAGAAAGTGTCCTGGTTCTCCCTATATTTTTCATATTAGTTTAAATTTCATCCCTGAATAGAGTGTGGGCAAACCTGATAGCCCTTGAATGAAGGACACCCTCCGTAGATATTAGGGTCCAAGTCATAGTAAGAGGCAACACCTTGAGGTAGAGTGGAATAATGACTAGGCAGAACAAAAAATGGGGAAAAAATGGACGTTTGAGGTCAACCGTGATGGTGGTCTCTCTTAACAGTTTTTGCCTTATAACTTTTATCCATAGAACCAAAAAAGAATGACCTCCAATAAGAAGTCTACTGGCAGGCACTTCCTACAAAATCATAGGTGTTGCTGTTGGAAAATTTTGATCGTGAGGAAGGAGTGTGAGTTTGAGGAAAAGGAAGAAGAAAAAAGAGTGTGGCCCCCTATTATTTTGAGGTCAACCCCTTTGCTATCAGAAACAGTTTGCCTAAATGGGATATGCCTTGGCTGCTTTGCCTCCTTTTCTTTTCAGTTCGCCAGCTCTCCACCATTCCCAAATTTTGCCCCCTCGCTGCCACTAAATTTAAAGATCTTCATATTGGCTCCCTAACCGGGAGAGGTAAGGTTCGCAAGCTAAACGTAGGAAAGAGGGTTGCCGAGAATTGAGGAGAGGAGGAGAGGCGGAGAGGAAAAATCTTTCAGAAATTCCAAGCTTTCCGAAATTGGTAATAATGCTGGATTGTTTTCCAGAAGGGCTAGAGGTCACACTCCCCAATGTACGGAGGTACAGCGTGTAAATTTTGTAGGTTACACAGTGGGTGCGGGTGGCAGTCCTCGTTGTGGAACCTACAAAACTTACACACTGTACCTCCGTATTTCTCACCCCTTTGCTGGAGAAGGATATACAAGTATTGGAATACCTAGAAGGCGGTCCGACCATTCGGGATTCTGCTGTATCCCCCACCAAAAGCTGGGGTCATGAAATATCACTTACGCAATGATTACCTATTACCAGGTTGGATCAGATCACCCTGCTCGGCCTAGACAAAAGGGCCCGGAAAATGTAGGGCCAGACCACCCCATGGGATCATGCCGGTACGGTGCCACTTTCTCCCGAATGCTTTGTTTGTGTGACGACATCGGTATCGCCGACTGAATCCTCCATCCCCCGGATGTCTCATTCGGCGATAACAAACCTACGGAGGTACAGCGTGTAAGTTTTGTAGGTTACACAGGGGGTGAGGGTGGCAGTCTTCGTTTGTGGAACCTACAAAACTTACACGCTGTACCTCCGTAAACCGTATTTGCACCCAGTCTCTGCAACAACTTCTCCCTGTACTCGAGTACAAAGTGCCGCACAAGGACAGTCACTTTGGATCGATGCCTGAATTAGCTGCCCCCATCTCCCCCGCGCCTACCCATACCATGTTCAGGCACAACCTAACCTCATACGCAAACAATGAGCCCGGCCCAGAGTCGATACCTGCTTCTACTTGCCCGTTCCAAAAGTGTCCGTGCCAAGATTTCCGAAAGTATCCGGAAATCTTGACACTCCATGGGGTTGGTGGAGGCAATGGTTTGCGGATACTTTGACGGGCGAGTACCGTACCGTGTTCTCGGATTCGAGTGGGGAACTCCTGCAGGTCAGACTGCCGCGTTGGACGGGGTGTTTGTCCCAGGCACGGAGGACTCAGCCGTACTGGCACTTGAACACAGCCGTCGGGGTAAATGTATGGCTAACAATTCCTGCCTCTCTTCCCACGGACAAAATTATACCGTGTCCTCAATACCCAGATACCATTAATTTGGATGTTGGGACAAGTATAAAGTACCGCTAATCTTCCTCTCCTCTTGGGTGTCAAAGTGCACATATTTCACTTCTCCTACCATACTCAGGGAGGTTCACTAACAGGAACAAAATGCTTGCTTATTGTCTGCTTGCTATCACGGCTGTTACCCGTGCTCTGGCGGGCCCGGTGGGGTTGGAGCCAGCTTTTACTTTAGTGGTATTTTTTTACGGATTTTCATTTCTGAGATAGAGCCGCACTGGGTAAAGCGACGGGCTAACACCACCTAGATCGGTATTGAGAACCCCATTCCGGTCAGTCCGGTCATCCAAGGGTATGGGCTTAGCTACACAGTGCGTCTCCACTACTTCATATCGCTGTTGGCTGCCTCAGGGGCTCGGGTTGAGATTGACCGGGTTTTTAGGTCTGCCCAAACGGTACTATCGTCAGCGCCCCGGGAGCCACAGTATCGGTGAATGCCACTATCCTCGCCGCAAGTGACCTGATCCACGTTGACCCAGACGGAAAAAGATTGAGACTCAACGTCAATGGTGTCGCGAAGTACGCAACCCGCACTCCCGAAAAACAACCCTTCCACTCCACCCTATATCTATCTGCAGATGAGCAAGCAAATGCTGACTAACACCACACAGAACCACCAGCGGAACCGTAGGCTCCTCTCACCGATTGATCATGCCCTACTCACCGTAACTAATATCTAGATCTTCGGCTTCGGCTACACCGGTATTGCTACTCCCAATGAAGAATTTAACGCGATCCTTAGCCATGCTCCGGGTTCGCAGTCCAATGGCTTTGGAACAATAGTTTCTCACCACACTTTTAATATTCCGGTGGGTGGTTACCCCGATTTTAGCGGCACAAGCGTTGAGCTGATGATGGGGTTTTCTATGACAGGTTGCGGCCCCGGAATTGGCGGGGTTGGATGTGAATGAATACGTGGGCGTGGGTAGGTTACTTGTTAATCCGGATCGGAGTATCTCGGTGGAGTATGTTGCTAGTAGGGTTATAGCAGTGGTTTAAGTCTGGTGGAGTATGAACCCGAGATGGGCAGAGAGGGGCGGGGGGTTGTCGCTATAAACACTGAATGATTAAGTGGTTATTTTTTAAGGCAGGAGATATGTTGTAAGAACAATTGTACTCTGCGAAATTGGGATGGGTTGACGGTTGTGATCGGGTGGTTATGGGTAATCATATAATACCATACATTCAAACCTGACTACCCCTCTGAGGGATCTTGTACTCTTCTGCACAGTATAACTTAGTACACCCTAGGCCTTCTGGGCAAAAACCCAACCGAACCGGAAGCTTACCGCTTTAAGCTACAGAAACTCAAGTAGCGCTTTCGATTAGGGAGGTTTTGCTATGACGGTTGTCGCTAGAACTGTGCTTAAATCTTGGCAAAGTTCGGTGTGGTAATAGTGGACTCTTATTCATCGTTTTGCTAAGAAAAGTTAACTTTACGAACAACTACGCATCTACAACTACATCACAGCCTGGCCCCCCCAGCACCCTTCCTGCCCCCCCCCCAAGCCCCCCATGGGTGACACTGACCACCCTTGGAACCAAGCAGGACATCGCACCAAGAAGCAAATACCTGTAAAGCTTTGTCATATGTTGATACTAGTGGCTTTGAAATTGATATTTGTTTATTTTCAGAGTTGATTGTCGTGGAGAAAAGAAAAGAAAACAATGTCATTTTTGTGTCAACAAACTGGTAAACAACATCAGCAAAAATGGATCCTGCATCTGATCCGCTGGTATTGCATCAGCAAAAAATATTCTCCCTCATGTATTACATACATATCTCCCTGTATCACCTGGTAATACCATCTCCCCCTATACCCCCCATGCCTCTCATTTTTCCGTCCTTTTCT
>Ga0307510_10006017_pt1 | contig 14476 bp, 11 predicted proteins | sample 12_EM_MG_FD_207224 | JGI IMG/M metagenome (GOLD analysis project Ga0307510, IMG submission 207224) | Populus trichocarpa ectomycorrhiza microbial communities from riparian zone in the Pacific Northwest, United States - 12_EM | ecosystem: Host-associated > Plants > Roots > Unclassified | place...
GCATCGCCGAACGCCGGCATCGAGATGGCGTCGGCTGGGGTGTGCCGCTTGGTTCCGTGAAGCACGACCTGGACGACATTGACCGCACTGGGATCGTTGACCGCCCACGCTCCGGTGATTGTGGCAAAGGGCGAGATCGAACTTTCGCCGGTCCAGCCGTGACAACTGACGCAGGCGCCTTCGAATACCATCTTGCCGCGCGCCTCTTGTGTGCCGCCTCCCTGCTTGTGCGAGGCCGGTGCGGGCGGCGCCACGCTCGCCGGCAGGTCGGGCGAGGTGATCGGCGGCACCGTGCGCAGATAGGCCGTCAAGGCGCGGATGTCCTCTGGCACCAGATGGTTCAAGCCGCGGTCGACCGCTTCGCCCATCGGCCCCGAAGCGGTGCCGTGGCCGTTGGCGTGGCCGATCGCAAGATAGGCGACGAGATCGTCGTCGCTCCAGCCACTAATGCCGGTCGCCTTGTCCGATGTGACGTTGTAGGCGCGCCAGCCCGCAGTGACGGCACCGGCAAATTTCTTGCGGTTGTCCAGCGCAAACGCCAGGTTTCGCGGCGTGTGGCATTCGCCGCAATGGGCCAGCGCCTCCGCGAGATAAGCGCCCCTGTTCCATTCCGGAGTCTTCGAGGTGTCGGGCTCAAACCGCGTATCCGGATTGAACACCGCTGACCATAATCCCATCGCCCAGCGCTGGTTGAACGGAAATTTCAACGTGTTCTCGGGATCCTCCGCGCGCACCGGCGACAGGCTGAACAGATAGGCCTTGATTGCAAGCGCGTCCTCGTCGGTCATATAGCTGTAGGAGGTAAACGGCATTGCCGGATAAAGCCGCGCGCCGTCCTCGCGGATCCCGCGACGAACCGCATTGAGAAAATCCTGATCGCTGTAATTGCCGATTCCGGTGCCTTTATCGGGAGTTATGTTGGTCGAGTACAGCGTGCCGAATAGCAGCTTGAAACCGAGGCCGCCGGCATGGGGCTTGCCGCCCCGGGTGGTATGGCAGGCCTCGCAATCCGCCGCCCGCGCCAGATAGGCGCCGCGTTCCACCAGGCTCGCCTTGGCGAGCGCGGCCGGGACGCCGGTCGGATTGGGGCCGTGGTAATCTGCGAGCTTGACCTTCGGGCCATCAGCAAACGCCATCGGATCGGGACCGCGCAGGATCCAGGCGGCTGCGACCACCGCGATCACCACGATCCCTGCAACGCTAACGAGAATGCGACGCGTGGCGGAGCTCATGCTTTCCTCCCCACAGTGATTAGCGAGCGGTCGATCGGCAGTCGCCGCAAGGCGACGCCGGTCGCGGCATAAATCGCGTTGCGCAGCGCCGGCGGCCCCGCCGTCACGCCGGTTTCGCCGATGCCGCCCGGCGCCTCGCCGCTCTTGATGATATGAACCTCGATCTTCGGCGTCTGGTCGATGCGTAGCATGCGGTAGTCATGGAAGTTGGATTGCTGAACGCGACCTTTGTCGATGGTGATCTCGCCGTAGAGCGCGGCGGTCAGGCCGAAGATCAAACCGCCTTCGAGCTGGGCCATGATGGTATCGGGATTGACGGCAATGCCGGTATCGACCGCGGATGTTACGCGATGCAGATGCACTTCGCCCTGTTCATCGACTTCCGCTTCCACCACAGTTGCGATGAAGCTGCCGAACGACGGCTGCACGCTGACGCCGCGTCCGATGCGTGCGGGAAGCGGCTGGCCCCAGCCGGATTTCTGCGCGACCAGATTGAGCGCGGCCAACAGACGCGGGTTCTTGCCCAGCATGCCGCGGCGGAAGTCGATCGGATCCTTGCCCGCCTTGCGCGCCAGTTCATCCATGAAGCTTTCGATCGCAAAGACATTGTTGTTGGGACCGACGCCGCGCCAGAACCCGGTCGGCACCGCCGGCGGTTCGACCCGGACATACTCGACGTGGAAATTGGGAATGTCGTAAGGCGCATCGACGGCGCTGTCGACGGCGTCGATGTCGATGCCATTCTGGAATGCCGGCGGCAGCCAGCGCGCGATCACCGCCGAGCCGCTGACCTTGTATCTCCAGCCGACGATCTTGCCGTCGGACAAAGTCGCCGAAATCGTGTCGCGGTAGACCGGACGATAGACGTCATGCTGGATGTCTTCTTCGCGGGTCCACACCACTTTTACGGGGCCATCGACCTGCTTTGCCACGCGCACCGCCGCGACCACCATGTCGGGCTCGAGCTTGCGGCCAAAACCGCCGCCGAGCAGGTGGTTGTTGACGGTCACGTTCTCGACCGGCAGCCCGGCCGCTTTGGCCGCCTCCGACTGCACCCGGGTCATGATCTGGGTGCCGGTCCAGATTTCGCAGGAGGAGGGTGTGACGTGAACGGTGGCGTTCACCGGCTCCATCGGCGCATGCGCCAGGAACGGCAGTTCATACGACGCGTCAAGCCGCTCGCCGGTTGCGAGGCCCTTGGCGATATCGCCTTCGGATTTTGCGACCACGCCGTCCTTTTCGCTGGCCGCGCGCAAATCCCGCCAGATGTCTTTCGAGCTGATGTGTGCGTTGGGGCCTTCGTTCCAGTCGATGACGAGCGTATCGAGGCCTTTCTTGGCGGCCCACATGTGATCGCCGACCACGGCGACCATGTCGTCCAGCACGACGATCTTCTGCACGCCCGGGATTTTCTTGGCGACACTGTCGTCGACTTTACCAACCTTGCCGCCGAACACCGGACACGCCGCCACGATTGCGAACTTCATGCCAGGGAGGATCGCGTCGATCCCGTAGACGGCCTTGCCGTTGGCCTTGTCGGGCGTGTCGAGGCGCTTCAGCGGCTTGCCGATCAACACGAAATCGTTCGGGTCCTTGAGCGCGACGTCTTGTGGCGGCGTTTGGCTGCCGGCGGCTTGCGCCAGCGCACCATAGGAAAGCCTGCGTCCGCTCTCTTTATGGATGATCTCGCCGTTCGCCGCCGTGCAGCTTGCCGGATCGACCTGCCATTGATGCGCGGCGGCTTGGACCAGCATGGCGCGGGCGCCGGCGCCGCCTTTGCGCAATTGTGTCCACCACGCCCGGATCGAATTGGAGTTGCCGGTGACCTGAAGACCAAACACCGGATTGCCATAGAGCTTGTCGCTTGGCGGCGCATGCTCGAGCGTCACCTGTGGAAAATCGGCGTCGAGTTCCTCGGCCAGGATCATCGCGATCGCGGTGTAGACGCCCTGACCCATTTCGACCTGCGGCATCACCAATGTGGTATGGCCGGCCTGATCGATGCGGATGAAGGCATTGGGCGCGAACTTGCCCTCCGTCGCGTCCCGTGGCTGCAACGGCTCGTTTGGCACGAGCGCACGCAGGGGGAGATGGAATGCGAGCAGAAATCCGCCCGCCAAACCAGCCGTCACCAGCGTGCGCCGTGAAACGTCGCCGGAAATATCGGCAAGAATATTTTTTTCTGCAAGGATCATGGCACGCTCCTACGACTGTCGGCTGGAGGCGGCCTGTTTGATGGCGGCGCGAATCCGCACATAGGTGCCGCAGCGGCAGATATTTCCCGCCATCGCAGCGTCGATATCGCTGTCGTCCGGATTGGATGTGGCCGTGAGCAAGGCGGCGGCCGACATGATCTGGCCCGGCTGGCAATAGCCGCACTGGATCACTTCGAGATCGAGCCAGGCCTTCTGCACTTTCGCGCCCGAAGGCGTCGCGCCGACGCCTTCGATGGTGGTGACGGCGCGATTGCGGACCGCGCCGACCGGCAGCATGCAGGAACGCACCGGCTTGCCCTCGATATGCACGGTGCAGGCGCCACATTGCGCGATGCCGCAGCCGAATTTCGTTCCGGTCATGCCGAGCACGTCACGCAGAACCCACAGCAGTGGCATATCCGCCGGCGCGTCGAACGATTTCGGCTCGCCATTGATTGTCAGGGTGGTGGCCATCGGAATCTCCAATTCGGCGATCACCGGACATCGCCGGTCGCGGTGTAGCTCGCCAGGGACGGATTGAGGCGGTGGTTGGATTGTGTCGCGCTGCTATCCGTCAACAAAGCCAAGATATCTTTTGCGGCGCGGTCCTGCGGTGCCGACACTGCCGAGTTGACGAGGGCCTCCCAGCGTTGACGACTGTCAACGCAACGAGCGCGATGGCAGCGTAAACGCTTGCAACAGAGTGCAAGGCTGCGGGGCCTCCGACCAGCGATCCGTGGCCCAGGCACCGGTTTTTAAGTACGCAACAGGGCCCGGCAATCGAGGAGACGATACTATGGTGACCACAATAAAGCGTGCCCCCATGACGGAGCACGGAACCACATCCTCGCTGATCGCAAGCGATCGGGTGGAAGGAACTGCGGTCTATGACGCGCACGGTAAGCGTATCGGAAAGGTCGAGCGCCTTGTGATCGATAGAGCCAGCGGCCGCGTCGCCTACGTGGTCCTGAGTTTCGGGGGCTTTCTCGGCATCGGCGCGGACCATTGTCCGATTCCCTGGCCGATGATGGACTACGATGAGAAGCTCGGCGGATACCGTGTGGACATCACCGAAGAGCAACTCAAGAGCGCCCCGAAGATCGAACAAGGGGAAAGCTGGGAGCAAGCGAACCGGGCCCGCGACGAGGAGGTCCATGGTTATTGGGAGCAACCCGCACCGGTGCAAGAGCGCCAAACTTCATCCCTGATCACAAGCGACAGGGTGGAGGGAATGCCGGTCTATGATGTGCGCGGTATGCGCATCGGGAAGGTCGAGCGCCTGATGATCGACAAGCTCACCGGCCGGATCGCCTACGCGATCCTGAGTTTCGGGGGCTTCCTCGGCATCGGCGCGGAGCAATATCCGATTCCCTGGTCGATGTTGACCTACAATGAAAAGCCCGACGGCTTCCAACTGAACGTCACCGAAGAGCTACTCAAGAACGCCCCGAAAATCGAACAAGGAGAAAGCTGGGAACAAGCGAACCGGGACCGCAACCAGGACGTCTACGACTATTGGGAAGTCAGATACTATTGGCTTGTGGAATAGGCCGGATCCGAAACCAGCCGACATTTCGAGCAGGCGGTTCGCGATTTTGTCGTCCACGGCGCGGGTTGCGAACTCGTGCGGGCCCTTCATCAGGCTCCCGCGCAGCGCGTCGTTCGACATGCCGCGGCGAGCGACGCCCACGATGCAGAATTCTTCCGGCAAGAGTTCGACTTCCGCGAGATTATATCACCACCCGGTGGGTCAGATCGCCCGTGACACCGAAGATCAGAAGGCGAAGGCGCAGGATTGCGGCGCATGGTGGGGCTGGAAGTCTGTCACAAGCGGCCGATGGGGCGCATTCTGCAGCACTAGCGGCTCTTTGAGGCTCGGCACGTCTCTCCGAAAGATTTTTTTCTGCGAACGTATGTTCCGGGCGAAGGCGAGCAAACAGCGCCAATCGCCTGCGTGGACGACATGACGACATAGTGCGCTGGTACCGGCTGACCGGTTCGTGTCAAACGAGAGATCGTCCAATAGATAGCCGTTTTGAAGCTATTCTTGAGTTTGCGATCGCATCCAGGCGGCATCAAGGACGCGGGATACCTTTGTACTCCGGCGCAGGCGGCTGTCGATTACAACATCCGGCGAAATTATCAGCTCGCCTTTTTGGTGGATTGCGCCGGCGCCGGCAGCATCAGCGGATCTTTGAGAACGACGATTTGACGCGAGCCTTCAGCATCCACGACCTCAAGAGCTGACAGCTCCAAGCCATCTTGTTCGACGTATACCTCCCGGGGCTCGTGGATCAGATGAGTCAATCCCTCAAGTGCAATATCGATGACGTCGTTCTTTGGGTCGTAGGAAATCCCCAGAAGCGGCAACCACTCCGCCTCAATCCGGTCACCGAGCTTGAGCGAGGTCACCTCTATCTCTGCGCGCTTGCTGACAAGTGCTTTTGACACCCGATCGAAGTAGCCGCGCCACTGCGATTTCTCGATCTTCATTATCTCGACCTCCAAATTGATCCTGCTGCGGTCGCACGCATTAGACTCTCAATTATGGTATTCGCGGCTCGCTCGAATGCGCTGACGCTAGTCAATTTTCCAGCAAGTTTCGAACGAGATCCCGGTTTGATCGTAGGACCATCTCCGAACCATTCATCCGCCGTCCCGTCGCGACCTCGCCGCTGGTGATGGCGCTGGCGGTTGCCGGTATTGCGGCCTTTCCGCTCCTGCCGGTGGCGCCGCTGCCGCAGATCGATTTTCCGACCGTCCAGGTCGCCGCGCAGCTTCCGGGAGCAAGCACCGAGACCATGGCGGCAACCGTGGCGGCCGCATATTCTGATACGTTGCCGATCACCACCGTCGATGACTTCGCGGACACGGTCACCGCTCAGCAAATTTCGCAAATCAAAGGGGTGGCGCAAGTCGTGATCGGGGGGCGAGCAGAAGCCGGCGGTGCGAAATTTGAAGAGCTCATCGTGGGGATTTAGCACGGAACTTTGGCAAAAAACGCTCGCGAGGAACTGCGCACTGAACAGCACCAGCGCGAGCATATCAGTTTTCGCCGTCGACGATGTCCTGCGTCCGACAACTGCGTACGACTTGCGCAGCCGCAAGCCAGTCTTCCCACAACGTCGGATTGATCGGCGAGCCATCGGCCCATTTCAAGCCGCCTATCAGAAGGTCGATCTCGCCGGCGGGCTTGCCCTGGCGCTGCCAGACGGTCTCGAGGAAGATCCGCATCGCGTCATAGCCCTCGGCGACGGTGATCATGTCGGTCGGTTTGATGATGGCCATATCTTCATCTTCTTTGGTCACGCCCGCCTTCACCAATGCGGTCACTGCGAATGCGGACTCTATTAGCGAAATTCCAGCCGCTCTTTGCATTGACGACGATCAATGGAAGCGAGCCGATCCGTCGCTAGTATTTCCCCAAGTGACAGGCTTTTTGGATGTCTTAAGGAGGGAAACGATGGACGAGATCGCCACCGCTACGCGGCCAAGTACCACTCAGGGCTCAGACACGGACCCGCTGTTCCAGCCCTACCGGCTCGGCCCGTTCAATCTACGCCATCGCATCGTGATGGCGCCATTGACCCGCTCGCGGGCACGCCAGCCGGGCAATGTGCCGAGCTCCCTTGCCGCCTGCTACTATGCACAGCGCGCCTCCGCCGCTCTGATCGTGAGCGAGGCCACGCAGGTATCGATGCAGGGCCAGGGTTACGCCTGGACCCCCGGCATCCACAGCCGCGAGCAAGTGGAAGCGTGGCACCGGGTCGCCAAGGCGGTACGCGAGGCCCACGGATTGATCTTCAATCAGCTTTGGCACGTCGGGCGCATCTCGCACCCGGCGCTGCAGCCCGACAACATGCTCCCGGTCGCGCCGTCGGCCGTCATACCCGAGGGCAAAGCCTTCATCGAAACCGAGCGCGGCGAAGGTAAACTTGTTCCATTCGTGCGGCCGCGCGCACTGAATATCGAAGAGATGCCCTACATCGTCGCGCAATATGAGCGCGCGGCCAGGAACGCACAGGCCGCCGATTTCGACGGCGTCGAGATCCATGCCGCTAACGGCTACCTGCTCGATCAGTTCATCGAGACCGGCACCAATCGGCGCACCGACGCATATGGCGGCCCGGTAGAAAATCGGGCGCGGCTGTTGTTCGAGGTCGCGGAGGCCCTGATGCCGATCTGGGGGCCGGACCGCATCGGCGTGCGCATTTCGCCGATGGGCAAGTTGAACGATATTCACGACGAGAACCCCGAGGCGACCTTCGGATATGTTGCCGAGCGGCTCAGCGACTATGGCTTCGCCTATTTGCATATGGTCAACCCTGCGCTGGAGCAAATGCAGAATGGACAGGAGCCGGACCCGAAGGCGATGAATATGGTCCGGCTGATCCGGAAGAAATACAAGGGAACGCTGATCGTGGCGGGCGGCTTCCAGGCCGACACCGCGGCGAAATGGCTTCGCGAAGGCATGGCGGACCTGATCGCGTTCGGCCGAAAATTCATCGCCAATCCGGACCTGCCCGAGCGGATCCGCCTCGGTGCGCCCTTCAACGTCGACGATCCAACGACCTATTATGGGGGCGGCGAGAAGGGATACACGGACTATCCTTCTCTGGCACAGGATCGCGGCGAACAGCCGAAGGCCTGCGTCGACCAGCGCTGGAGATAGACCTGAGTAGCTAGGCAACGCCGGCCAGGGGAGGAGCGCAGGCTTGGGTCACCTATCATCAGGGGTGGTTAGTGTTGCCCAATTCAATCCGTGGCAAGCTCATGTAATAGTCGTCGATACTTGTGCATCTCGTGCTGGAAGATGTCACCGGCCGCATTTGAAGCGATGTCAAGGTCGCGAAGTCTGTTGGACAAAAAAGCGAAATCTTCGGTGTGGAATAAAGCGCCAATATCGATTGATCTGCGCGCTGTGGGAGTCGAGACAGGAGCGCGCTTGACGAAATCCGCTAAACTCGATCCGCTTTCAAGCGCTCAATCACCTTCTAAGCACAGCCATAGGGGGTGCGGGGCTCGACGCTTTTGCCGCCCAAAGGCCGTGAGGAGGTCCGCAAGTTGGAGAGCTTGAGCGATAAGATCCTGGGCCTAACGAAGATGAACTGGAACACACTCAGATTCATCTGCCGATCACGCTGGAATGCGCCCGGAAGATCGGAGACATCATGAAGTACGTCAGCCCGACCGAGAGGCCGCAGGTCAGCTACTGCTTCTACACATGTAGCTATTTCGCAGGCCTATGCGCCTCCGATCCGCGGCGCGACGCACTTCTTCGTTGGTCGCCGGACGGCCAGGGCTTGAATGGGGAGCAGATTCATTTATGCCCTTCCATAGCAAGCCGCAGCGCCTTCGGGATACGTTGCGCTTTTCCGCCTGAGATAAACGCCACACGTACACGCGCCGTGACCAAGAGATCATCTGCGCGCCTGCATTCCTGCAGTAATGTAATTGACGCGCCTCTCACCTCTTGCGGGAGAGTAACGACGTCAAGAACGTCGTCCAAGACCGCCGGCTTTAGAAAATCGATTGTCATCGACCGGACGACAAAGGTAAAGCCGGGCGCATCGTTCTGCGCTTCTTGGAGCAGCGCGTGCTGACTGGTCCCGAGCAGGCGCAAGTAATTCGTCCTGCCGCGTTCCATGAAGCGCAAGAAATTCGCATGATACACAATTTGGCCGGAATCCGTATCTTCGAAATAGACGCGGACCTGCATCTGATGGCGTCCATCGCGAATTTCGCCGTCAAGAGAGGCTGTCACAGTGCGATTCCCCTTGTTGCGGTTTTCGAGAACTAGTTCTCTTGCACGGACGCCCTTCTCCGAGCAATCGTCAAAATCCTGGGCACCGCAGCTCCGTCTCGTTCGCACTGTGCGTATCGGGCGGCCGAGCACCGAAGGGGTGCTCGCCCGCAGTGCTGATACGTTGGGAATCTACAGTGGCTCTCGGCGCTGCCATCGTGTCGACGGAATTGAAGTATCGCTCCGGTGGAGGCCACTTGCGGGGAGCGGTAGATGTGAAGACATAGGCGCATGACGATGCACCAGCGTTTTTGCTGAAAATCGCCCCCGATTTCGATATCTGGAAGGTAGAGCAAGGCCAGTAGCGGTCAGCCGCTTTGGCGTCGTCTCCCGCAGGGCGCAGGTGACGGCTCCGATGGTTGCCAGGAGTTGGCAGAGGATTCGCGTCGCAGGCGCGCGCAAGCAGTTAGATCCATCCGGTCGCGGAGTCGCACGCCAGTGGGTCGGTGCGAGTCCGACGTGTCTTGCGTCCGGTTCAATGACGTTCGTCGTGTGATGACGCGAAGACGGCGTCGTCAAGCTATGAACGGGATCAATCGGATATCTCGCACCCTCAGACACAAGTATTCTACTCCGCTTTGCTTAGCCAATTCCCTCCGGCCTACGATTATCTTCGCAGCAACACGCTAGCGCCCGACATTCGAAAAATCTCATTTTCATTCACGACAGCAACAGTCAACATGAATAGACTCGCCATTGCCGATTGAGACTTCCATGAGCGCTGCAGGAGCAAAAGTCATCCGTTACCCTGTCGTGACTCTTGCCAGGTCATGGCGCTTGCCGACTGAGGCTGCTGGACGGCGATCCGCATCGGGCGAAAGCCGAATGCAGGGCTTCGATCGAGCCTCCGAGCGGAGGATGCGATCGCCGCACGTGATCCCTGTCGGCTATCCATAGCGCACGCTGGAAATTTACGGTAGCTTGTGAAGGCTTTGCTGTAATGCGTACCCGAATCCGATCGCCTCGGGGCCAAAAGGCGATCATCCGACCGCTTGATCCTTCTCATCTTCAAAGCTGGGACAATCCCAACAATGAGGAAATTTGGCTTGAGCTGGCGCGTGCCATTGGACGGCAGCTTGCGCGGGATGAACAAGGCGTTTTGGGGCAGTCGATAGGGGAACGGGATGGCGACACCATCACCAAAAAATAGGGCCGCGATATACGCCCGCTACTCGAGCGACATGCAGAAAGTGACCTCGATTGACGGTCAGCTATTACTCTGCCGGAAGGTCGCCGCACGCAATAGCCTCGATGTCGTTGGTGAATTTGTCGACGCTGCAAAGTCTGGCCTTACCGAAGACACGCGAGATGGCTATCAGCGTTTGCTCGAAGGGGTGCGAAAGCAAGACTTCGACGTGATCATCGTCGAGCATTTCGACCGCTTGTCGCGCGACCCCGCGACTATCCAGCGGCTCAAGCAGGTGTTTGAGTTCAACCGCGTCGAGCTGATGGATCAGAAAGGCGTTTATGCGACGGCGACTGACATCAGCATCGCAAGTCTCTACAATACGATTTACAAGCCACAGCTCGCCGACAAGGTTCGGCGCGGGCACGATAACGCTGTCACCAACGGAAGAATTCCCGGCTCATACGCCTATGGTTATCGGCCGAGGCCGGGCGCGCCTGGCGAGCGGATGATCGATGAGAGCGAAGCGAGGATCGTGCGCCGTATCTTCATCGAGTACACATCGGGCTGTTCAACGCGAGATATAGCCGCCGATCTCACCCGCGAAGGCGTGCCCTCGCCTGGGGCCACCCGTCATAAGAACAAGGCTGGTCGTACCACCTGGAATCATCAGTGCATCACTGGCGGTCGCCATGGTCGCGGCATTATCGGCAACGAACTGTATATCGGCGAAATACATTGGAATGTTCGCTCAACAATTCTCAATCCGGAAACGCAGAAGAAGCAGAAGCGCCGCAATCCGGAAGAACGCCACATCATCGTCAAAAACGCCGAGCTGCGGATCGTTCCCCAAGCGCTCTGGGATAGCGCGCAGAAGGTTCGCAGTGAGCGCGCTATTCACATGTTCGGGCCGACCGGCAAGCCGCGGCGCCGACCCGTGGTCCCGCGCAACAACGAGCATCCGCTTGCAGGAGTCCTTCGGTGCGGCGTTTGCAATGGCCATATGCGAATCGCTCAATCCTCCCGGAATGGCGGACCACGCGCCGCATGCGCCAACGCGCATCAGCGAAGCACCTGCGAGCATACCCGCAGCTTTGACATGGACGTTCTACTGAAGGATGTTGCGGAGAAAATGGAAGTAAGATTGCTTTCTCCGAAAGCCATTGAAGAGGCGATGCGTGCCTGGAAGGAGGAGCGGAAGAGCGATCAGCGAAAGAACAGCGAACGCTCTAACCTGGAGCGTCGGCGCCATATGCTGAATACAGAGATCGAACGCTTGTCATATGCGATCGCGAACAGCCGTCGCAAGCCGGATGAGTTGGTCAAGCGGATAGATGAATGTGACGCGGAGCGGGAAACTGTCGAGGAGCGCCTGCGGTTGTTCGGCAACGGTGGCGAAAACGTGATCCCGTTCGATCATCCGAGGTTTGGTGACCGGTACCGTTTGGAGGCAAAGAGACTGGTCACCGCGCTCAAGACAAATCCGAAGGCGATCGAGACTCGTGTCGCTTTCCGTAACTTGGTCGACTGCATTATAATGCATCCGGTGCGCAAGCGGATGCCCTACGAATACACCCCGTACATGAACGCCGCAGCCCTTTTCAGCATGCAGCTTTTCCCAGAAAATTGTCCCAAAACAGGGAAGATCAGCACGTTTGTCTGTTACGACAACGTCCAGTCAGAGAAATCCGTGTCCTCGTAATAGACGCGGACCTGCATGTGGTGGCGGCCGTCGCGGATCTCGCCGTCGAGATGAGCTGTCACGTCGCGAGCCTCTTCGCTTGTCGCTACCGGCCCGTTTTGCGCAAAAACGGCCGGGCGCGCAAGCGTGGCTAGGACACAACCGGCGATGTCCGCCCCAACGTCACCTCGACGATCTCTGGCGGCACGCCGAAGCGGACCGGCATGATGCTGCAACCGAGGCCGCCGGAGATGATGACGTCGCATTTCAGTCTGATATGGCCGTAGGCGAGCCGCAGGCCGTGCCGTGGCGGAACCGCCGGCGACCAGCCGAGCAGGCGGATCTGGCCGCCATGGGTGTGGCCGGACAGCTGCAGCGCGACGCGCGCGGGCACGCGCGGCGCGATGTTGGGCTCATGCGCGAGCAGGATCACCGGCGCATCGTCGGTGACTTTGGCCAGCGTCGCGGTGAGATCGTCGACCCCGAAGCGCCCCGTGCTCCGGACGCGCCGCGCCGGCAGAAAGGCGAGCTGATCGCCGAGGCCGGCGAGCCAGAACGAGCGGCCGTCCTTGGCGAGCCGTATGACGTCGTTCTCGTAGACGGGAATGCCGACCGCCTCCAGCGCGCGATGCGCGACCGTCGGTCCGTGCCCGGCCTGCTGCACGGTTCTGTCGTCCCAGTAATCGTGATTGCCCATAACGGCATGGACGCCGAGCGGCGCCTTGAGGCCGGCCAGCACTTTGGCCCATTCGTTCGACGGAATGATGCGCGTGACCTGGTGAAGACCGGCGACGTAATCGCCGAGCAGCACGATGATATCGGCGTTCAGTGCGTTGGTGCGATCGACGATGGCCTCGATCCGCTCCAGCGACATCCAGGGATCGCAGGCATGGATGTCGGCGATCACGGCGATCTTCAGCGGGAAATCCGCCGGCCATTGCCGCGGTGTCGGATGATAGCGTGTGACGCGAAGCCGCAGCACCGGCTCGATGCCGACGCCGTAGGCCGCGGTCGAGACACCGAGCGCGGACAGGCCGCCAATGGAACGGATGAGATGACGGCGCGTGATCATGGAAGCCCGATCGTGATGCGCCTCTGTGATGCGGCCTGATTGGAGCGGAATTGGGGTGCGCTTGTGCAGATCGTCTGCACGAGATTACCGGAAGTTCATGACAGCCGGAGCTGCGCTTGCGCAAATCAGTCGTCGCTGTCGTCAGTGCCGAACAGACCGAACTGTGCCGCCGCATCGCGCGAGGGCTCGGCTATCCCGAGATGGCGGAACGCGTGCGAGGTGAGCAGGCGGCCGCGCGGGGTGCGCTGGAGATAGCCGCACTGGATCAGATAAGGCTCGATGATGTCCTCGATCGCATCGCGCGGCTCGGACAGCGCTGCGGCCATCGTCTCCACGCCGACCGGGCCGCCGCCGTAGTTCATTGCGATGGTCGTGAGATAGCGGCGGTCCATGGCATCGAGGCCGGCGGCGTCGACCTCGAGCGCGCTCAGCGCGTGGTCCGCGATCTTGCGGTCGATCGATGAGGCATCGGCAGCCGAAGCGAAATCGCGCACGCGGCGCAAAAGGCGGCCGGCGATGCGCGGCGTGCCGCGGGCGCGGCGCGCGATCTCGTTGGCGCCGTCCGCGCTCATGCCGACATTCAGCACGCGCGCGCCGCGCGTGACAATGCTTTCCAGCTCCTCGATCGTATAGAAGTTGAGACGAATCGGAATGCCGAAGCGGTCGCGCAAGGGATTGGTAAGAAGGCCGGCGCGCGTGGTGGCGCCGACGAGGGTGAACTTCGACAGCTCGATCTTGACCGAGCGCGCCGCCGGGCCCTCGCCGATGATGAGGTCGAGCTGAAAATCCTCCATCGCGGGATAGAGCACCTCTTCAACCGCGGGGCTCAGGCGATGGATCTCGTCGATGAAGAGCACGTCACGCTCTTCGAGATTGGTGAGGAGGGCCGCGAGATCGCCGGCCTTGGCGATCACCGGGCCCGATGTGGCGCGAAAGCCGACGCCGAGTTCTTTCGCCACGATCTGCGCCAGCGTGGTCTTGCCGAGGCCGGGGGGCCCCACGAACAGCACGTGGTCCAGCGCCTCGCCGCGCTTGCGCGCCGCCTCGATGAAGATCGAGAGGTTCTTGCGCGCCTGCTGCTGGCCGACGAAGTCGGACAGCGATTGCGGCCGCAACGCGGTGTCGCCGACGTCATCGGAGCGGCGCTCGGGCGTGACGATGCGTGGGGGCGTGGTCATGCGGGCAGGATAACACGATGCAGCGGTTTGGTGAGCCACCAGCACAGGCTGGCCGGAATGACGGCAACGATGGCGAGCATCGCCGAAAGCCTCAGCGCCTCAGGCGCGGAACGCACACTCGGCAGGATCACCGCCGAGGTTTCGGAGGGCACAACGAACATGCCAAGCGCGACGAAGCCGGCCGCGGCC
>Ga0307510_10006019_pt1 | contig 14472 bp, 15 predicted proteins | sample 12_EM_MG_FD_207224 | JGI IMG/M metagenome (GOLD analysis project Ga0307510, IMG submission 207224) | Populus trichocarpa ectomycorrhiza microbial communities from riparian zone in the Pacific Northwest, United States - 12_EM | ecosystem: Host-associated > Plants > Roots > Unclassified | place...
CCGAAAGGCGAAGCCCAAGTCGTGAATGCCAGCGGCAGATCTTCCGCGCTGAGCGGCCGCTCAGCGCGGCGCCAGGGCCTGAAGAAGTTCTGCAACCGGGGCACCTTCGCTCCAGGTCGGCACTTCCTCCAGCAACTTCAACCAGGGCTGCTTTCGTTTCACCCAGATGTGAGCGACGACGTCCAGTTCATCGCTTCGGTCGAGCGTGCCTGCGCGCACCACCACGACACCCGGCCGAGCGCTGTTCGAGTTGTAGACGCGCGTGTGGCAGACGGCGCACATGCGCTGAATCGAAGTTCTACCGCTTGGGCTGGTCAGCTCATAAACGGCCAGCGGACCGGTCACGCTCAACGACTCCTGTGGCAGGAAAGTCTGCTGGCTGAACGCACTGCCGCTCCATGTCTGACAGTCGCGGCAATGGCAGGCATATGTTCGCGGCAGTGCATCCAACGCCAGCTGGTAGCGCACCGCGCCACAACGGCAACCGCCCAGAATCTCCGACATGCTGGCCTCCTGTTTTCGCTACGCCGCGCTCGCGCCCAAGCCTATAAGACCTTGCTCCGAACGCCGAGATTGGCAACTCACGAACGGCGCTGTGGGTTTGGTGTGCGATCGAGCAACGGCGTGGGCACTTGAAACTACGACCCGAATCCAGATCTGCTTCAGCCCAAGGCCAAGGGTCGGACGCCGGCAGCGACCGCGTCGTTCGGCTTCGGCATCACAAGGCAGCACGGGTCTTCTGACCGACCCCACTCCGCCAGACAGGAGTCGAGCTCCGGCGTGAGTGGCTCGGTGGTGTAGGCGCTCCACACGAACTTCAATGTCACGTCGGGCAGCACACCATCGAGCACCCTGAACGCCTCCGCACGCATATCGTCTTCCGTCAGGCCAGCGTCATTCAATCGCTCCGTGTGCAGTCGCAGAATCAAGGTAACGGCGGTGTAGCGGCGGTTGTCGTTCGTGATTTCGTCGGCGGCACACCAAGCCGCTGCGACCGTCGGCATGCCGGACAGCGTCTCTTGCAGCACGGTCCGCGTGAGACCGTCCAGCCGCGCCGGCGAGAGTTCACCTCGCGCCAGAGTCATGTGCAGCTGGCTCAACGCACGCGCGCGCCGGTCTACGGCACGTTCGAACAAAGCCCTGTTGCGTCGACGCGAGGCTTCGCCATCGAGCATCGCCGCATGGCGCCCGATGCAGGCCCGCGCCGGGGCAGCCCACACGGGGTCGCGGGCGATGCAGGCTTCGAGCGTTGCGATGCCGGACTTGTCGCCCGCAGCGAGTTGCGCGGAGCCCAACAGGAACGCGGCCTGGCTCCTCAGGGCGTCGTGGTCGAGCCAGGAGCGCGCGAGGTCCATGACTGTGGTGGGCTCGCCGTAGTCCAGCTCCAGGCGCGTACGCTCGAGGCCCAGGTCCTGCGCCGCACGCAGCGTGTCGAGATGCCGACGCTGGTGGCGCTGCCGGATGTACTCGCGCCGCCAGCTGCCTGCGTGCGTGCGCTGCCATTCAGCGTCGTGGCGCGCCACGACCGAGACCCAGTTCGACATCCATTCGATACCTGCCGACCGATCCGGGAGCCGTGCGGCCTGCAACAACTGCTCGCCCGAAACCCCCAGCGCTCGGACCCGTTCGCCGAGTGATGGATGGGTGTCATGTTCACTCGAGAGCCTGGCCTGAAGCTGCTCCCATTCCTCGGACTGCGGCGGCCGGGTAAGGACCTGCTGCTGCACTTCGGCCATCCACGAAGCGGGTGGCGTGTCTTGCTGAGCGATAAGGCGCGGCAGCTGCTCCCGTTCCATCCTCTGCCATCGATCGCCAAATGCTTCGACAGTCAACAACGCCGACGCCATCGTGAGCTCGCCAACGATCGCTGCCCCATAGGCGTCGGCCTCGAATTCGCACCGGCGCGAGTAACTGAAGCTCAGGCGAGAAAAGCGCGGGGCAAACCAGCCTGCGAAGAAGGCCGCGCTGCGCTCGAACAGCGAGACGGACTTCGTGGTCACTTCGGCATATTCGAGCCATCCGGCGCGCGCGCGGTAAATCCATTGCCCGAGGCGGCCATGGCGTCGCGAGAAGTGCCCCAACTCGTGCGCGATCACACTTCGCACCGTTTCCTTGTCGACGAGCGCCAGCAGTGGCACGCCCAGCACGAGCACACGACGCTTGCGCCAGGGGTGCCAGTGCACGGGTGCCTCCACTGCAGCGGCGTTGAAGTCGTCGACCAGGCGAACCTCGTCGATGCGAGGTGCACCGAGACGATCGGCCAGCTCATCCGCGGCCTCGAACAGCGCTGGGGCTTCGGTGCGTGCGACGGGGATTCCCGGAGTCACGTGATTGGGCTGCAGCGTCCACCAAATGAAGAGCAGGACGCCGACAACGGGCCAAGCACCGTAGTAGTGGACCCATGGGTTGAGCATCAGGATCACTGCGAACGGGCCGATCAGCGCGAGGTGATAGGCGGCAATGCCGGCAATCGCCAAGCAGCCAAGAGCCATCCTGGACCTCGGCATGACCGTGGGCGTGGTCAGGTCCGCCACGGCGTTCATGCGCAACCCGAGACGGCGGAGGTGAAGGGTTCCGCATCAGCGTGCGGGATGGCCGTAGCGATGGTTTGCATACGCCTTCGCCCCTCTCGCGAATCAGGCGTGAACCACTTCCGATGTTTGAGTCGACACGTGAGTACCAAACATCGTTTGATACCTCGCTGCGGGAGCCACCGCCAGCCCAGCGAAGTTTCGAACACCGGCAGCATCGGAGGTCGTGCTCGCCAACACCAACAGTTCGGCAGCGCGATGCGGATCAAGGTCAGCGGCGAGGTGAATGCTCGTGACCGCGTGCTGCACAGCTGTGCCGACGTGCATTGAAGGCCGCAGCTGCATCAGGCGTCCGGCAAAACTGCCAAGCCAATGGTGAGAAGTGTGCTTGTTGACCATGCACAGAATTGTGGAGGCGAAAAGTGTTCCGCCGCCCGCTGACTGCGCTGCGTGGGCGAAATGAGGGCGTTCGTCCGTGAGCGATTTCCTAACTGGCTTGACTCTGTGTGCCGCCTGATCCATTGCGATCATCCCCGTTCAGTCGCCGCGAGTTCGTTGGCAGCCAGACGCAAAGTCGTTGCTGCGCCAAAGGCGACCGGACTCTAAAGCAGGACGCGAAGCTTGCGCAGCGGGCAGCGCCGCCAGAAGATCAGCACACTCTTTCAGACGTTTAGAGGCCGGCGAAGCTTGTGCTATGAACCGCCACCAAGCGGTCGCACACGAAGGTCGGCTGATGGCCGGGTCGGGTCAAAGAGAGGATCAGGCTCGTCGCCGGAAAGCTGCCTTTCGCAGGCACGCGGAGGGAGATTTTCGAGCGCGTCGGGAAGGACGGCTTGTGACCGCGACTTGCCTGACATCGATGTCTTAAGATGCTCAGTTCACTATCGCATCGCTGACGTTCGAAGCTCAACGACAACGGATCCTCCCACGTTCACTACAGACGAGGTGACTCGACGGTAGGCCCGTTGGGCGCGCCCGAGCTGTGCGAGGAAAGTCGGGGCGTCACCCGTTGCGCTGGCCAAGCCGCCGCCGCGCGGACGTTGCGATCGTCTCCGATCCGGTCGCGACTCAAGCGCTGCCGCCAAGGGACGCTTTGCCGGCTCGCTTTCGCGGCGGCTTGCGGTCGTGCTGACTCGCGGCCCCGACGAGCTCGGCGAGGCGGTCAAGAGAGGTCTGCAGGCTGGCCAGCTGAGCGCGCGCCGCCGCTGCGTCCGCGGCGCTTGCTTCACTCGCTGCCCTTTGCTGCGTCAACCGCTGCCGCTCGAGCGCAAGTTCGGCTGCCGCAGCCGCGAGTTGCGCCTTCAATGCCTCCTCTCGGTCGCGCGCCGCGTCCACGTGCCGGCGCACCTGCTCGCCGGCTGCCGCGCTGGAATCGCGCGACGCGTCCAGGCTCTTCTGGAGCGAGTCCGCATGACGCTCGGCCTTCGCCCGCGCGGTCCGTTCCCGCTCGAGTTCCATCGCGACGCGGCGATCGGCAGCGTCCGCACGTTGGATCGCCGCATCGAACTGCTGCCTGAGGTCTGCCGTCTCGGTGGCCGTCCTCGCTTCCTGAGCCTGAAAGCGCTCGACCGCACCGACCAGACTGGTCCGCACCTCGTCCAGTCGCGCGCGCTCCGCGGCGAGCTCTTGCAGCGTCCTGTCCAGCAGTTGAGCCTGTTCGGCGAGCTCGGCGTGCAGCCTGGTGGCCTTGGCGGTGGCCTCGAACGCCGCGGCACTGGCTTGAGCCGCCTTGTCCTTCTCGGCTTCGACGTTGGCGACCGCCGATGCGAGCCCGTCGCGCAATCGCTCGTCGAAGTCCAGCCGTGACTGCGCGGTGGCCACCTCCCAGAAGTGCTTGGCAGCCTGGACGATGGGGTCGGGGATGCCTGGTGGAGCCGAAAACGCTCCCGGGTCCTTGATCCGCCCGCCCAGATGCCTGAACCACGTCTCCAGGAACGGGCTGACGGTGTTCGGCGACCCGCTGCCGATCTTCTGCCGCACGCGCTCGATCGTCGGCCGTGCGCCTTCCAGGAGGAGCGCATCGCACGCGTTCCAAACGTCGGTTTCGCTGATTCCGCGCGCCATGTTTCCACTCCCGGGTTGACCGCCCTGCCGCTGGGATAATTAGTCACGATAATGGATACTTATCGGGCCTAGTTTGACAAATACGTTATATATCATACATTGAACATATGATAAATGCGAATGTATCGCTCGAGACCGTCGCCCTCCCGGCGGCGGCGCCCCAGGGGCTGACGGCGCTCGACCCGGAACATCTGGGGCCAATGGCAAGCGCAGCCGAGGCCGCCCTCCTTCGCCAGGGCGAATCCGAGAACACCTTGCGCAGCTACCGGTCGGCGCTGCGCTACTGGGCCGCCTGGTACGCGTTGCGCTATCGGCAGCCCATCACACTGCCGGTCGCCGAAGCCGTGGTGCTGCAGTTCATCGTCGACCACGCACAGCGGCTCGATGTCGATGGCCGCCTCGTCAGCGAACTGTCGCCGACCATCGATCAGGCGCTCGTCGCTGGCGGCTTCAAGTCCAAGCTGGGTGCTCCGGCGCTGAATACGCTCGTGCATCGCATCAGCGTGCTGTCCAAGGTCCACCAGGTGGAAGGCGTCGCGAACCCCTGCGAGCAAGCCCGGGTGCGCGAGTTGCTGTCCAAGACGCGGCGCGGCTATGTCAAGCGCGGCGCCCAGCCCCGAAAGAAGCCCGCGCTGACACGTGAGCCGCTCGAAGCATTGCTGGAGACCTGTGATGCCTCGCTTGTGGGCTTGCGCGATCGTGCCCTGCTCCTCTTTGCGTTCTCGAGCGGCGGACGCCGGCGTTCCGAAGTAGCGCTGGCGAGCACGGAGAACACGCGTCGCGTCGGCGAGGCCTTCGCCTTCACCCTGACCCACTCGAAGACAAATCAGAGCGGCGTGGACCGAGCCGAGAACGACAAACCGATCGTCGGCCGCGCCGCGCATGCGCTGACGGCTTGGCTTGCGGCAGCCAAGATCAACGCGGGGCCGATCTTCAGGCGGGTCCGTCGCGGTGGGGTCGTTGGCGAACCGCTGTCCCCTGCAGCGGTGCGCGACATTGTGAAGAAGCGATGCTTGCTGGCGGGAATTCAGGAAGGGTTTTCTGCACACTCGCTGCGCTCGGGTTTTGTCACCGAGGCAGGACGCCAGCAAATCCCGCTCGGCGAAACGATGGCGATGACGGGGCATCGGTCAACGGCGTCGCTCGTCGGGTATTTCCGGGAGCAACTGGCCACGAGTAAGGCGGCGCGACTTCTCGAGGAGGCTGATCCGATCGACCCGCTCCTTCCAGTTTCAGCGGGTAGACCCCGCGCCTAGTGGCAACTGCTTTCGACGACTGCCTTTGCGATCTGTCCCTACGTGGTGGGAGACAGCAAGGCATGGTGGCGTGACCGCCACCGACAAAGCCCAGCGCCCGCATTCCGGCTGACATGGCGGCCTCAACTCCTGCAATGGAGTCCTCGATCACGCAGCACTGACCGGGCTCCACGCCCATCGACCTCGCCGCATGAAGAAACAAATCAGGCGCGGGCTTGCCACGCGCAACCTAGTGAGCGCTGAAGACGTTGGCTATCCGTGCCGCGCTGATCCGAGCAGTGTAGGACGCAGTCCATAGCTGAGTTCATCTTCTACATCGAAGTCGCCTTCATCAACACGCGCTGGCGGTCTACATCTTCACTCACGTCTGAATCTCAGGGCCACCGGCCACTCCTCGATTTGAGCTTGCCCAGGCAGGGAAAGTTACTTTATCGTCGAGCCGACTTTAGGAGCTGCTCTATGAACAAGGGTCTTCAAGACCTTTGGACAGACCTGACAAGGCCAACGGCTGCTCAGACCGCCAAGCGAGGGAAACCGACAGCCGTCACGGCCTTCGTAGCCGTGGCAGCGGTCGCCTTCGTGATTTTCTTTGCCTTGATGGAGATCGAAGGCTGCGTCGTAGTTCGCGAGACTTTGGCAAAGTCCACTCAAGATAAACTTGTCGCGAATGTAGAAGCATGGCACTACTGGATTCAACTTGTCACGAGTACGAACTACCCGGTCTGGCCCGGTACTAATAGCACGGTACCTCTAAAGAGCTGCGTCGCGTTCACGTTCGCGGCGACGGCAAATTTCATGTTGAGTTTCGCGGCAGCCCTCGGCTTCGTATGGGTTGTCATTAAGTGGTTGGCAGAAAGGAAAGAACTCATGGAACTTGCCCAGATACTTAGTCGTAGAGAAAGCGAACTCAAAGCGAAGATCAAGGGACTACTCATACCTGATCATGCCGACGATCTTGAGGCAGCCCAGCAATCGCAACGCGTTGAATCGGCATTCAGGGAAGCCGATGTTGACCTCTACAGGTCGCTTGTCGATGAAGAAGGCGAGGAGCAGGCGGCCCGAATGGTCAAAGCACTCAAGAAGGCGCTCACAACTGACGTGAGGCCTTGATGCTGCCAAAACACAAGGAAATCTTAGATGGCTACCTTGCCGATCAGCGGCGACTCATACCTCCGCTTAGCCAAGACATGCTACGGCGAAAAATATTTCGCCGAGCGAGTAATTTCAATACACCGATGTCCGCCAACGATCTGAAGGAATTCATGCGTAAGAATGGTTTGCTCGATCAAAGTGATCACTGAAATAATAAGTTTGGTGCTTTTTTCACTTTTGACAGTTTCCATTTTCTCTATAGATACTATTTTTAGTAGCGCTGTAATATTTTAATAGATGCGCACATAACGTGTGCATCACAGACCGTCCATTTGCTAATGCCATGCTGGTAGTGGTTTTATAATATATTCAAGGAATAGTAATGGTGGCTACCACGCAAACCACCAAGCCCACCGTCAAGACCGAAAAGGTCAAGAGGCCATCCGCGACCGTAGTCGAAAGGAGTTCGACTCAGCGATGAACCCAGAACTGACAGATTGCAGCGATCACGACACCGACCACCGTCCAGACTGCACGGGTCTTCGTCCAAAACGCTGTGCCGCGAACGATTGAAAGCTGGTGATTGGCGCGTTCCTCCGCACGATCTGCCACTCGTTGTTCGAGCCAGTGCTCGACGACCTTGATCTGCCAGCCGGTGTAATGACCGAGCATGAGCTTCCGACGCACGCGCGATTCCTGTGTCGCATCCAAATCGGCCAGGAACTCATTCCGATCACTCGGCTGCATGATCGCTTCCCTTCATCTCGTCGCTCGACCCGATTGCCGACAGTCGTTCCAACATCGCGGCGTAGTGAGTCTTCTCGACGAGGCCGGTCGCGTACAGATCCTTGAGCACGTGATACGGATTGAATAGCAGCACCCACTTGACTCGGCCGCGCGATTCTTCGACGAAGTCAACGAAGCCCAAGCCCTTCAACACGCGCATGTGCTTGCGGAATGTGGTGATGCCACGCTCACCACCGTACCCGGCCTCTAGTGCAGCGTCTGACTCGTTCTCGATTCGCGCGATGCCTTGGCCGCGCGTGTGCAGCCACAGTACGTTGAAGGTCGTGCCTGCCGCACTCGACACACCCGTCTTCTTCTTGACGGCGTACTTGATGATTACCTCGCTGAATAGTGACAGCGTGCGCGGCACTTGTGCAAAGCCACCTCGCTCGCCGTCGAGCAACCAGAGCCGGTCGTCTTTCACGTCGGGCCAGTGAAGCAGTCGTAGCTCGCGCGTCGTCTGCTCTGCGTTGTGCTTCTTGCGCGTGCCCTTGGTGCCGCCTTTAACAGCTTTTCCGCCTGCATCGGCAACGGTCGCTGCCTCGATCGAATCCAGGGTGACCTTTGCCGCGACTGGCGTGGCTACTACGGGTGGTGAAGTTGAAGTGCTCATGGCGTGTACCTCGTGTCGGTGACCGAAGTATAGCCATGTCCAACACTTTTCGCGTCTGACTCACTCAGTGAGTAGATGCAGAAAAACATGAAATCTGAAATGTGAATTAGATGTATTTACTTCTTGCTCCACTATGAGACAGTCGTGGTTTTTTGGATATGTTGTTGATTCAAAACAGAAAAGTCCCGCAGAGCTTATCCCTGTATCAGCTATCTGGTATCTGGTATCGACGCTATCAGGGGGATTGCAAAGGGGGAGTCATGTCGACGACGTAATGACACAACTTGTTACTCATTCGCAGAGCTATGCGAGTCCGACCTCCCAAGCTCTTCCTCAGTGAAGCCAGCAGTGCGCCGCGCCTCAAGATTGAATGGGCCAGCTGGCCACGTGGCTTCGGCGCTCGGTACTTCTCTGCAAGTCGATAGCGTTCATTCAATATGTGAGCCATGGCGTGAATGAGCGCTGCCCTGCCCTCGACTGTGTTGAGCGAACGGTGCTTGAACTTGTTATGTGCGACGAGCACTGGCCGTTCGGGCCGACGGGGAATGGCACATGAGTCGATCGACGCGGGTGCAATCAGGGAACATGTCAGCAGAGCCTTCTCGTGAGCATCCGCGCACAGCAGGGGTGCAGTACACGCTGTGGCGTAGTGAGATCACTGAACCGTCACTTCGGAACCTTAACCGGGTCCTTCGTGAGCTTGTAGGGCGTACCGTTCATCACTGCACGCAGCAGATCAACTGCGGCTTCCGAGTACTTGTTCGTCACGCTACCGGCTGCTTTTCCGGTCCTCATCTTGATGTGATAAATGTTGTCTGATGCCTTCATGTCGAACGCGCTCTGGTCGAAGAGCACCTGGATGAGTTGGTGGGCCTTGTGCCACCCACCTAGTCCGAGCTCGTCTCCCACTTGCGTCAGCGTGTATTTGTAGTTGAGGTTGACCTGAGCAGGATCGGAAATCGAGGTCACACCGAAAAGCTTCGCAAAGTTCTCACCGCTGTTTACGGCGTGGTCAAGCGTCTTGAAGTCGATCTCAACATGCTTCTTCGGTATGTCACTGCGAATCAGTTCCACGGCTCGTGCCATCAGCGAGCGAAGCAGCTTCGTGTTGACCTTTTCGAGATCACCTGTTTCGCCGAACGCCTTGAACACCCACTCGAACGAAGACGCCGAGATGCTTTTGATCCGAATGTTCGTGTCTTCGCCGACCGATAGCACCTTGTCGCGAGCTGGATAGGACGCGTCGGTGAGCGTGGAGTCCCGTTCCAGAACGTAGATGTTCGGCACGAGTCCAAAACCAGCGCCGACCATGCGGTGCACGTCGTAGAGCACGCTCTTAATGTTCGGGTCTTCGGCTCGATACCCAATGAACACGAGCGGGTGCTCGATGAAGTAGGTCAACAGCTTCGCACTAAGGTACTTGTGATCCGCGGTAAAACGGGCGTAGTCAGCCTCATTGAGGATGATCGACAGAGGGTCTGACCGGCAACCGTGAATCTTGAAAATCTCACCGATAGCAAGGTAGCCGAGCCGCATGATTTGCTGGCCAATCACCGGTAGATAGTCCGGGAACATTGGCTCAATCGTTTGGTCGTAGTTCGTAGTGATGATTGCGTGCGGGCTCATTGACTTAAGCGCCGCGATCTCCGCGTCGAGTGCTGCCGAACCGTACGAACCCTTTGCGTTAGGACCGAGGCCGCTGAGGAGTTCAGCGACGGCATGCTTGATGAAGATGTCCTTGCCGAAGGCCTCAGTGAAGTATTCAGCGGGGAACTTGGCCTTCCCCTTCGGTGACCACGCCCACTCTCGATAGAGATCCGTGAAGAGAGTACCGATCTTCTTCAGGTCACCATCGTGGAGCTGCTTGTAGTACGCGAAGTCTTTGTCGATAGTGGGACAGTTCTGGGCAAGCTTCTTGAGCAGCTCCTCCCAGCTTGGGCCGCCCGAATAGCGACGTGTAAAGCCAGAGCCGATGAACAGGATCGGTTGACAACTGGCCGACGCGAGCACGTCAGTGATGTCCGCCGTAACCTCGGCTTGGTACTGCTTGTAGTCCATCGGCATCTTGTTTCCCCTGCTCGCGACCCGATCGGATGTTATAGGCGACCGCTTTTGCCTCGACAGCGAGCTGCCATGGTACTGTATATTTGCACAGCATGTTGATCGGTGTCATCAAGATGCGTCTCACGGGCGAGAACCGCCCGAAGGAAGAGCTGACGGACGCTTTGCTCGTACGTCGAACGCTGAGCGTGAGAAGTCGTCTCGGCGGCAAGTCGAACGAGCAGGCGATCGTCAGCCATGCTGACGGGCGATAGTCCGGGGCACTTCGCGTTGCCCGCGCTCGATCACATTCGCATGACACGAATGAGCGGTAATAGCTTCATCCTGTCCAGCTGGGAAGAGGTCAAGTCGCCGATCAGGCAGGTGGAGACGTTTCCGCAGGCTTGGTGGTGTCGGCGTCGTGAACGCAGGGCCAACACTCCATGAGGTCGAAGCCGAAGGCGAGTTCTACGCGACCTCAGAGCTTGCGACGATCTAAGCCTCGCGCTCTTCAAGCCAATGACTGCCAACACCCATCGTCTCGCAGCCAGCTTCCATGACAATTTCGAGGTCACGACGATTGGTCGGCGTATCGGGAAACCACACGCCACCGTTAGTCGAGTTGCCGTTGTCGTCTTCGTGAAGACCGGCAAGCCATCGGAGTCTGATTTCGACCACCGCATCACCCCTTGAAGCCAGACAATAAATAGTAGCGACTTAAAGCCCGAACTTCCCGAACACGCACTTCGACAGAGCCATCATGAGCGGCGTACAGACGAACATCCGAGCGAACCCTGCGAAGCTGCCGGGTTCCAGCTTCTCGTATTCTGGTTTCTGGAGTCTCTTTGTCCGGCTCCAGATTGATACTCTCGTAGAAGTGCTCGGCATCGGCGGACGTGCGCCAGTGCCGGCTGATTACCTCAGTGCGGTCCGCGCTTTTGCCCATGTCCCAGAGTGCGCCTGCCCAATTGGGACTCGCGGCAGCAGCGCTCACGAGCGCCCAGGAACAGTACCCATGGCGCGAAGAGCTCTCTCGGTCTTGGGGACACGCCGATGAAAGAACTCGAGCGACGGCGCTGCACATCGTCGCCGTGAGCCAAGTAAATAGGCGCGACTTGCCCATTGCTCGGCGAACTCCTTCGACTGAGTCAGCGCTGCTTGCGCGCTTCCTCGAGGCGCGGGTCGAAGGCGAATTCGATCCGTACGCCGCTTGGCTCGCGTACGATGAAATGAATCTTCGGGCCTTTGCCCGAGAGCTCTGGAGTGAATTCCACAACGACGCCCGGCCATTTGGCGACTCGCTCATGGAGGGTATCCAAGCCGGCGCGGTCGGCGACCGCGAGCGCGAGATGGTGCAGGCCGACGTTGGCGCGGCGGTCGAATGCGACGGCGCGTTCCGGCACCTCGACCTGCCACAAGGTGACTATGTCGTGGCCGTCGGAAACGAACGCGGCCGGATAGTCGGGCCGTTCGCCGACAACGCGCCATCCCAGGCAGGTACAAAAAAAACGACGTGTGCTTTCAAGATCCCGGACGCTCAGTCCGATGTGATCGACGCCGAATGTCGCGGGTATGGGCTGGTCTGTCATTTCGATCTCCGTTGAAGTTTGCTTTGGTTCAGACGCCGAACTCTGGTTCACTGAACAACGCTCACGACCACCCCGATTGCGACATCGACGGCCCGAAGCAGTGAATGCCCTGGGTCAACGTCGAAAACAGGGGCTTCTATCTATTCGGAATAACCTAGGCGTTCTTTGCCGGCTGACCAAGACTCTTCAGTCGGGCTCCACCTCGAAGATCAATTCCAGTTCGACCGCTGCGCCGAGAGGAAGGCTGGCCACTCCGATCACCAGACGGGAAGGATTCCTGTCTGCCCCGAAAATTTCCTGCAGCAGCTCCGAGGCACCATCCGCCACTTTGGGATGATCACGGAAGTCCCCAGCCGTCGCGATCGACACCCCCAGACGGACGATGCGAATGACCTTGTCAAGTGAGCCCAGGTGCTCACGGACCAAGGCAACTCCGTTCGTCGCTGCAAGGCGTGCCGCCTGGCGTCCCGCTTCCACGTCGAACTCCGCGCCCACGCGTCCAACGAATTTCACTTCGCGGCCCGCCGTGGGCAGCATGCCCGTAAGAAAGAGCAGATGGCCGGCCCGCACGGCCTCGACATACGCGCCGAACGGTTGTGGTGGGGCCGGCAGCTGAATGCCGAGTTCGTTCAGTCGCCGTTCCGCCGTAGCGGTCTGTGAAGCTTGGTTGTTGGACATAAATCTTCCTCTGATCAAATTGGGCGTTCGGCGCGCCCGCTGTTCGATGCGGCCCACGCACGATACGCAAGGTGGTACACCTCAATCTGGCCCGACGTGAGCGATTCGCGCGTCAGACTGTCGGTCCTGCGCAGCGCAGCGGTCGCGAGTCACTTGGACGACCCGCCGAGATTGCCGGTGTAGTCGTCCAGACGCTTCTCGAGCTCCGCGTTGGTCGACAAACCAAGCTCCATCAGTTTTCCGATGCGCTGCTGCGCGTCCGGACGCTTCACCGAGCCGAGGAAGGCTTCCCACTCGGCGCCGATCTGCTCGTTCGTCGGCAGGCTGCTGGCGTCGACAAGCCGCTTGATGTCGGCCAAGGTTTGCTTGTCAAACCCTGCGATGCGACGCGCCATCGTATCGACGAACGCATCCAGCTCGGCGTCGGGCAGCGCACGATTGACGTAGCCGTAACGCTCGGCCAGTTCGCCGTTGAGGTAGCTGCCAGTCATTAGCACTTCCAGTGCACGGCCGCGGCCAATCAGGCGTGGCAAGCGGGCCATCGGACCACCGCCCGGAGCGAACCCGGCGCCGATCTCGAATTGCGACAGCTTGGCTTTCTCGCGGCTCGCGAAACGCATATCGCTGGCCAACGCCAACTCGCTGCCGACACCAGTGGCGCGTCCGCGAATCAACGCAATCGACACAACCGACGCCTTGCTCAACCGCACCAGCATGTCCGGCAGCTGTGGCAGACCGGTCGGCCCTGGGGGCAAGCTGGTCGTGTCGGTCAGCGGTGGCACAAAGTCGTAGTGGGTCAGGAAGAAATCAGGGACGTCGCTGTCGAACACCACCACCCTAACCTGCGGGTCGCTTTCGATCGCCGTCACGACCTTGTTCAGTTGCGGTATGGTGTTCGGGCCGAAAATATTGAACGGTGGGTTGTGGAAAGTGACGCGCCAATATTGCGGCGTGACGCGCGCGAGCCGAATTTGATCCTTGGCGTCAGTGACCGAATGTGGCTTGTTGGACTGCGGCGGCGTTGAAGCCTGCTGCGCACGCACAGCGGGCGCCAAAGCGATGCAAACGGCAACGAGCGCAGTCGCGAGAAGATGCAATTTCACAAGGAACTCCAAAGTCGGTGCCATCGAAGTCTGATGGCCGAGTCTTGCGATGGGAATCCCCGCGGCTCGGCAGTTGCTCTTCCTCCGCCCGCAAGAATGCAGGTGCGATGAGTGACCTCGCGACGCGCTACCGCCGGTCAGAGATGGAATCCGAGGATTCATGCCCGCTTGTGAAGCGAGCCTTGATGTGTCGTCAAGACTGACGATTCCCCGATATGCAAGCCGTGGCCTCAGGGACCGATTCGTTCCGGGCGGGGCGCGCGATATCGCGCCGGACCGCGAAGTGATGCGCCGAGAAGAACTACAGCCGCAGAACGTGCTGAAGATCTCCTACCTGTCGTGCTCGACCCCGGCCCAGGAGCTGCCGGTGCGCTCGACCGACTCGCAGCCGGTGATGCAGGTCTTCAGCACATCGGGGTCGTTCAGCGCGCCCATGTCTGATGAAGCGTAGCCTGGATGAGGCGTTCGTCTTGAAGTTGCGTGGTGGGACGAGAGAAGGCGAGCGCATCAACGGCGCTTCAGTTCACCGCGCGGGCCGAGCTACATGAATCGCCACTCGCTCGTATCAGCGTCCGAGCGCCGCCGCCACAGCGCGCGACGCCATCACGCTGATCATCGCCGCGCGGTACTCGGCCGTGCCGTGCATGTCGCTGTTGATGTCGGTCGTCGGCATCTTCACGGCCTTCGCGGCCTCGGGTGTGAAGCTCTTGGCCAGCGCGG
>Ga0307510_10006020_pt1 | contig 14470 bp, 12 predicted proteins | sample 12_EM_MG_FD_207224 | JGI IMG/M metagenome (GOLD analysis project Ga0307510, IMG submission 207224) | Populus trichocarpa ectomycorrhiza microbial communities from riparian zone in the Pacific Northwest, United States - 12_EM | ecosystem: Host-associated > Plants > Roots > Unclassified | place...
GTTACGATCAACTGGAGGGCTGGGCATAGCAATAAATTGCCCGGTTGCTAAGTTGTTACAAGGTGAGATCGTGATAGATACACATCTATTTGGCTTTTTTTTCCGGAAAACCCTGCAAGGTTTCTTTTAAAAATTCTACTTTCCCGGTGTGAATATCATAAACAGCACCCACAATCAGGATTTCACCATTTGAATATTTTTTATGCAAAATAGGATCTAAATCCCGGAGGGTATTTACCTGATCGATCACGTTTTGCCTGACAGCATTATTCACAGGATCTCCGGGAAGGTTTGCAACCTTGGCTACAGCAGGTTTAATTTCGTTTATTAAAGTAACAATATGGCCGGGAACATCCTCCGGTCTTTGGACTGCTGCTGCCACAGCGCCACAATCGGTGTGACCTAAAACGACTATTAATCTGGTGTAAAGTTTTACAACGGCATATTCCATACTTCCGTAAGAGGCTGCCGACGATACCTGGCCGGCCGTTCTGATAATAAATAAGTCCCCTAAACCCTGGTCAAAGATCATTTCATTAGGCACACGTGAATCGGAACAGCTGACGATGGTAGCAAAAGGCTTTTGACCAAAACCCAATTTTTTAATTGTTTGGGCATCCTGTCTGGGACGGATAGATTTGTTTTCGACAAATCTTCTATTGCCACTCATTAATTTCTCAATAGCAAGTTTCGGATCGGTATATGCAGAATCCCTGTCCACAATATGGTGATCGGCTTTCCATTTTGCGGAGTCGATGGCTGTTTGGGTATTCTTTTTTACGGAAGAGCCGGGTTGGGCATTTGCAATATTGTGCAATAAAAATAGCACGACAATTGAACCAAATAAAACTTTCATTTTCTGTATTTTGTTTGCCGTTAAATATACGATAACCTCCAAACAAACATGGCATTATGTTAATTTCGCACGGAAAAGAGCAGCTATTTGCTTATCATAAAAAAGCAAGAGTTGAAATCGCCAGGAATATCGTTATATTGTTACATGGCAATCGAATTCTATGGAATTTAATAGACTTGTTATTGATGTTTTATTACCCATTTTTACGAAAAACCATTTTCATATTGAAGATCAATTTGAAAATCATATTAAATTAAAATCGGAAAAGGTAGAAATAATTATAAGCCATAATGGGCTTGACCAGGTCAATTCGTTATCTATAGTTGCCGCCAAAGGCTTTTCATATCCAATTGATGAGGAAGTTCTAAGACTAATATTCCAATGTGACGTAAAAATTGACAATGTCGTTCCAGAAGTCTTTGTAAAAAATCTCAGTCTTTTTTTTGAAGACAAAGGAAAGCCATTGCTTGAGGGGGATGCATTAGTTTTGGAATTGATAGTTAAACATGTTGACAAAGCGAATAAAGAATATACAACAACCCTAATAAACAGCCAAAATCTAACGGCGGCTGATAGGGCCTGGGAAGATACTGATTACAGAAATTTTATTAAATATATTGATACTGTAGGCTTACTAAACATCCCTTCTTCTTATCAGCTAAAATATAGAATCGCCAAAAAAAAAAGTGGGACATAGTAAATGATGAAGCCAGCTGCTGGGGGAAATGATCCAGCATCTTGTGCCTCGCTTTGGTAAATACCGGCTGGAACAAAAAGATGTCTCATTTCAAGTCCGGTCTATTTCGCCGCTAATTTCCCAACATTCTCTCTTTAAAAAAATTGAAAATAAATTTGCGAAACCAAATAGTTGCATATATATTTGCAACCGATTGGTTTCGTTAATGCAAACAGACAAATGCGAAGAGACAGAATGCGAAATCGTAAAACAAGAACAAAAAGGGAGAGAGATTTTTTACTCTCTTGAGATTGACAAAATGAAAGAAATAGACAAGTGGTTAGAACAATTCAGAAAGATTTGGGAAATTAAATTCAATCAATTAGACAATTTATTAGCAACAATTAAAAGCAAAAAAAATGAATAATTTACAATTTAATTTTACAGTTGACAAATCAACCAATTCAGTATTCATAACAAGAGAATTTGATGCTGAACTTCCACTTGTGTGGGATGCTTTTACTAAACCAGAAATTCTTGACCAATGGTGGGCACCTAAACCTTTGACTTCCAAAACAAAAAATATGGACTTCAAAGTAGGTGGACGAAGATTTTATGCTATGATTGGTCCCGATGGACAGGAACATTGGGGCATTCAAGCTTTTACTTCTATAAGCCCAAAAACTAATTTCAAGTGGGTGTCATCCTTTTCCGATAAGGACGAGAACATTAATACAGAACTGCCAAGTTCAAATTGGGATTTGAATTTCAGCGAACAAGCCGGAAAGACAAAAGTAAGCATCGTAATCAAGCATAAAACATTTGCTAACATTGAAATGCTAATTCAAATGGGCTTTAAGGAAGGTTTCACAATGACATTAAATTTCTTAGAGGAACTATTAACCAAAAAAATTAACTAACATTTTATGGAAAGAGTATTTAAAGGGATTAATATCCAAAAATCTATATTAATAATTGCTATGTTTTTTTTTACAGTATTTCAATCTAACGGGCAACATAGCAAACCTAGCGCCAGTGGCTACGCACCTGTTAATGGTATTAAAGTTTATTACGAAGTATATGGAAAGGGTAAACCCATCGTTTTACTACATGGTGCTTTTTATAACATTAATATGAATTGGGGTCAATTAATACCTGAATTGTCAAAAACAAGAAAAGTAATTGCGATTGAATTCCAGGGACATGGACACACACCGTTTTCAGATAGGAAATTAGACATAGTTACTTTCGCAAGTGATGTGGAAGGGGTAATGAACTACTTAAAAGTTGACAGTGCTGATGTTGCAGGATTTAGTATGGGCGGCTCAGTAGCTTACCAATTGGCAATACAAAGCCCTAAGCGGGTACGAAAATTAGTGATTATTTCTTCTACTTATAAAACCAGTGGTTGGCTACCAGTAATAAACGGTGGGTTTAAAGATTTTAAACCTGATTTTTTTGATAACACGCCATTGAAAGCAGCATACGATTCGATAGCACCTGACAAAACTAAGTGGAGAGAGTTCATAAAACAGATGATTGATTTTGCAGGGGTACCATTTGACTGCGGTGATTCTAATATTTCTAAAATGGCTATGCCAGTATTGCTCATTTCGGGTGACAATGACGGGTTGGATAAAATTGAGTTGATGAAAACTTACCAACTACTTGGAGGTGGTGTATCTGCAGATTTGGGACCGATGCCAAAATCGCACTTGGCTATTGTTCCTTCGCAGGGACATGTGAGCCTTATGATGCAAACGAAAGCAATATTAAATTATCTTGACGGTTTTTTAAAGTAGCACGCCCCCTGATTGCGATAAACATTTGGCATATCCCCAGATCATCTTATGGAAAATTGGGGAGGCAGTGATATTTACTCAATTAATGACGAGAACTAAGCAACAAAAAATCCCTGCTTCCGGAAGAAACAGGGATTTGAAAGAAACTTATACTTTTGAAACAATTATTTTAGTGAGTAGTTGGTGAAACCATCGTCAACCAATATTCCGTCAAAAACCATACATACCACCCGAAACGGAAATTTGCTCTCCAGTAATCCAGGCTGCATCATCGGAAGCAAGAAATTATGAGCAAGATCATCGCAGATTACTTAATTTCATTAATATGTCTAAAAGCAAGTTAGACATTTGTCCATCCATCCCGACCCAACTTCTGAAACCCGCTCCCAGAGCGGGTTTTGTTTTTTAAGAAAAAGTTCCCCCTATTTAATATCTTCATATTCAAAGTCATGGGGATTCGAATCCTGTGAAGTTCTATTAGTAATTTCATAATTTGACAAGTTTATGGATCAAATAGATAAAGCACTTTACGAACATGAAGTCGTAGATCGGCAGTCTTTTATTAAATTCTTATCTCTCCTTCACGACAATTATCAACTTAATAAAGCCGAATGGGAAAACATCGATTTGGATTCTTTTCTCGAAGCCATGATTCGTTACTCGGAAGATATTCGGGGATATTATGATAATACAAACCAGAAAGTTGACGCCGATACTCCGTCATGGAAAGTGTTTGCCGATATTTTATTAGGCGCAAAAATCTATGAATGAACATTTTAAAAAATGATCCGAACTTATTTAAATAAATGTACAACTATTCAAAAACATTAACTATCAGATCGCTAAGTCGGCTAGACGTCTTAAATCAAGGAGAAAAAGGTTCGAGAATTGTCCTGCCAAGTCAACCAAACAAAATCGGAAGAGCCTCCGCATCGCGGAGGTTTTTTTTCGGTAGCGGGCTTAGCCTACGAAAAAAGAGGAAACCAAAAAACTAGTTGCTTCGAGTTTGTATCTATCGTGAAACTAACATTTGTGTGAAAATCTCTAATTACTTCTTCATCGGTTTCACCCTCGTAAAATTTATAGAAAGCTGTATACGCCAATTTTACCAGCCCATTTTTACCATCATATTCAGCCCTTGGAATAGTAAAATCGTTTATTAAAGGAAGAATCCTGTCCAAGTTGTGGTAAGAGGAAAGTTTCTCGCATATCTTATTAAAATAAGTATCGTCGTAAAGGACTAAGGCTAAAAATTCACCTAAGTCCAGTTCACTATTGAGAACCATCTCATACGCATCTTCAGGATATTTTGAAGCTAATCTCTTCATAGCGAAAAATTTTACTGCCGTTTTTTTTATTCAGCCTCAGAGAATCCATCCCAAGAATAATCTCCTTCAAATACCACTCCATCTATATAATAGTCAAATCTGAGTTGAATTTGTTCCATATTTTTACCTCTGAACAATGTTTTCTTTTCATTTAGGTATCCCCCAAAAGGAGAACCGGAGTTGTTTGTATTATAGTCATCCCCTTGTATAGTTTGGCAATAGTGGCAGGCGTTCGCCCAGCTGAGTATTCCTGTTTTTTTTGCGGGCATCTCCCGGTAAAAGGGATATTTTTCTTTTAGTAGCGGCAAAAGTATGGGGTCCATATATCGGATACCTATAAAAAAAGCCGGGTATTTAATCTTTTGCCATTTAAGGTTTATTTCCGATGCCAAATGGCATGTATAGTAAGTTCTTGCGGCCAATGCGATTAGTGGCGTTTCTTTTTGGCATTTCCAGCATTTACGGCTGCTCTTACAGATAAGATAGGGATATTTGACAATAAAACCATCTCCCGGCAACCAGCGATCGAAAGGATCTATGTTCTCAATATTATCAGGAATTACCCATGTTTTTGCATCATTCATCCAGATAGCTCCTTTTTGCTTTGCCTCGTCTTTTTGGCTAAACGGAACTTTAATTTTTATAGGCATATGAGACGTTCAAAGTTTTATAGTCAACGCAATTATATTGCAGCGAAATTTTTTTTCGTTCACATTGGCCACGGTCTTAATTTTTAGTATCCGAATGTACAAAATTCGATTAGAATGTATGAATCGAAATCAACGTTTTTGGCTTTCCAAATAAGTAGACAATCTTCAATAATTTGATGGAGCCTAAAATATTACTATATTAGATAGCAACCGTAAATCCTTCAAGAAAAGGTTCGAAAATTGTACAGCCTCCGCGATAGCGGAGGTTTTGTTTTTAGGTGGACACAAAGGTATTAGGGCTGTCGGTTATGGAAGCCTCTTTACCAAAAAAATCTGGCCTGATAACATTAAGATTGAATTGGAATCGAACATTTTCAAACCAATAGATGTCCAAGCGCCTTAGTTCCATCAGAAATAAGAGAAGTGTTTTTTATTTCTCTTTCCAGTCTTTAAAGACAAATCTTAATGCATCATAATAAGCACTTACAGGTTCTGTCATGTGTGTTTCTGTCGGGTAATATTTGTAGGCGTGTACAAGCCCTTTTATTTTTTTGACTGATACTAATGAATCAAACCTCAACAGATTGGTATGAAAAGTACTTGAATCGCTTAATCCTTCGCTTGCATCACTGTAAAAAAGTGTTTTATTTAGTACGGTGCCCTTTTGTAAAGTTCTGTCAGCCAGCCTTAATATATATTCTCTGTCCCACCAAAATGAAGGGCTAATGGCAATATATGCATCAAACATAGCCGGGTGAGTAAGTAAACAGTTAATCGAGGCAATACCTCCAAATGAATGGCCGGCCAATATTTTATAGGATTGTGTTTTATAATTTGCATCAATGTATGGTATTAGCTCTTCGTGTATAAATTGTAAAAATTCCTCATTGCCGCCGCTTGGCCTCATCCGTGATGTTGAGCTTGTATCAGGTTTCCCAAAATAATTAAGGATGCTCACTGTGGGCGTAAGGTCCCTCGAACGTTTAGTATTAGCAATGCCCACCACAATCATCTCAGGTATAACTTTAACGTCCCAGCGGGCAAGGTAATCAGCGTACTGGGCAAGCATATCAAAATGGCTTTCTCCATCCATTAAATACAAAACAGGAAACCGTTGACTTATGTTGCTGCTGTCTGGCTTTGGGTAATGTATATATACCGTTCGGCTTTCATGCAATATTTTCGAAGCAATTATAACTACATCACCCGGCATTGTCTTTTGCGTTTTTGCCTGAATTGGAAAAAACAGAAACAATATTGCCAGACTTTTAATTAAAGAGTAACGCAACTGTATATTGGTCATATATATTGAATATTTTCGAATACTTTCACCCCCTGAACTTCTACCATTAATTTCTAAAATGATCTGCCAGGGCATCTTTTTATTGAAAATAGGGCAAATAAATTTGTTTTCAAACCACCAGGTTCGCTAAATGCAGTAAATCCACCAGAAACTAGCGAAAGGTTACCTCCTTCAATTGCAGGAGGTGTTTTCACCTTTTTTTTGCTCAAGTGAATGACAAGGGTGTTTATTCGCCAGCGGATTCAAAATCTTTCCTTATATTCGATTACCAACCTGAATTCATCTCTACCTGATTTAACCCACCCTTCAAGGCCCTTCAGTAGTATCATCCGCCCGTGGAATGAGCTGCTATTTAATTTAAAAAACCTAAAGCCAATGGCTTTTGATCCTTCGAAATTTTATGTCGGTGTCAACATCGGCTGGATCAATGACAAATACCGTCATGATCTCAGCACGCCCTTTGTCGACACCTGGTCTGTGGAGCAGTATCCGCCTGCCGGATTCCAGACTTTGGTAAATGCCTATTTCACCCATCTGGTCAGCCGGAATATGCGCGTAGCCCGGTTCTGGGTCTACGAGAAATTTGAGGGGCTGGATTTTCTTTTGACCAGGGCTAGTTTTGTTTACAGGGCTACGGACTTTTTTGTCTACCGGGACTGGCCGGGTTTTAGGGACAGGATCGGCTTGGTGATGCAGGCGGCAGCCGCCCACAATATCCTGGTCTACTGGTGTCTGCTGGACGGGGCGGCCGTGTTGAATGTAAACCACCCGGAAGCATGGGTCAGGCCCACCATGCATCACCTCATCGAAACGGTGCGAAGTAACTTCAAGACCGATATCTTACTCCCCTTTCTGGATGCCGTCACGCCTTTTGAAGAGAACGTGTTTGCCATCGACATCGGGAACGAGATGGATTGGTGTTGGGCGGCAACGGAGGGCGGGGATTTTTCCACTACTACGATCATTGATTTCATAAATGAAATCGCCGATTTTATCCACGCCCATTCCAGCCTGAAATGCACCTGCAGTTTTGGGAAATTGTCCGAACTGATGGCGAATAAAGCGGCATTGTCGAGTCTCGATTTCTTCGATTATCACCGATATCTCACACCGGGGGCCCCCGCCCGGGACTCCACCGGTAATATCAACGACCACGGCGACCTGATCGACTGGCCCGCTGCAGATAAGCCCTGTATAATAGGAGAGGTAGGATATAACTATCCCAGCGGCGCGACACAGGACGATGCTCTCCAGACCTCCAGCACCATTTCCATCCTGACCAGCGCGCTGACCAAGGGATATTTGGGCGCCCTGCTCTGGCGGGAGTCGCCGACCGAAAATTTGTGGGCCTTGCTGAAATATGATTCGCAGGGGATCGCCCCAGCCACCATCATTGAAACTTTTATTCAGAGATTCACGACGACGATCACCTCCAGCGGCCCGGGATCCTATGCAGCCTTTGAACGACCGCTTTGGAATCCGGTCACCACATTCATCGGGACGATACCGGCCGGAAGAATGCCGCCCATACCCTGATAAAATATAAAAAAGCTAACCCATCATGCCGTCACAAAACACCATCGATCGCGTTGCTTTGGAACTGTCAAGAGCGTTGGAACCCCTAAAAGGGATGGGCGCCTCTTTGGATGATTTTACCAATTTCCTCAACAACGAATTGGGGTGGAGCGCTTCCGATATTCCTGCGCCCATCACCGCCTTGCTGGCAGACGCTGGTGCGCTGGTGGCGATAATCGAACCTATTGGCGACGGAGATGACATCGATACCGGTACGCTCATACAGATCACGGAGGCCCTGGTCAAGCTGGCCATCGATATAAAAAATATTGTCACCGGCTCCACTGCCGGCATCCTGCCTGCCCTCCTGGCGGAGCAGTTCCTGCAGAAACTGCCCATCGAGCTGCTGGATTATTTACTGGTCGATTATTTACAGACCTATCATCCGCTGGGTTATACCTCGATGAAATTGCTGGGGATGATCAGTACCACCCAGGTGAATACTGTCACTCCCGCCCGCCCCGCGCACCTGGAAAGGACGGTCAACTGGGCCAACTTCGGGAAGATCTTTACGAACCCCGCCGATGTCTTTGCCGACATATACAAATGGGGCACCCCGGATTTCGACCTGCTGAGCTTTCAAAGCAATATGGGGGAGTTCTTTAATGCCCTTAACATCCCGACCTACCTGGTCAAGCTGGATGCCAACACGGCCATGGTGATCGAAGAAAAATCCAGTCCCGAACCCGATCTGATCAAGTATTATCTGAAAATGCCGTTTGCCGATCCGCACACGGATGGCATCTCCGCCAACTTCGGCATCGGCCTCTTCCCCCTTCCCCAAAACGGCTCTTTGTTACCGGGCTTTGCGATCCTACCCTATGGGAATGCCAATACAACGACTGAGATCACTATTACCGATAAACTCCATATCCTCATCAAAACGGGTTTTGATATCACCGGCGGCGTCGGGATCATCGTTCGCCCCGGCCTGGCAAAGGTCGTGACTGGTTTTGGCGGCGGCGGGGGCGGAATTGGCGAGATCGATGGTTCCATCTCTGTGGGACTGTTGTTTGGGAGCGACGGTTCCGGACCGCCTACAAAGCTGATCACCTTCTCCGACGACAGCTATCTGCAGATACAAAACGCTTCGGTCAACATCGGCGCCTCGCTGTCTACTAATAGTACCGGCAATGACGTCTTTGTGGAATTCGATCTCAATGGCGGGCAACTCGCCATCGGCGCCTCCGGCAACGACGGTTTTTTGTCCAAGCTGCTCGGCGACGGCGGCATCAAGGCCGATTTCGCACTCACCGTCGGCATCTCCACAAAGCGAGGAGTCTATTTCAAAGGCAGCGGCGGTCTCGAGATCCAGTTGCCTACCCATATCGACCTGGGACCCATCAGCATCGAAGGATTGACCATCTCCGTCACCTTCAAGGACGGGACGATCCCCATCAGCGCCGGCGCGGATATCAAGGGCACCCTTGGCCCGCTGGTGGCCGTGGTCCAGAATATCGGCATCACCGCTACCGTCTCCTTCCCCGGTCAGGGCGGAAACCTTGGACCCGTCAATCTCGGGGTAGGCTTCAAACCTCCGAACGGCGTAGGCCTGTCCCTGGATGCCGGCATCATCAAAGGCGGAGGATTTCTTTATCTCGATTTCGACAAGGGCGAATACTATGGGGCCCTGGAGCTGGAATTCCAGGACCTGTTCAGCCTTAAAGCCATCGGCATCATCAATACGAAAATGCCCGACGGCAGCTCGGGCTTTTCCCTGCTGATCATTATCACGGCGGACTTTACGCCGATCCAACTGGGCTTTGGCTTTACACTCAATGGTGTCGGCGGGCTGCTCGGTCTCAACCGCACCATGGAAGTGGATGTCCTGCGTGAAGGGGTCAAGACCAATGCCATCAAGAGCGTGCTCTTCCCCGAAGACGTTGTCGCTAATATCACGCGGATCATCAGCGATCTGAAGGCCATCTTCCCGCCCTTCGAAGGCCATTTTATCGTCGGCCCCATGGCTGAGCTGGGCTGGGCGTCTATAATCACCCTCGAGATCGGCATCCTCATCGAGATCCCCGACCCCAAGATCGCGATCCTCGGTGTCATCAAGGCCCTCATGCCTGACGAAGATGCACCTCTGCTGAAGATCCAGATCAATTTCCTCGGCGTCATCGACTTCGACAACAAATACATTTCTTTCGACGCCAGTCTTTATGACTCCAATATCCTGGTCTTCATCCTCACCGGTGACATGGCCTTCCGCCTCTCCTGGGGCGACCATCCCTTCTTCCTGCTCAGCGTGGGCGGCTTCCACCCGGCCTACAAAGAAGCGCCGCCCGATCTGCAACATATGGTGCGTCTGGGCATCAGTCTGCTGTCCAACGACTACCTGAAGGTCAGCGTCACCTGCTATTTTGCCGTCACCTCCAATACGGTGCAGTTCGGCGCAAAAGTCGAACTCTATGCCGGCGTCAGCGCATTCAACGTCTATGGGTATCTGGGTTTCGATGTGCTGTTCCAGTTCGACCCCTTCCATTTCATCGCGGATATCTATGCAGGGCTGGCGCTGCGCAGCGGCACCAGCACCATTATGGGCATCTCGCTGTCCGGGGAGTTGTCGGGACCCAAGCCCTGGAATGTCAAAGGCGAAGCCAGTTTCAAAATCCTCTTTTTCAGCATCAGCGTGCATGTCGACACTACCTGGGGCGACAGCGGCGACGCCGGCAGCCAGAAAAAGATCGATGTCCTCGCGCTGCTGACCGCGGCTATTGCCGACGACAGCAACTGGAAGGCCGATATCCCGACCAACAGCTCGCAGCATGTCAGCATCAAACAGATCCCGGTAGGCGCCGGCGAGCTGGTCATTCACCCGTTTGGCATTCTTACTTTCAGTGAACGCATCGTCCCGCTGGACATCGATATCACGAAGTTTGGCAATGATCTGCCGCAGGATGCCAATCACTTCCAGATCGTCAACAGCGATCCGGGGGTAACGACCAGTGTGGCGCAGGAACCCTTCTCCCCTGCCAATTTCTTTACGCTCACCGACGCGGAGAAATTATCGCGCAACTCCTTCGAGCCGATGGATAGCGGATTCCGGCTTACCGGTTCCTCTAATCTGCAAACGGCCGACGTGGAGACCGAAGACGTGACCTATCGCATCACCTATCTCCGCAAGAAAAAGAATAAGCTGGTCCGGGCCGGGCTTTATCAATATGCCCAATCGCATTTCCAGTCCAACCTGGCTGCGGGTTCGGTCTCGAAGTCGACGCTGTCCTTTGCGAGCAACCGGGCCTCCGTCAATGCCCCCGACACCGTGACGGTGGCTGACAGCCAATACGCCATCGCCAACACCTCCGACCTGAAGCTGCATGACCCTTCGTTGCTAACGGGCAGCTATACCCAGGCGCTGGATAAATACAATGCATTGCTGGCTTCGCAACCGGCACTTAAAGGAAAATTGCAGATCGTATCCGCTCACGAATTAAATGCCAACTGATCGCCATGAGTATAGAAATAGCCAAATACCAGTTCCACTCCTGGGCCCGAAGAGGGATCTCGGGAAATATTCTGGAGCCCGATGACCTGGGCTCGGGCACCGGCGCACAACTGGAAAGAGCCGAGGTGGCCATCGGCGTCAAGCTCAACGGCGCCGCTCAAAATAAGAACTTCCTGCTTATCGGTCCAGGCGACATCATCGGCGTCAACCGCGATATGATCGTCCGAACGGAACCCCTGAATGTCGTGACCAATTTCGAACCCAACTATCTTCCTTTCCTGGAATTCTATGACGAGGAATTTGCCTGGCGTTACACCCCCGCCGCGCCCTCGGGCTCGAAACTCCGGCCCTGGCTGCAACTCCTCGTGTTAAAGGAAGACGAATTCCAACGATCGCAACGGCAGGTGCCGCTGCCCAGCATCAACATCCTGTCCAAGACGGTCTTCCCGCCCATGACCGAGACATGGCTCTGGGCGCATATGCATAGCAATGCGAATATCCCTGCCAGTGAGTTGACCGACTATGAGAAATGGCTGACCACGCTGAACCAAACGGTAAATGACGATCCGGATCAGCTCTACAGCCGTCTTATCTGCCCGCGGAAACTTGCTCCCAGTACGGCGTACTACGTTTTTTTAATCCCTGCCTTCGAGACGGGTCGCCTTGCCGGGCTGGAACAGGATACCCGCACGACGCCTGCCCAGGCGCCATCCTGGGATAACAACGGCGCAAAAGGCGAAATGCCTTTCTATTTCGAATGGGCTTTCCGCACCGGTGTCGACGAGGATTTCGAGTCCCTTGTCAAACAACTGGAACCCCGGCCGATGGATCCAAGGGTCGGCATCCGCGATATGGACTGCTCCCGGCCCGGCTTTGTCCGCGCCGACGATCCCAGCCTGGAACTGGACCCTACGTCTCCTAAGATCATCGGGCTGGAGGGCGCGCTAAAAGCCCCGACCACCAAATCCACCGTCTTCCCCGACCCGCCAGCGGCCAATAGCTTCCAGGTGCAATTGCAGGCCATTGCGAACCTGCCCTATACCGTCACCGGGCAACCGAATTCAAAAGACCCCATCATCTCGGTGCCCATCTATGGCAGCAACCACGCCAAGCTCAGCGCCAACGAAGAAGTAATGCTGGATATCACCCAGGGCAACTGGGTCAACGACCTGAACAAAGACCCGCGTACCCGCGTCTCCGGCGGTTTTGGGACGACGGTAGTCCAGGACAACCAGTCTGCCTTCCTCCGCAAGGCCTGGGCCCAGGTGGGCAGCGTCGTAGCGGCCAACCAACTGATCAAATTCTCGGTCTTTATGATGAAAGTGGCTCTGCAGTTTACGCTGACCACCGTCAGCAAATTCAAGCCACCCGTATTGCTGGCTGTGAGCAAACCTGTTTTGTCCCGCATCCTCGGCAGCCCCACGACTATCTATCAGCAGCTGCAGGTGAGCAAGACGCCTACGGCCCTTTTCTCGGGTGCTTTTCGCCGCCTGGTGCGGCCGCAGGGAAAATTTATAAAGAAGCTGTCGCCATCGGGCAATTTCGATTATTCTTCGCTGGTGACGGCGGTGACCAACGGCGACCTTGATGCAGGGCCGATCGTGATCACCCCTGCGGGGTTACCTAATACGCAGGACATCGCCGGACAGATCACGGGGGCGCCGATCCCGGGTTGGCTACAATGGCTGATCACCAATCGGATCCTGGTACTGATCCTGTTGCTGATCCTGGCGGTGTTGCTGGCATTTGTCGCGGGGATCATTGTGGCGCTGGTCGTCGCGGCCGCGGCGGTGGGGGGCTATCTATATCTCAACAACCAACAGGCCAGCCGGCAGGAGGCTGCCACCGTCGCCAATAGCCTGGTGGATCCGCAGGCGGAATTGGACAGGCTGGCTACTGTGCCGCAAAAGCCGGCCTTTAGTCTTAAGCTGGCCAACGAAGCCACGGCACCTGCGCCGACGCCCGCCGCGGCAGGTGAGGACAGCGTCGAAGCAGCTAATTTCCGGATGGCTCTCCTGGATGCGGACAAGCGTATGGCCCTTCAGCCGCCCGTCGTCGAAAAGACTGTGTTTGCGATGGACAATGGCTTTGCCAAGGTGGGCGCCGCCATCCACCCGCATGTCTCCTTCCCCCTGCGACTCGCGGCCCGCGTCAAATTCCCCGGATATATCCCGATTGCGCAGCCCGACAAGATCTTCCCTGCCATGGCCTATCCCGATATCGACGACCCGATGTACAAATATCTCTGCGCCATCTCGCAGGAACTGCTCATGCCCAATATCAAACTCATCCCCCCCGACACTATTTCGCTGGTAGAGACCAACCCAAAATTTATTGAAGCATATATGGTAGGGCTCAACCACGAGCTGGGGCGCGAGCTGCTTTGGAACGAATACCCCACCGATCAGCGTTGCAGTACTTTCCGGCAGTTCTGGGATGTCAAAGGGATTATCGAACCGGCACCTGCACTGACACCGGCGCAGTTGACGGAGTCATATAAGGATATCAAGCCCATCGACACCTGGACAAGACCGAGTCTCCTTGGCGGTCACCTCAGGGGCTCGCCGCCCGGCACGCAGACGCCACAGGCCGTTCTTGTCATCCGCGGTGAGTTACTGAAACGGTATCCCAACACGCTCATCTTTGCGCAGAAAGCTATTCCCGGCGCCACACCCGACGGGCCCGATATCGACCTGAACCTGACCAACACGACCTTCCCGACCGAGGTAAAGTTTCCGCTCTACCATGCCGAAGCCACGCCGGATATCAAATTCTATGGTTTCCAGCTGACCATCGGCCAGACAAAGGGCACGGAACCTACCCCGGGTTTTA
>Ga0307510_10006021_pt1 | contig 14467 bp, 10 predicted proteins | sample 12_EM_MG_FD_207224 | JGI IMG/M metagenome (GOLD analysis project Ga0307510, IMG submission 207224) | Populus trichocarpa ectomycorrhiza microbial communities from riparian zone in the Pacific Northwest, United States - 12_EM | ecosystem: Host-associated > Plants > Roots > Unclassified | place...
TTTATTTATAACATCAGTCTATATAATTCTTTTATTCTTTTTTTTTTCTTGTGAAAACTAAGTGCTTGGTTTACTTGGTTAGGCCTCGGCTTAACAACTAGGGCTAATTTGACACAATTGATAGGGTCTGTTTGCCGTTTTGCTTTATTTTTTTTAATAATATTTTTAAATTGTTTTAACGTGATAAAATTAAAAAAAATATTATTTTAATATATTTTAAAGTAGAATATTTTATTAAACTTATCCTTTACTTACTTTCCAAACTGCCACGGAGTGTCCGAAATTGAATCCTTTCTGGCTTCTGCTGCTGTAGCAGTCAGGTTTGTGCACGTGTTTTTCGAAATCTATTTTTTCAGTCTTTCCTTGATAAATAAATAAGAATTAAGAAGCCGAGAGAGAAAGAGAGGTCACCCATTTTTTATTTCGAGTCCTCAAGTTTTAAAAACTGCGCGTAAAACTGTGCGGTTGTTGAAACTTAAAAAGAGAGGGAGGAGGCGCATCGAGAGAGAGAAAGTGAAGTCTCTGTTGAGCAGAGCAGTGACAGTGCAGAAAGAGAAGATGACGAGAAAAGGGAAGGAAGTAGTGATATCAACAAGCCTTAATCACAACAGTGCCGAAGATAAAGAAGAAGAAGGCGGGTTCGATCACTCAAAAATCAATGGCCGACCTTTCTCTCCTTTCCCAAGTTTCTCCTCTCGCAATGCTTCCTCTAAATACGACTTTGTCAAGGTCTGCGTTTTGCTCCCTGCAATTTTCTTCAAAACCTAAATAAACGATGAGAACCCTTTATTCAATTCAGTTGATTTTTGTTTGTGGTGGTATATATTTAATACAGGTGAAGGTGTGGTTAGGTGAAAACGCTGATCACTGCTATGTTTTATCAAGATTCCTGCTCAGCAGAATGTTGACTGTCACTAAGGTCTCAAATTATTTACTCTTTTTTTTAGAGATTGTGTTTGATGACGAAATTTTATGCTGATGGTAACAAGTAGTGTTAATTGTTTTTCGTCTCCGAGTTTCATTTTTGGTTATTCTAAGATTTTGGGTGATTTCAGATACCCAATCATGTTGCTATTAAAATTGCTCTTGAACTCAAGAAGCTGCTTATCGATAACAGCCTGCTCGATGTGTAATACCTATTCTAACTTTCCTTTCGTTTTTCTCTTTTTACCCTATGTGTTAGTGTTGGTGATAAATTTTTGGTTTTTCCTGAATTTTCAAGTAATGGTCAATCTCTTGCGCTATTTTTGCAGCTCTCAGTCTGATTTGGAAGCCAATCTTTTCAAGGTACATGGCCTTTCCTTCTGTAATGTTACAATTCTTAGATGCCTGTGGATATCAAAGGGCATAATCTCCTATATTAGAGGAGTTTGGATTTGCCAGTTTCTTTCTTGTGACTGTCATGGAAGGACTGCACTAAACACTAGAACACTTTTGAGACTTTCTAAATATTGGATTTAGTTTCATTAGCCCTCCTTATACATAGGAGTCTATTTGCAGCTTATGGAGCGGCGGGGCTATGGAGAAGAGTACATAAATCATTACAAAATGATGACCAGGTAATTTAGAGTTCTATTCTCAGAATTCACTTGACTTTTGGCTGCTCAGAAGCACCTTCTTGACTTATTATCCTTTTCTTCATTAAAAAAAAAACAAATATAAAAGGTTTTTGCAGATTTTATGTTGAAAAAAAATTGATTTTTTTCCTGGTCATATCCTTTTAGATTTCACTATCAACGAGTGCCCTTGGTAATTCTTGTTTGTGGAACTGCCTGTGTTGGGAAGTCTACCATAGCTACCCAACTTGCACAACGGCTGAATTTGCCTAATGTCTTGCAGGTCCTTCCTTCCACCTAGCTTTGAAGAATTTTGCTTCCCTTATTTTCTTTTCATGTACCCACTCGTTTGGGTTCAATACTATGCCTCACATTTATGTTTTTTTTTTACGTGACAGACAGATATGGTGTATGAATTGCTGCGAACATCAACTGAGTATGTGTATTTCATGCTTTCCATTTTTAATTCCATGGTTTCTATTTCCGATGTTAGAAGCATTTCTGTCTAGAGGAATTAAGAATATCAGAAGCATGCCAAGCTATCTAGCATGCTAAATGAAGAGCAAGAAAGGTTTTAATAAGGAAGATTCTTTTTGAAAAATGTATATTGTTGACTGGAAATAAGGACTCTGGAATTTATATATAACCAGGTTTCATTTTTTTTTTTGACACTATATTGTTGTCTCTAGTATATGATATTGCATCCTACAATGAAGATTATTAGTCATGCTAGCTATCACTTAACCCTTTTTATTCTCTGGATCATATTAGATTACTCACTCTTCTCTTTTATCCGAGTTAGTGCACCATTGGCATCTACTCCTGTATGGGCACGGGAATTCAGCTCTTCTGAGGAGTTAATTACTGAATTTTGTAGAGAATGCAGAATTGTTCGTAAAGGTAGCCTGTCTGTTTTGTCATCTTTCTTCTTTGATCACCCTTCTTATCTGAAAAATTCCCCTTTTCCTTGCCTACCCATCTGATATTCGTAGTTTTAATTATTTAATGGATTTCAATGATGTTCTTTATTATATTAGAAACTGTATTAATTTTGCTAGATGGTCTGCAAGTGCATGGGTTTTTGATTTGTTAAATAATGCTTACTTCATAGGTTTGGCTGGTGATTTGAAGAAAGCAATGAAAGATGGAAAGCCAATTATAATTGAGGTAAGGCTAATTTTCCATTTTTATGCAGGTTGTCAATTAGATTGCACCATCAAAACTTCCAGTCAACACTTATTTCTTTGCTGTTAATATCCGCCCGTCTGCTAAGATTCTAACAAAACCATACATCAAATGGTCTTATGATGCGATATCATGGGGGAGTAACAGACAGTGAGCTGGACAATTCTTTTGGAATTTGATGCATGGCATGAACATATTTGATCTGCATATTAAAAATCTGGCACTCATTGCTAAATTACTCTCAAATTGTACCCCTTTTTAATTTAGGATGGGTGGAAGCCTGTGTTCTGCGCATGCATGTGCATGTGTATCATAAATATTGTTCACATTACATTGGTTGGCTGTATAGTTTTTCAAAAAATACAGTCCCATTATATATAAAAAATGGAACATTGTCTGCATCTATTCATTGAAGCTTTTATTTTGTTAACGTTTGGGGTGTTTGTTATGGCTGTTATCATCCACAATCCTGTAAATGAAGTTTTGCTACAATAAGATGACCTCAGTAGGGAAAGATTGTGAGGATTTTGTAGAAGTGCGATACCATCAGAATGATTTTAATCTTTGGATAAAAAAACTGTAAAATTGTTTTATCAGCCTCCTTGCGGTGCATTCCTTTTGGGGATTTTGAGAGGGGAATTCTTTGTTTGACCTTTAATGCCACGGGAGGGCCAATTTGTTTTGATTTTGTATCTCTTGCACTTTCTGCTAAGGATGATGTCTTATCCTGCTCCTCTCTTATCAATGATATTTTCTTACTTATCAAAGAAAAGAAGATGATCGGAAACTAATCAATGTTGAAAAGATGAGTAATTATGCCTTTAGTTATTCTCTGGGGGAGTCAGAAAAAATTGTAGTTCTGACTGGCTATTGATGATGTTGCCAAAGTCGAGGAAGTGGAAGAGGGGACTTTGTGTTCAGATCTAGTGCAATTAGGTTGTGATTAAATCCAATTATTGAAAAATGACTGTTAAACTGACTTGATAATGCCCAAGCATTTTTAATGTAGAAACATGTTAGATGTTGAGATTCTTGTTATAATATTGAATGGCATGGTAATGTCTCCGAGTACTCCTATCTGATCTGCAGTTGTTTCTGACAAATAATGATAGGGGATACATTTGGATCCAAGCATTTACTTGATGGATGAAGAAAATAAGTTACCAGCTAAAATGCCAGAAAAATCTGAGACAAACACTGTGTCAGTGAGTCTAGATGATGATCCTGCAAGACAGTTGGAAAATAATTCTGTCAGTGAAAATAATACTGAAAATAGCAACTGCACTACGGGATATTTGACCTCAGAAGAAGGGAAATCTGTTAACCTGGTAAATAAAGTTGTGGATTCACAGGAATCTATAGATAAAGCTGGAAGCATTTCTGACAGTAAAGGTAATTATTTTTCTGGTTTTGATGACGAGTTCAATATTCTATTTAGTCTCTTCTAACTCATAAATTGTTTGATGACAAGTTTTGAATGCATGCATGAATGACACGGGTGACAGTTTCCATTCCTGGATTTTTAGGTGAAACTATTAAGGATCTTGAGGGAGATAGAAAGACTTCTGTTAGCTTAAAATCTGGTCCTGAACCAATAATTATACCAATAGTTCTGAAGATGGCTGAATTTGACCACAAGGTTTGTACTTCTATTCTTGCTGTGTCAAAAGATTCTTCATATTCTTGATATAAACAGACGGTACTTGTTCCTATATCCGAATTATATCGTTCCACTGCCCTTCCCTCATTATTTACCAAATGGATGGTACTTATTCCTATATCGGAAATATATTTGTTCTAGTTCCCTTCCCTCATTATCTTTCACTTTCTGAAGGTTTCATATTAGAGGGCGTTTGACACAACTTTTGCTTATGCTTTTTTGTGCTTTTCAAACGTTCTTTTGACTTGAAAAAGTATTAAATTAATGTTTTTTTTAGTGTTTTCTCATGGTTTTGATGTGCTGATGTCAAAAATAAAAAATAAAAAATAAAAAAATTCTGAAAAAAATTTATTTTGATGCATTTTTAAATGTAAAACTATTTAAAAAAGCACCCTGCACTACAATCCCAAACACCCAATCTTGCATCCTTATTATTGGTCCCTTCTATCAATCTTTTCTTCCCTTGTGCAGGCATTACTTGAGGAGTGGATCTCAACACGTTCATTTAGTGATAAATGCCCTGCTGAGGTATCAAAGACTGCTGAGGTATTATTGTCATTTGCCTACGTCAAACTTAGGCAATCAACCAAGTTTTAATAAGTTAACAGAGTTAAATATTAGCAAACAATCAATGAGACAATCCATGGTTAAACTTGGATTTCCAAATCAGAGGTTTTACATTGTCAGGTACATATCTGGGGATGGATGTGTGGGAATTTAGGGGATGTGGGAGGCTACCTCATTGATCACCAATACCTTAACAGGCCTGGCTGAAAATGTGGTAAATTAGTTTTAGTAGTAGAAGTAACATGGTTCTTCAATCAAATGCAAAAACAAAAACAGAATAATAAATCAAGCGATGGTCAATGACCCTGGTGAAGCACTTCCATTTTTCTAAATATTTTTAAAGATAAAAGGCATTAGAAAATTCTGGCATGAAGGTTAGCAGGATGAAAGCAATGAACAGTAAAAGATCAGGCATTGGTGGAAAATACAGTAACTCCTGGATGTATTTGGTGAGTGGGAAAGTGGATCAAAAGCAGCAAATTGCAAAAGCAACCAAGTGTTGCCAAGTTCAAATAATTCTAGATTGGATTAAGATAGCAAATAATAACTTCTCGTTTGCTCGCTAACACTTTTGTTCTGCTTAATCAATGGAAATTGGCTGGAAAACTCCTTATTCACTTCAACAAGTAAAAGTCTAGCTTAGTATTATTCCACTAACAAGCTTCTTGTTTCAACACTTTGCTTGCTATTGAAACAAATCTAGAATATAAATTAAATTTTTTTTTACTTAGTGCAATATAAAGTTTGATGTTATATAGGTATTCCCAGAAATTGCTTAACTGTTATGTTTATGCTCTGGATGAATTCCTGGTAAAAAACTTATTGCAGTATCAAAGAGAAATGTTTATTCCACTTTGTTCTGGTAAAATGTGAGGCAAGATTTTGTAGAAACAAGTTTTCAATTGATTTTCTTTTATTCTGTATCGTTGTGTTGATTGTTCGCTAATTTCACAAAAGTTCAATTGATTGTCTTGTTTTTTTTTCTTTGTAATAGATAGTTTGTTGAACTTTATTCAGAATATGTTCATATATGATTTTTATTTTCAGGACAAAGATAGGTCAATTACCAATTTGAAAATCATTCAGGACTATCTCATCTCATTCAAGTCACAGGTTTGCTTCTTCATGTGTGTTTGTTAATTGACAACATGCCATAGAGATTTTTAGTTTTGCTTCTTTATTAATAATTTGGAAATAATTGATTCTAAATATTAGAAACATTGTGATCAAAAGTTGGATTGAGATATTGATGAGAACAAGTTTTGCTTTGATGTCTTGTTTGTAGAGTTATTGTATTTTATTACATGACCAAGTGGCTAATTCGGATGTTAAAGTCAAAGAAATCAGGTACATATTTTGTCAAATTGCAAGATGAAAATTATAGATGAAAAATGCGGGAACCTTTATTCATGGTATTATGTTATTGGGCTGGAGCAATAGACGATTCATGGAATTGTTGTCATGCTTGGGAAGTAACTTTTGATTTGGGCTGGAGAGCATTGGAGATGGTTGATTGAAATTGAAGTGAGCAGGCATAGGAACAGGGCTGACCGATTTATTTCAGTCACATGATAATTGATACTTCTTTTCTGTTTGAAAGATGGGTGTAAATCCATGACGTGGTTCAGATATGCTCTTACAAGCAAGTTTATTTATGCTTCAAAGGAAGAAATGAAGAAAATAATTAAACTATCACAGAAATAATAGGGCGGTGACTGTATTTTATTATTAGTGTTATGGGTTTCTGAAATGTCATTCTACCAGTTGAGTGAGATCATACTTCTCAAAGTCTTAACTAGGTGTTTCAAAGTATATGAGCACCATTTTCTTTTTTCTCCTAAAATACATTGCATTTTTCATGGAACAGGGTCTGACAGTTGCCAATATATCAGCCACAACATTCCCTCAAACACTGGATTGGCTGCATGGCTATCTTCTTCAGGTAAAATTTACTGATCAGTTTTGTATAATTCTGAAATGTGTTGACCACTGAACATGTTGTTCACCTGGAAAATTGGATGTGTTGGAGATTAACTAACTGTTCCGACATCACATTGCTGGTGTTCTCCCACATCAGCAAGGAATTTGAAAAGCTGCTGCCCTTGTGTGCGAGGCAGTTTATTTACTGCTTCATTATCCTCTGAAGAGTTTTCATCTTCATCTTGCACATTTCATTCTTTCTGTTCTTTTTTCTCCTTAGTTCTCCAATGACACCTCCTGAAGAGGTAGCATTTTGCTAAAGATTATGGGTTAGATTTGACAAAAATTATGAAGTATTGGTCTTTGATTGATTTTCTCTTCCATTTCTTTCCAATTTTTTGGACCGTAAGAAATAGCATTGAAGCATCAGGTGTCAGTTTTGTTGCCTTGTTTTTGTTTCATTTAACATTAGAAAATAATCCCTCAACATTAGCAGTTGATTTTCTTCTAGTTTCTTCTTGACCTGCTTATCTTGTTTTTCTAAATCTCTTCTGCCCAATTGCTTTCACTATCCAGAGTATTGAGCAAGGCATTTCACCAGTGTCCAGTGAAAATGGTAGACAACCAGCTCAAAATTAGATTACCTGCGGATGTTAGCTTGAGCAGGACAGGTATGAATGGGATCTTTGTGGTTGATTCGAATGCATGCAGGTGTGAAAATGCAATGCATTTTCAAATGCATCTAATTGATTTTGAATGAAAAGAAGAGTCCTACCAAAAAAAAAAATGACTGATCCTTGCCTAAATGCTGATTTAGTTGTCCAAGTTGCAAATCTGTCCCCGTGCAAAAATAAATAAACAAAAATATAAATATAAATAACATAAATAAAACCTGTCTGTCTTTGTTTGTACAAATGGGATATGCCTGTTTATTATCATCACGTCTTAAATGGTCATTCAGAATTCAGTTGCATGCTTTTGTCGAATAACACATGACCTATCTTTGCTGAATTCACTTTTGACTTTTGTTGCTCATACGATTGCCTTATAGTTTTGTGCGCATGACTAGCTCTTGCACATTACCTGGTCTGCACGAATGGCTTTTACCTGCGCAGCCTATAGTTTTGTCCTCTTACACACAGTATGCACTTGATGCAGAATTTCGAGGAACAGCTTTTTAGCATTAGTCGCTGAAAGCAACTATACAGATGCAGTAGCTGAAAGCAAATTGAAGAGCTTAGCGCAGAGACCTTCAACCCTTGTAAGATGTAAACTTATCAGGCTATGGGAAAGCTACTATCAGACCATGAAACTTCTTGTGATGGCAGCATTTGCAAGTTTTCGAAGCTGCCTCATGTGGTGGACCAAACTATTTTGAGGGTATTCCAGATCTTGGCTGCCCCGTATAAAACTGGACATGTGTCTAGTAAATTTTCCCGAATCTAAAGTTATGATTGTTTTGCTTTTGATGTTTCCAGACTTCTCCGTGATCTTTAATTTGTATATCTAGTTTATAAACATATTTGTAACACATTCCATGTCGTATTGCAATAAAAAATGTTTGCATTAAGCACACCGACAAAACCAGCATACACAGACATTAAGATTATTAATAAGCATCAAATAGTTGATGCCGACAAGCTAATTTAGCCTGGTAAAGTGGATTAAAAACGATTCATGACAGGCAGAAAGTTTGTCTCATGACATGATAGTTCGTCAAATAAATACCGAACAAGTTGTATAACATTTTGTCACTGAGCTTTTCCCCTTCGTACCAAGTGAATTATGACACGACCTCTGGCTCACAAGTCAAGCATGCAAGGAATAAGGAGGAGCAACAGAAACCCCATTTCGTACCCCCACTTTGCAGTACAGGAACTAATAATCAAATCTCAAAATAAATAAATAAATGAGTTGAGCAATGGGGAGACAGTATTTTCCCTCAAACCCAGCCTTCTCCCATCACAAAAATGAAACCATTCTTGCCTTAACGGTGGCATTTCATTTATTCAAGAGAATCTGTGTGTTTCCTTTACGTATCGTAGTTGATCACTCACTCTTAAATGCATCTGTCTTATCGTCGATGTGATATCATGGTGGAGAAACATGAAAATGTCTCCCATTCCATAATATGATATTTGTGGAGTTCTTGCACTGATGGGATGCCAATCTTGTTTAGTCCTATTATTTTCTATTTGACTTTACTTTTATATTCTCTGTGAGTGCTAATATACCATTCCATATTCGTGTTTGATTGTCTACTCTATTTTAGTGTTATTCTGATGAAGATGACAGCCTCTCCATTTTCATCACTCCATTTTTTTTAATTTTTTTTTGAAGGTATCTTGCTTTTCTTTCCCAAGTTTTCTTTAATCATAAATGCCTTGCTATTCTAAATTAAACTTCTAATCTTCTTGCCTGCTTATGGACCAAGAACAGATTTAATACACTAGTTTGTGGCCTCTAGCTGCTCAAAAGCATCCTGTTCAGTTAAGTGTTTTCTGAAACAATTTACACACAGATCACAATTCCATGCACCTGTTAGTTATATTCTTATGGCAGTTAATTCTTGTGGAATTTCAGAGATTTTAATTATGAGAACCATCTTTTTTTTTTCCCCAGTCTGGTGTGGGAACGACTCTAAGAGCTACTTTTATAAGCTTCTATGGACATTTGGAAACTGTTCTTTGTTGCACTTATGCCAGTTTTGAAGGTGCTCCTGCTCACTGCTGTTGGCGTATTTCTTGCAATTGAGCGCGTGGGAATTTTGGGGGCAGATGCACGAAATCATTTGAACAATGTAAGTATTTGTTTGGTTCTGTTGCTTCTCTCTCTATCTGTTTATATATACACTAGAAAAAACAATGGAGCTTTTATTCGTCTGAGGGAAGATTTAGTTCATAAACTATGATTCTTGTCAGCAAGTTTTCTTAGGGATTTGGAACAGATAATTTACTCAACAATTTCCGTTGTAACAATTTTCTAAATGCCGAAATTAAGTCTTGAGAATCATACATGACAATAGCTTTATCTGATACAAGACAATTTCTTGAGGGCAGGACAAATTTTCATACTGTTCCAGATGAATGGTTGATTATTGACTATGGTTGTATAATGATTCGTTCTATTTTTTACGCGGCGTGTAGCATGAATAAAACCAGGATTTTTAAGCTCTAAAGTTACCGTCTGGTATTTTTTTTTGTTTGGTAAAGTTCGTAATTCAATAATCTTCTAAAAAAAGAGAGCCTACTATGCCGCTTGAATATATAAAAAAGCGTAAAATCCTAATTAAACTGAAAGTAATAATCTTCTTAAACTTCCAGGACAAATTTAGGTATATTCATGAACTTGGATGAAGCTATCTTTTTTTACTTATGGGTAATATGACCTTTTAAAATATTATTAGTAAAATTTTAACATGATTCAACTAGGACTAGGAGTGATTATTTTCGGTTCGGTTTAGTTTTGATAAAAAAAAGTAATCAAACCGATTTTTTTTTTAAAAAAACCGAAACCGGTTCAAACCGACCGGTTTCGATTTGGTTTGGTTTTTTGGACAAAAACTGGTTCAAACCGGTTTGGCTCGGTTTTGGCTTGGTTTTTCGGTTTGGCTCGGTTTTTTCGGTTTTGGCCCGGTTTTTTTCCAGTTTGGCTTGGTTTTTTTCTGGTTTTTTTTCGATTCGGTTCGGTTTGGTTTTCAAATGAATAGGTACTTCAAATATAATAATTTTGATTTCCTATCAAGGACATGTTGAAAAACATCCGAAAGTTCTCTCGCTGCATCTTCAACATTTTTTTGTAGTTTGTTTTACCTTTGGATTTCTGATTGTGTCATTACTAAACTCGAGTCCTATATATTCATTCTCCAAGGCTCGTTTCTGACTTCTTGACTTATTGGTATATTCCTTATGCAAACATCTTCTATTATTTTTGGTAAGGAAGAATTTTGTGGATATGTTAATTAGTATTTCTACTTCTTTCACTTACTCTTTAATTTTCTAAATCATGGTTTCAGTCCCGCAATTAATCTTTTTTTCATGGAGAGTAATGCAATTGATGGTGTTTGATTGTACTCTTCAAATTTTTCTTCAAGGATTGCCCGATTAAAATGACTCTCATTTTCTTCTAGTACTTTAAGACATTAAGAATCAGTACATGATACTAATTTAAAAACTTCCAAAATTTCTCCTTCACCATTAATTGGTAGATAAAACATCAAGAAGCAAAACAATGTTTGCATTAATGATTAATGTTGTTATTGTTGTCACTGCTACAATGTTGAAACAATCTATTATGAAGAGACGGCACCTCTTTTACATTTCTTCTCCTTGTTATTTGAGAAGATTGAACATAAATCAAATAATAATAATCTAATTACTTACCTATATAGTATAAAGTTTCTTCATAATCATATTACATAAACTCTAAAATTAATGATTGTCTCAAACCTAGCTTGTCATGAAGGAATTAAGGGCTTACTAGTACGAGTTCTATATTCTAGAACTTTAAACCATTGTTTTTTAGCACCATAAAAAGTATGTGTATGACGAGTCTTATTTTTTAATAATAAGAAATCTTTTTGAAATAAAAGTAAGCTTCCAACTTTAACAACTAGTTAATGAATTTTTTATTTGAAAAATTCCATTAAAAAAGGAATTTTATTGAAATTAGAAATAATTTTTTTTTAAAAGTTGATTGTAAGTTAAGTCTCCAGTACTTCGCCTTTCATAAACACTACTATTCATATAAACATGATGTCTATATGATTTTTTATAAATGAATTTAGGGTTTTGTTCGCTCCAAGATAACTCTCTAAGCACATCCCTCTTCTTTTTTTGATCTCTATTTGTGCCTCGTATTCTTCAAATTAAATATTCCAAGCTATTCGATATTGTTGTCATTATTTGCTTTAAACGACCTCGTTTATGTGATTGGGTTCCTTGTGCTGCCTCTTTAGCCCACATTGTGTATCATAAGGCTTACAATCCTATACTACGAGGTGAGTTGCTACGATAGCCGTCCATCAAACATGTCAACCCACTCTAATAGTAATTGACATGCGTATAATGTTAATAAAAACTAAGGTTCTCGAGTTCTAAGTTTATAGATTGAAACTATAAAGAAAACTCTAATATTTTCTGAAAATTTTTGTAGTTTAATGATTTTCCAAAAAGAAGAAGAAGCATGCAATGTTATTTAAATACAAGAAAAATATCATAATTAGTAAAATCCTAATTAAATTGAGAGCCTCAATCTAAAGAAAAAGAGTTCAAATATAGAAAGAAAAATAAAAAAAAATCCAGAGCAATAACTTTTGAGGAGCTGAATTTAAACATGTTTCTGAACTCAGATGAAGTTGTCTTCTTAAACTTAGTGGTAACAAAGTTTTTAGAATGTTTTGGTAAAATTTCAACTCGATCAATGGTTAAATCAAAACTTATAACCTGATTTTGATTTTGTTAGAAAGATTATTTGATGAGTCCAGACTTTTTATTAACCTTTTAGCTAGGACTTTTATTACACGCACAGCATCAGTTTTAGACTTGTGTAACAACATTATTCATTTCAAGAATTGAAACTTTTTTTTTCTATGCCTGATACAAGGTGGGGGTAGAGGGGTGTGGTGAATACATTTTTTTCAGGTTTTCCTTGCTGTGTTGCTCTGATTGATGCATTGAACATTCTGAATTCCGTATGACTATAATGTGTATTTTTAAACTCAATTGTTGTGCAGCTTGTGTTTTATGTCCTGAGTCCAGCACTTGTTGGGAGCAGCTTGGCAAAATTCGTAACATTAAGAAGCTTGCTTGAGCTGTGAGTTTCTCTGGCCAATTGTTTTTGGGGCTAGTTGCTTTCAGTGTGGCATTCTTTTTTTTTTTTCCTGCTAGTTTCTTAAATCCAACTGTTGTTGAATTATGCAGGTGGTTCATGCCACTAAATGTTCTCATCACCTTTATCATTGGCTCAGTGCTTGGATGGTTGCTTATAAAAATTACCAAAGCTCCTAAACGTATGCGGGGCATGATCTTGGGATCCTGTGCTGGAGGTAGGCTTTATTATATATTTGGCTAGTTAATTGAAGGTATGTCTGCAGATCTTGAGTGTCCTTTCCAGTTTACATTTTCACAAAATATTGGTCTTCAAGAAACAACAAAGGTCTGAAAAAGCTAGTTCACTGGCATTGGGTACCAGTAGCATAGTCAGAATCTTCAGGTCTGATGAAATGCCATTTTACTGATGTGAATTTAAGATTCTGTTTCAGATGTTCTTCAATTTCATGGAGGTTATCTGCTTTGCTAATGAGTAAAGAAAAAGAAATGGTACAGAAAATAAAGAACACTCAATGCATGATGAGTCCGCCCGCAGTGCATTGAATGTGTGTCCACAATTAATGCAGCTGCTATAGGGAAAATGCCATGCATGTTTTCTGCGATACTTTACAATTAGCCATCAGCCCACGCTCCCACGGACATGTGATTTTCTTATGAAATATGATCAAAGGTGTGGTTAATTAAGACACATCATTAACATGAGAATTAAACTTAAACATTATTTAAATAATCAGAATTATTTAAAATCCATCTTATCAAAATCAAACAAATCATACTAATAACACCACGTACATTGGTCTCACTTGAATTCAAGGTGTATAGAGAAGAGCATTATTATTTAATTATTTCAATTGCTTGGTGAATTTCCGACGCCAAACATATTTTTAATTTATCATGATTGATCTTGGTTTCTATGACTTGTGACTGGATAATATTTTTAATTTATCATGCTAATTTTTTTATATAAAAATCCATATAATTTTGTTGGGAATCTCTTCCACCCATTTTATAATTTATTACCTGTTTGGAAGTGTAGTTATAGTTGTTTTTTAAAGTATTTTTTACTTATAAATATATTAAAATAATACTTTTTATTTTTTAAAATATTTTTAAAACGTAAAAATATACTCTACCAAACTGGTAGCGTCTTCCGTCTTCCATTAGTACGGATGCTCGTGGAGTAGGCGGGTAATTCTTGTAAACGTAAGAATAAAATCTTCAATTCTTCACCTCAAACATTTATCATAGATTTATGCTCGTGGAGTAGGCGGGTAATGCTTATTAATATTTAGGACTTCGAGTAATGACTAATCATACTAAACTCTTCATGCTATAGTTTATACATTACACGGTTTAATTTTATTTTGTCATTTAAATTTGCTTGAGAGGATTTGTGTTTTCTAGTTATTTGCTAAGTTGATGCTGCGGGCTCATTTCTAAAATTTCTTTTTATTTAGTTATTTTATAATTAAAATAGATATTTGTATGAAATATAATAATTTAAATTCTGGAAAAAAATACATTTTGTTAGACGAAATCTCTTTTTATTTTATCTTATTTATCTTCTTTTATTTGAATATTTTTTTTATTAGTAGGATGCTTTTTGAATGAAAAGTGATGTTAGTTAAAATAAATGCTTGTAAAAAATTTAGTCTAAGAATATATATCTCTTCCATCTAAATTCTATTTCATTATTAATGCATTTTTTTTTTGTTTTAACAAAAATATTTTTTTTAATTAGAAGTATT
>Ga0307510_10006022_pt1 | contig 14466 bp, 8 predicted proteins | sample 12_EM_MG_FD_207224 | JGI IMG/M metagenome (GOLD analysis project Ga0307510, IMG submission 207224) | Populus trichocarpa ectomycorrhiza microbial communities from riparian zone in the Pacific Northwest, United States - 12_EM | ecosystem: Host-associated > Plants > Roots > Unclassified | place...
TTCTTTCCCTTATTTCAAATCATTAAACTTTTATTTTTATTTTTTTAGTGCTTTTAATTCTTATTAAATATAGAACATGAAACAAAAGACTTGTATTTCCTGGTAGAAAAAAAAATCAGAAAACGAGGAATTATATTAGCAAAACAATTTGCTTCAATGGAATCCGTGATACCTCCTTCTTTCTCTGTAAATACTCTCACACTTTCCTTATTTAAGAACCTTTTGCCTCATTTGACAACTTTATAGTAAAAACAGATTTGAGAGCTTTTCTATTTTACTAGCATGTTTATTTATAAGGTATCTAAAAACATGTAATACATGTTTTGTAATGAGACTTGCAGCGCCATGATCTTTAGAGTGTATTTATTTTTGAGGTAGCTTTTATGATTATAGTTTTTAAAAAATAAGTTTTAAAAAAGTACGGTTTGCTGTGGTTAGTTGGATTTAGATACGTGTTTGGTAAAAATTATGGTTGAAGTTTAAGTGTAGCAAAAAATATGTATAAAATGTTTAGTGAAAATATGGTTGCAGTTGCTTTTCAAAGTCCTTTTTACTGGAAATGCATCAAAATAATATTTGTTTTTTAAAAAAATTATTTTTTTATACCAGCGCATCAAAATGATATGAAAACACTAAAAATATATCAATTTGAAGCGAAGAAAGAATAAAAAATTTATAATTTTTTTCAAAAATACTTTTGAAACGCAAAAACAAACATTGTTTTACGAAACTCAGTTAAAAAAGCATGTAAAAACTGTTTCATAAAAGCCCTGTTTCAAACTCAATTTTTTAATGGACCCCGCAGTATAAAACACAATTTAATTTATTACCAAATATTTTATTGCATTTGTTTAACCACAAACACAAAAACCGGTGAAAAACAAACAAAGCCTTAATAAACACACTATATTTTTACAAATATTTACTTTATCATATATATATATTGGGAACCATGTGCTTTAGTGCTCTTCAGTACTCGTCCGCATATCCTACAAAAATATCACACGAACCGTTAATTATGAAAACTTTAGAATTAATACCATCAATCTAAAGAAAAGAAGAATACCAATAAACGTTTTTTTTTTAAATCCTAATAGAATATTGAAAACTGCACTTCAATGAGAATAACTCCTGCAATTGAATTTATAGACGTGATTAGGAAAATAAAAAAGTATGTGGCCAATGCTAAGTATTGAAGGTATTGCAATCATTTTTAAATATTAGACATGCGGTAATGGTTGTTTTTTAAAATATCTTTTTTTTGTAAATATATCAAAATAATATTTTTTTTATTTTTAAAAAATTATTTTTAATATCAGTAAATTAAAATAATCTAAAAACACTAAAAATATATATTAATTTAAAATTTAAATTTAAAATTTTTAATTTTTTTTTCAAAAATACTCTTAGAACACAAAAATAAACATATGCATGTTTGAGATTGTGATTGCGATTGCGGCATAAAATATTTTTCTATTAAAAATATATTAAAATAATATTTTTTTATTTTTTTAAAATTATTTTTGATAATTGTGTATGAAAATGATCTAAAAATATATATAAAAATTATTTTTAATAAAAACAAATCCAAACGGGCACATAATGCCATAAATGTGCTCACAAGCACCTCTAGTTGATGCCTTGGCTCGTTCTAGTTGCAGCTACAAAAGACCGTGAAACGCATCTCGCGTGATACAACAACACAAGAGTTATTTTGGAATCCTTTCTTCTCACTCATTTTTGCTCTCACCACAGGAATCCTTTCTTCTCTTTTTTATTTGTCTATGGCTCAACACAATTTTGCCCCCTTTATTTAAAAAAGTTCTAATATTATCGTTGGCGATTTAGGTAACCTACTTTTCAATTTGTTTATATTTTTGAGTTATTTCAGAGTTTCTACATGAAATATCATAACAATATTTAATAAGTATTTATATAAAAATTAAGATGATAGTAAAATAATAATAATGTATCATGATGATAAAGCGGTGGTTGTTGTTGTTATTATTAAAATTATTAGATAATTTTTTAAATAAAGTATTATTTGCAAAATATTTCACAAAATTAAACATGTTAAATTAAATTTATTGTACATTAAAAGATCTATATTACTAATAAGATAACAATTAAACTCGAACATAATGAATATCTAACTAAATTGATATCGATAGATAATTTTTTTAAATAATTAATATTTTGAATTGAGAATAAATATCTAAAATTCTTATTTATTAATAAATAAAATATAGATATTGTCAAATCTAACTTGAAATATATATATTAATATTATGTACATGTTAAATATTTATAGTTTTGTTATTAAATATAATATATATTAATATTGAGGTAATGAATACCTTAAATATATGTATAATACCTATAAATTTGACATTTAATATAAGATGTAAATATTAGTTTTGAATATAAATAAGATGGATATAATAGAAATCCAGCAAGTGAATACCCTAGCATGCTAAAGTTCAAGAAATTGGGATGGAAATGGAACATCGATTAATCTATAGAGGTGAAAATGAAATTTACCCAAAAAATTAACCAAACGCTCTAACTAATTTCCAACTCCTCCATCGACCTTCATCTTCGAAGATAACGACCTGCGGTCAATTAGTCACAGATTCTTCTAGAAATCAGGATATATTGCATTTCGATCCGTGCAATTCAGTTCATTTACCACTGTAAGTTCTGCTAGGGTTTAGTCAGTCTGCTTGTTATTCCATTGCTCAGCTTCGATTCTTCGAAGTCGGGGATCAGACATGGCTGCGGAGGACGGTACGGCGCAAGAATATGTGCCACAGAAGAAGAATAAAGAGCCTACCGAGACCGAGAAGAGGTCAATATATGCCTTCACTTTTTTAATGCTTAATCAATAGCTAATGAATTAGGTGAAGATTTGTTTTGTTCTGTTTTGATTTTGTTAATTTTGGTACTCAGGAGAAAGAAAATTGTGCCTGGAAGTTTAATGAAAGCTGAAATTAGACCAGGAGGAGGTGATGCGAGACCATCTGATGGTGATCAGGTTACTTTCTTTCCTTCCTGTTTTAATCATGCTTCGTGTTTGTGTGTAATCGTGTAGTGCGTTGGTTGGTTTAGTTGCTGAATTTCAGTTACTAGGTTGTTTTTTCTTATAAGCATTTTGCAGGTCATATATCATTGCACTGTTAGGACATTAGCTGGAGTTGTTGTTGAGTCTACAAGATCAGAATATGGAGGTGAGGTTATGGATTGAGTGATATATGTGTTGAAGTTCTGGAGGAGTTTTAACTGTCTTCTTTTTTATTTAATAGAATGACTTAATTTGACAATTAGGCCTCAAGTAAATGCCTTTGAGTCATCTAGTCATCGTATTAAAGTGAATGTTTTGTTTGACTCACAGGCAAGGGCACTCCAATACGACAGGTTTTGGGAAAAAGCAAGATGTTATTAGGATTACTTGAAGGGCTTCCAACAATGTTGAGTGGTGAAGTTGCAATGGTATTGAGCTTCCTCATTTTCCATACAACATTGTGTGCGCGCGCGCACACTCGTTTCATCATGCACATGTGTTTTTTCCCCTTGCAAGCACATGTTTGATGAAAGAAAGAAGAAAAAAGAAAAATGAGAAGAAAAAAGAATTACATGCACAACAAGAAGTAAAATGAATTGGGCATCCTCTATCAATATATGAGAGACCATTTATTTAATTGTTTAATTTCATTCAGTTTGTTTAATCTATTTAATTTCACTTTTACCTATAAAAGCATGGGATACAGTGTTGAAAAAGATAATCCCATCATTTAACTATGCTGAATTTTCATGTTTTCTTTCTTCAAACCTCCTGTTTCAGTTCAAGATGAAACCTCAAATGCATTATTCTGAGGCGGACTGTCCAGTTTCACCTCCAAGTAGCTTTCCAAGGGATGATGAACTTCATTTTGAGATTGAGATGATAGACTTTTCGAAAGTCAAGGCAAGGCTTTTATTCTAAATGCTATCATTTTATTTTGTTACTTTTTGGCAATGCTGAATATTTTTTTCTCATGATTATTTTTCCGTTATATTATTTCTATATGATATTTCATGATGCCTTGTGTTACTGTTAATTGAAATGCAATCCAAGATCCTTGGAGGTTTGTGATTCTTACACTTAGATTTTATGCATTTATACACCAATATATCTTAAAGCTAACAATGGTTGATTATAGATGCTGAAAGAAGGGAGAGCACACTAAAATATCTTCTCTACAACCTTTTCTAGTTTTTTTTTTTTTCCCATTTATTTTCTGAAAATGTTTTGAAGTTTTAGTTAAAAGGAACAAGACTTGTTACATTTTATTTCATTTGATCTATCCTTAATTCTAATCTTGAATTGTGTTTGTGCTGATTACCAGGTTGTCAGTGATGATTTAGGAGTCATAAAGAAGGTACTGAAAAATACTTATCTGTTGCACGAGATACATGTGGTGGATACCATGATTGATTTATGGGGAAGTTTATAATTGTGCTATGTGCATCTATTGAAGTAGTTTTAGATAATTAAAATTTTGATTAATTCATTTTGATAAATTAATATGTATCATGCTAACTTTTTGCGAATATGAATTATGGTTTGGGTCCTTATATTTGGTTAGAGGGAATATTCCAAAGTCACGGTACTGTCATTTGCTTTCATATTGAAAAGTCTCAGTGTCATAGGATTAAATTCATAGGAGATTGCAAAGTGATACATTTGTTATATTTATGAGAGCACCATTTGAATATTAAATATTGAATTTGGTCAAGTAGTTTCTCTTTAGAGTATAATGAGAATAGTTGTAAATGTCCATCACTCCCTACACCTTGACAAACCCCACAAATGTAAAAGTGAATAATTTTGATATGCTATATAGTGATGACAAACAACTATTAAAAACTGTTGTCCTTATAGAGAAGGAAACATAGGATGTGGGAAGCAATGATGGCATTGAAATAAATGGGTGAATCAGATGCATGTAACACTAAGAAGATGCTACTGGGGTGGACATTTGTTAACTGGAGTAATGTGACTTTTACAGTCAGTATTTATCTGTCCTATTTTGTTTTCAGATTTAAAATTTATTTCATAGTTAATTGACAACTTACATGGATAGGTAATAGATGAAGGGCAGGGTTGGGAGTCGCCAAGAGAACCATATGAAGTAAAAGCTTGGTAGAAACTTGTCCAAAAATCCCCTTTCTTATTCTTTTGGATTTTTGTTGGACTATTAGATGAAACATATGAAGTCCTTACACAAAATGTGCTATACTTCCAGGATTTCTGCGAAGACAGGAGATGACAAAGTAATTCTATCGCCCAAACAAGGAGAACCTTATTTCTTTACTATTGGAAAATCTGAGGTTGGTGATGCATTCTGCTCCACTTTAATATACTACTTTTTTCTTTGATATTCTTGGTTTTTCATGTCTAATAAAATACTTCTTAGTATTTTCATCTTTAGTGGCAATATGTTTCATCAGTTTCACATCTTTCTGCCCCAGTTCTTATTCCCAAGCACATCATGTTGATTTCTTGAGCTCAATAATCTAAACTATTGAAAGAGAAGTTATTTGGATTTTCTTAAAATATTTTGCATTAGGTACCTAAAGGTATTTATGATTATTTCTGACTATATTAGGTACCTAAAGGTCTTGAGATGGGAATTGGAACTATGACACGAGAAGAGAAGGCAGTAATATATGTTACCAATCAGTACTTGACTGAATCTCCGCTCATGTCCGTGGTAGGTCTTGAGGAAGTTCAGTTCGAAGTAGAGCTTATCCATTTCACTCAGGTCAGAAATTTTCTTATTGATGGAGAGCAAAGCATTTCTTTGAGAATCATTGTTTTGATTATTTGTAACTTTAGGTTGTTATGTTTTTATTTTGTAGGATTCGGTGTATTTCCTACTAAAGTACTAGTGATTGGGAATTTACTGTAGTTTCTACGTAGTAGTTCAATTAATGTTTACTGTTTAGGAATTCCTGTTGCCCATGATATTTTTTGTTTTTGGTGCCCATACTGGACCCCACATTATTTATCTACTGAGAGAGCTTTTTTGATTATTAACTTTTGAGCCTTGCAGTATTTCTTTGCTTTTTCTCCCTTTTCTATTTTTCTCTTTCAGTTGCTTTCTTATCCAGCATCTTTTCCTAGTTGCAAATCATAATTGATAATCCATTTGTATGCTAACTTTTCTGCTGCCATCTTAAATGTTACTTTATGATTGCACAAATCCTTATAATATTAGAATAGAGGACACCGGGTTTAAGGTGGGTAAACATTTTCCTAATCCACATAACCGAGAGAATACTCGCATTTGTGCCATTTATCCTTTAAAAGAAAATCTCCAGGAAACTGCCCACAAACAATCGCAAAATTTTATCACACCCATTCCTTTCATGAAAGTACAAATTCTCACCATGTAATGTCTGTAGTTTCCTCTCTCTGTCACGAGAGAAATTCTTTTTTGCACAAAAGCAACCTAGTTCTGTGTTCTATTTGGAGAGATTAACTGTAATTCTTGTTGCATATGGAACATGCATTTGAAAGCCTTTCATAAAACACGGAAAACTCTGAAATAGGAAATCCTAATCCAAAGAGCAATCTGAGTAATAAATTTACTCTTTAAAAATATAGGTTTGTTTATTGATGAGGGATTTTTTGATGATTGCACCAGATAATTATCTTAATGCTAATTTAGTTAGCTAAAATTCCAATTCATGTGAAATATGCTATGTCATCACTTTGTTTATATGGATTGATTTTCTTCCTTTAATTATCATATATATGCTGCACTATATATCTTATATCATGTTCAATTTTCTTGTGTACATGCTTTCATTTTACTCAGGTTTGAATATGGCCATGAGATGAGCCGCAATATGTGGTTAGTTTGCCCATTCCTGTATGGTTAGTTGGTTACTCTATAGGGGGAGCCTTGATGGTACTAGAGGATGGGCTTTGTTGCTGTATATATGTGCTGATTAGCTTATCCTCATTCAGATTTGTCCACAATTTAGGTGATTAATGATGAATGGATATATGCACACACTTGAAAAATACATTGAAGCTTTTAATTTGTTCCTGAGGTATACTGTTAGATAGGCATTGGCTTTTTCAAGTCAGGATTGTATATTATTATACTGTGGTTTTTATTCTTTTTTCTTTTCATCAAAAACTGCATTTTCTTCCTTGGTGAAGTTCCTGGTGGTGCTGTTTAACTCTCTTTACTTAATGTTGACAGGTGAGGGACATGCTTGGAGATGGACGCTTGATAAAGCGTCGGCTTCGTGATGGAAAAGGTGTGGATTCAGAGTTTATTTAAAAATGCTATTGATTTGTTGGTGCATGCATCCGTATTTATGTGTTGCTTGATTCTATTATTTTCTCTGCTCCAATTTTCTGATATCCTTCTGGACTGTATAAAAAATACATGGATGCTGTGAGAGAATCATGTAATTGGATTCTATATCTGAGAAATCATTTCGGAAACTTCTAAACCACTTTTTTCAGGGTATAATTGTATAGTTCCTCATTTTATTAAAATATGTAAAGGGGAACACTTTAAAGCTGTTTTCAATTTTTGTTTACTATACAGGGTCTGTATTAATGTGCTCTCCCTTGATGTGCATGCATGCCTTTTACTAGTATTCTGGTGCATCTTGTCGGTGTTCTAAAATCTTTCTCAATAATTCCATTATGAGTGCAATTTACATTCTATCCTGCAGAATAAAAGTGTCAAAATTTGCACCAACAGTTACTGGACAGTGTCGGGGTTCTGCTCAGTCTCTCTCTCTCTTGTTGTTTTTTCGGTTCTCTTTTAGGGTTTGGTTAATTACATTTGACTCCTCTACTGTAGAGTTTGATTAATTAAGTTCTTCTATTAATATGATTAATGGAGTCCCTCTACTATACATTCCATTAAAATTTACGACCCTCAATCCCTTGCACCATTAAGAATAATGTGCTGTCATGCTAGTCGTGTTGCATCCATTCTCATTATGCTAAAATAGAAAGAAGTTGGTTCCTGGACGAGGTCCTATCCTAGGCTTAGAGCTGAGCTAGACCCCTAACTGACTTCATAATGATTTAGAGAGCTCCGAATCATGCTTTTGAGGCAAGCATGGGCCAAAAGAGAGAGTCCAATCTGACCCTAAGCAGATGCTTTTGATGTGTCATGCTGTAGGAGAAAAAGCTTAAAAAATGAAATCTATATTTCTTAATTTTCTTTATATTTAAAATGTTTTTAAAAAATGAAAATTAATAAAACCTTAAAACCTCGTCACCCCTATTGAGACAAAATTCTGTAGAACTTAAACTAAATAATTCTTGACCAAAATTAAAAAGAGAGATTTTCTGCATATAATTGAAGGTCTTGATTTTGTGCATGTAAAAAGGCTTGTTGGATTCGTTCATTCTTGGATTGTGAAATGTTGGCTGTTTATGGTGATGAATATTACAAAGAGGGAGATCAATGGTGGAGGAGACCACCACCTTCTTTTTCTCGAGAGATTTATTTTGGGAACTACAATGATAAATAGAAACACATTTTTAGGTTACAAAAATCTCAATGGTACAAATATTCCAGCCTCACTGAATCTAACTTCTAATGAAAGCCAGCTTTTCCTCACTTGCGTACACTCAACTCAGTGGCATTGAGATCATAATCTTCTACTTAAAATGATTATGAAAAAATTATGTGTACCACTCAATTTTAAATCCGTATTGATTTTATCGCTTATTTGACCCAAGTACTCCTCTCCACAACTAGATTGGGATAAGTATATAAAAATAGCTGTGTTTTTGATAATGAGACGAGAAGAAAGTGTTGGTGGCTAAATGTAGATCTGATAGTCTTTGTTTTCCCAACAGTTTTGCTTGTGAAAAGGAAAACTGAAGAAATTAAAAATACTCAAATCCTCAAGCGTTTGTAGTGATTAGGAGAAAGAAATAAAGTTGTAATGGTTATACAAGAGAAGCCTACTGCATGTTCGGTGAATTGTCCCTAAAATGGCCTTGCTTTTCATGAGGACTATCATCTCTTGTTTTTGTTTCTTTAGGGGGTTTTGTATTATCTCATGTTTCTTGGTAGATTGATAAATAAGAAAGAAAAAGGAAAAATGCAAATGAGAAGGGATAGAGAAAGGAAGGGTGCAGTTTTTTCTAGCTTGTGTGATTGCTAGAAAAGTGGCAGAGTATTTTTTTTTTAATTTTTAAATGTAGTCATGTTTGCCTTTTTTTTTTGAAAAAGAAGATGTCAAAATTTAGTAAATCTGGACAGGTTTCAAATATCTAAAGGCTCAGGCAGTACTTGCTAACGGCGTCTTGGATGGAGGATTCTAATTTAAATGGAAAACATTGTAGAGGGACTTAATTCATCAGATTAATAGTAGAGGGACTCAATTTATCAAATCACCATAATATAGGGATGACGCAAGTAATTAACCCTTTTAAGGGTCAAGGAGAGCTCTCATGCAAGCTCTACCTGGATTTCCATGGACAAAGCGTTGGATTTTTGTTGCAATAAGTTCAGATTGATTGAAACTATGTTATGTTTGAAAAACTTAATTGTAAAGTCCAACCCTTTAAGCTTTGGGTTATTTGGAAAGCATAAAGGATAGTATGCAATTTTCCTTTTTGTTTATTTAATCAGGAAACATCAAAGATTATACTTGAAATTAAGATGATGATTCTTGTTATTTGCTTGAAAAGCGCAATGAAATCCAGAAATGCAGAATGTCTCCACTTGTGTTTTAAGCTCTATATAATTAGGGCACGTTCACCTCTTTCATTCCAACTCCCTTTTTCTTATTTAGTCCTAGCTTCTTTTGCAAGTGTCTATCCATTTATTTAACTGCTTTTGGTTTTGCAATTATGAAATCATGCATGCTAAAATATAGATTTCTAATAGCTCTGAAAATTTAGGTGAGTTTCCTATGGATTGCCCACTTCAGGACAGTCTACTACGGGTTCATTACAAGGGTATGCTGCTTAATGAAGAAAAGACAGTCGTCATTGATACAAGAATTGATAATGATGGTCAGCCTTTGGAGTTCAGCTCTGGAGAAGGGCTTGTGAGTTCTCTCGTGTAAAGGATGGAATAGGTTTTTATGAATTGGTTGTTTAGGGGAATAACAAATGACTGAATTTTGTTTGTAGGTGCCTGAAGGTTTTGAAATGTGTGTGCGCTTAATGCTTCCTGGAGAGGTAGCTCTTGTTACTTGCCCTCCTGACTACGCATATGACAAGTTTACCAGGTTACATTTTGAGATCTATTGTGCCGCAAATACTGCATAAATTACAGGCACATTTTGTATTGCTATTGACATCATCATTCTTTAACTACTTTCTGACCAAGTTTTCCCTTCCTATATAATTAGACCGGCAAATGTTCCTGAAGGTGCTCATATTGAATGGGAAATTGAGCTTCTTGGTTTTGAGATGCCAAAGGTAACTGAATGTTGTCTCGTAGAAGTTTAGCTGAAATGCTGCTTGATGAACTCTTTTAAACACCTATAGTTAGTGTTGTGTCTTTATTAACTTTGCTAATTACTTTGTCTATGGCTTGCCACTGAAGTCTGCTTTTGGCTCTATAGTGTTTTCTGTATTCAAAATTGATTGAGGTGAACTTGGAATCACATAGGAAACTACTATGAATGTACTTGTGTCAGTTGATTGAGCTTCAAGTCACAGAAGATACTTATTTGGAATTCATGTTTGAGGATTATGAATTTCTCTCCTATTTATATCATGGATACTTTTTTCAGGATTGGACTGGTTTGGACTTTCAGGGTGTAATGGATGAAGCAGAGAAGATCAGAACCACAGTATGTGTACTTCATGTTTGTTAATTGTGCTGACTTTACTGGCAATTTGGATGTGTTCCAGTTATAGTAATTTATTTCAATGACATGAATTGGTTGTTTGGGGTGTAAATTTGTGTATTATGATCTTGAAATTGTGATGATCTCCTTGATCTTCAGGGAAACAGGCTTTTCAAAGAAGGAAAGTTTGAGCTTGCTAAGGCAAAATATGAGAAGGTAATGTGCTCTCTCCTAACTACATTCATCTCACATCTTGAGCATTAACATTGCCATTCAAATTCTTGGGTTCCCATCTTTTATTACTCTGGATTTATTTCCACCACACTGCATGAAGCCATTTGCTGGCATTGTCATGTTATAATCAGTATTTTGAAATTCAGTATCTACATGTTTAGGCTAGCAAGCAATCACATTTCCCAGTTGGTGACGTACATGAAATCAAGTTTGTTTTTCAATTGGTCATCAAACTGAATTATATATTTAGATATCGAACATGTTCTTATCTCGGAAATTGTTAATTATGGAAGTGCCATGACCTGCAATTTAGTTTTGCTAAAATATCTTTCCTAATCGTCAAAATTTGCTTCTCAAGATAAAAATCTTTTATTCTGATTTCTTCAAAAGTTTTTGTGCTCGTAAATGTCTGAGTTGTATTTATGAACCTTTCAAGTCCTCATATAACATCATGAAAAACTGTTCCACAGGTTCTTCGAGAATTTAATCATGTTAATCCACAAGATGACGAGGAAGGGAAAGTTTTCCTGAATACAAGAGTAAGCTTTTTACCCCTTGCAGTGTAGGAAAAGAATCACTATCAAATATATTTTTCCATCTCTCACTTGATGCTTTCATTTTCTTTCTTGTATGTTTGAAGAATTTGTTAAATCTAAATGTCGCTGCATGCCACCTCAAATTAGGGGAATGCAGAAAGTCCATTGAGACATGCAATAAGGTATGTGTTTAATTCAACTAGTTTCTGTTTTCTTACATGGAAATCTTGTCTAGCAAGAGCCTTTACTAGAGTGTAAGGAGTACAATGCTGTGAAAAAGATGTCATTGATGTGCCTGCTGTAGTTTATTGGATTTGGGTGAGAAGACAGATTATGTTGGGCATCAATTATATATTATTAATTGAAATCAGTTACTGGGGTTCAGGGCTTTGTAAGTCTTTCAGATGAGGAATTTCATGTGAAGCAGAACTGGCAATACACTAGGTATCCAGCTCTTGTATAACATGACAGGGTCCAAACTCCCTATGGCAGCACACTTTGTGCAGAAAGCTGCTGGTCAATTCCTAGCCCCACATTAATTGCTTACGACTTGTTTTGGGGTCGAGCATTGAGGTGGCTATCAGCTAGCAGTAAGAGAGCATGCCATAGGATGATATATGATGTTCTTGTCTGATATTATCCTATATATGATGTTCCTAGGACAAGCACTTTGAAAAAATACAGATGCCAATGAGGCAATTGTGCAGAAAAGTTCCCCTATCTGGAAAGTGGGAAACCAAAAAAACATAGCTTGCTTTTCAATGGATGCGTAGTAGTTAACTTATCCTGAAGTCCATTGCCATCCTTCAGAGTCTGGATGTTGATGTTCATTGCTGATAAATCCTGCAGGTTCTGGAAGCAAATCCTGCACACGTCAAGGCCCTTTATCGCCGTGGAATGGCCTACATGGAAGTTGGAGATTTTGAGGAAGCAAGAAGTGATTTTGAAATGGTAGCACCTGTAGTTGTTATTTAGTGCAAACTTCTAATTCTTTGACATCCATTGTCTGAATATGCTTCTGGATGTCAGATGTTGAAAGTCGACAAATCATCTGAACTTGATGCAACAGCAGCTCTTAAAAAACTGAAGCAGAAGCAGCAGGTGGGTTAATGTGCAACCAAATTCTATTTGCAATTTGAGATGGACATACACAATTCATATCGTGCTGCTTGTCCATTTGATGAGCAGGATGTCGAGAAGAAGGCACGGAGACAATTTAAAGGACTATTTGACAAGAAGCCAGGGGAAATTGCAGATGCTGGAACTGACGACAGAGGAGAAGAGCAGAGTACAAGTGAAAATCAGAAGAATGGTGATCAGGAGGATTCAAATGGGACTGACACAGAGGATGTTGAAGATGTGGCCGATGAACCTAGAGAAGGATTGTTCTCCCGCTTGTGGCCAACTGGTAGAAGATTGTTTTCAGCTCTCGGGCTTCAAAGATGTGCGATATTGTGACAAAGCTGTAGATCAGCATTATTTTTGTCACAGGCTGGAAAAAATCTGACTTTGAAAGGAAAAAACACATCAAAGAAGGTTCATATACCACTATCATTGTAGCTTCACAAAGAAATTCATATTTTGGCTTCCCGTTTATGATGATATAAATCCATGGTGAGACAGACAAAAACTTACTAATAGACATAAGATCCATTGTTGTTAATACCGTTCCTGTCATGTCTGGTCGGTATCTCGCGTTTCACTTCCAAAATCTTAGCCCACCTCAGGTTTTTTTTGACTGCATACTATCGCTCTTGTATCTTTTCGTTCTGCTTTGAAGTCGGGTCATCTTTTTAAAAAATCTTTAGGTTAAAATCTTCTTATTTTCTCCGCCTCTTTTCTTTAGTTTCTCTAACAATGTTTGTCATTATTATATTGCAGCGCTAAAAGGAGGATCAAAAAGTAAAGATTGAAGGCTAGATTGTATTCACATAAGATTTTCAATTTCAAGTTCTATAGCAAGCAACACAAACTTTCTAAGTGTGGTTTTATGGGTTTTGTTCAAAACCAATAGAGAATGGCTTTTATTCAAAAAAAATATCGTTTTCTTTATCTTTGAAGATTCTACCTTGGTCCTGGTTTTACAACTTAATATTGTTGAGTTTTGAAGTTCAACCAATCGAACACGTTCATATATAAAATAAGAACATATATAAGAGAAAGTGGTTACAAAAAGAAATTCAAGTCATATTGTCAGTTTTTTTTCTAATTTCTGACAGAAATTTATATTCTTATATAAATATCTACTTTTTTTTTTCCCTTTGTTGTTTGATTTGATGAACTTTCCAACTCAATCAAGTTAAGTTGATAAATTAGGACTAGAGTAGAAAACTCCTTCCTTCATGGTGATACTTGTGGGGGAAAAACAAAAAAAAAAAAAACAGAAGAAGAAGCTCGTGGATTTTAGGGTACATTATGCAATCGGTCCCAACCTTGGTGGATCTAAGTGTCTGTTGGAGATTATGATAGTGGTAACTGTTTAAAGTGTTTTTTACTTAGAAATGCATCAAAATAATATTTTATTTTTTATTTTTTGAAAATCATTTTTGAGATCAGCATATCAAAACAATCTGAAAACATAAAAGAATATTTTTTAGCAAAAAAAATAATTGTTTTTCAAAATTTGAGGGAACGCGGTTGAAACCGCGTTCCCAAACGGACTCTGAATCCCGGTAGTAAAAATAAAATTTGTTCGCAAGCCGGCAAATTGAAAATCTATAAAATCCTATAAAGTTATTCGGTAAAGCTATTTTCTTTATGCAAAATATGAGTTTTATATACGTGTTTGGTATTGTGGCTAAAACATCGTTTACTTAAAATTTAGATTTTTTTTATTTAAAATTATTTTTTAGTATTTTGA
>Ga0307510_10006024_pt1 | contig 14462 bp, 19 predicted proteins | sample 12_EM_MG_FD_207224 | JGI IMG/M metagenome (GOLD analysis project Ga0307510, IMG submission 207224) | Populus trichocarpa ectomycorrhiza microbial communities from riparian zone in the Pacific Northwest, United States - 12_EM | ecosystem: Host-associated > Plants > Roots > Unclassified | place...
GCCGGAGGAGGAGCCGGAGGAGGAGCCGGAGGAGGAGCCGGAGGAGGAGCCGGAGGAGGAGCCGGAGGAGGAGCCGGAGGAGGAGCCGGAGGAGGAGCCGGAGGAGGAGCCGGAGGAGGAGATGGTGAGGAGGAGGAAGCGGCTGCCAATGGGGACTCGAAGAAGGCTGGCGTCTGGAAGAGATTTGGTGGTAAGTTCAAACCATTTGCAAGTTCCAAACATGGATCACTAACAAGGTAATTTCATATTCTCTAGCATGGTGGGAAAGGTATGGGGCAACATTGGTGCCCGTTATTACCGCAATTTTGGGGACCGTTATTGGGAACACTCTTCCCCATGTGTTCTCCTCCACGATTAACCACAATATCGCCTTCAAGGAGCCCCTTTTTGGAAACATTACTGGGCCAGTCCTCCACCCCTGCCCTACCCTCCCTGCCTACCCTCCCTCAGGCTGGCCCACCTTGCCCCCTTATCCCACCTTCTCACCTTGCGCTGCCTGCCCCTCCTGTCAGTGCCACCCAGGACCTGCCTGTCCTACCTACAAGTGTCCCGCATGCAATTGCCCAGCATGTCATTGCTCTGCCAGTGGAGGCGATTGCTCTGCCAGTGGATGCAATTGCCCCGCATGCAATTGCCCCGCATGCCATTGCCCCGCATGCCATTGCCCCGCCGGCCCTAACGTTTATCATGGAGTCAACATCTCCTCCCCCGGCATCCAGCATTCAGTCAATCTATTCTCGGATGCACCCTGTCGGGAGGGCCCTGACCCGGTGGTCTGCCCTGACCCGGTGGTCCTCCCGACCCAGTCGCCCGCCCCAACCCACTGGCCCGCCCCGACACCGTGGTCCGCCACGACCCGGTCGTCCACTCCGACCATTACATCCGCGCACACCCGGACACCCCGGAGGCCAGCCTAGCCGGATACACTCCCCCGCAGAAATCAGGGGGTAATTAATCAAAAACGTGGCTCAGTCGAAAAAATGGGGGGCCGGAACAAGGCGCCATCAATCAATCATGTTTACTAGCTACAATTGATACCTCTTTTGCTCTTAACTTTACTACCCGTAAAATCTCGTGAAATCAACTGTAGAGAAAGGACTACTTTTACTGGAAACTAAGGTTGTGATTGTTAAGGAGAAATTATTGAATACAGGAAGACGAGGCCCTGATAACGTCGACGGAATTATCTTGGATGGCGAACAAGCCTCGCAATTGGGCCCGGGCTGATTGGGCCGGCCCGGGCTTAGATCGGGTCGGGTTGGGCCGGGCCGGGGGTCAAAGGGGTTGGGCCGGGTCGGGTCGCCCAAGTGGCAAGCCCGGGTAGCCCGAAAAAGCCCGAAATAAAGCCCGAAGAAGTGTCACTTTTGTTATCATATCACAAGATATCACTCACATCCTCCAAAATTGCTATAAACCTAGGACTTGTGTCGTCGCCAAGCTAGTATTTTGTTGAGAAATTCTCTCAGCCTCACATTTTTAATTACCCCTTTTCATCCCAGTCGCGTAGCTGAACTTTGATTCTTGACAAGTGATCTCGGTTGAGGAACAAGATTTCGGAATATCGCAAGTCTTGATACTAAACCATCAATACTATCAGTTTCTTTTCTTTTGCATCATTCACGTCATGGTGGCTAACCCCCATTCAACTCTAATCACCTGTTTTTCCTAGAATCAATGCTTGAAAGTCTCTCAAGTACTAAAGTTAAAATAGTTAACATCTTTAAGTAGAATTGGATTAATCCCTGTTCATGAATAGTTTGGGCTGTTTGGGCGGCCCGGGCTTTTTTGGGTCGGGTCGGGTTCGGGTCGGGCCCGCCATGGTTTGGGCCGGGTTTGGGCCGGGCTTAAGAATTTGCGGCCCGGGCCGGCCCATTGCGAGGCTTGATGGCGAACGTGAAGGTGGTGGCGGAGTATCCTTATCCGGGGAGGATAGCACTACTGGCCGCGATAAAAATGAGGATGACCCGTTAGCATTCTCATGTTTCCTATCTATACCTTTGACTTCTAGCAGTATTCCATTCCCTTCAATTTCTACCACTCCGCATTTACGGAATGGTTGCCATTCCCCGAATATACCCTTGCCTCACCAGCCCGCCCCGACCAGCACAAGCAAGGAGTTCACTCCCCAGCCTTTAACTCGGCCCATACCATCTGGCCTATTACACCCAAAACCAAAATAACAAGACGATAACGCAGCTAGAGTATTCGTCAAAGTTGGTGATTTAGCAAAGTTGGGTTGTTCCTCTGGGCGCCGGGTTCGGATTTCCCTGCCTGTCCCTCCGCTAGATGCGCCTTCCCCGGCTCTTACCAAGGCAGTGGAGGCCGTAGCTTGGGGGAGGGGGTATCGAGGGACTATCAGCCCTCCGCCCGTGAAGGGTAGTAGGTCAGGTTCCAGGTCCTCAGGAGACATCTCTATAATTCTAGGTGATGGGGGGCCCGATTTGGAGGTTGGACGTCCGGTCAAGATATATTCTCCTCCAGCGGGCTAGGAGACCTCCAGCCTGTCCACTAGTCCCCGCAGGGCAGATGGGCAAATCAAGGGACTCGCCGTTGATGGTGACTCCAAGAAGGATTTGAATCCGGTTGTCTACCTTTCCCTCATCCTCCTCGTAAACTTAGCGTCATCTTCTCCAACTACAACTGTTTCTGATATGGTTCTTTCGCCATTCCCCACAGCTCCTACTTCTCTATTAAGCCCGCCCCTCCTGTTTCCTCCCGCTGCCAAGGATGTCACTTTGCCTCGAATAGCATCACTAATCTCAACTGACAGAGCTCTTCAGTCTTCACTACTTTTGCAGCTAAAATCATATTTCGAATCTTGTAGAAGTCTGGTCCACACAGGGGATGTGATTCCTGTGGGAATTGACGAAGCCCTTGCGCGGAGCCTTTACGGGGGTGGGGCCGGAGACGGTATAACGGAGGAACTTTTGACTGGGGGAAGTGGAAGAAAAGGGTGACAGAAGAACTTGCGTCGCGTGGTTCAAAGTAGGCAGTATTGGCCCATCAGAAGAAGCCCCCCGAGAAGAGCCCGGTTGGGGTGAGAATACCGGATGAGAGAGACAAAGAAGATGACAGCATCTGGGGTGGAGTAGTATTTGTTGATCCAGCAAACACTCGCATGGCTCAGGCTGGGTCTGGGAGATGGAAGATACCGCCTACTATCAGTACTTGGGAGCACTATCTCGGACTATCTCCGCCTCTTCTACGACTGGCCGCCGTTCAAGGGGTTCCACCGGCGTTGATTGTGCCAGGGCGCTTTGTCAATCTGACCCAGCGACGCCTGAGAGAGTTAGTTTCTGCGGCTACCTAGCAGAGAGCTATTCAGTTAGGATTGCAATCGGTCGCTATCCTATTGACAAGCACTCAAAGATCTATTGGTAAAAGAACACTTGCAATGAGAGCCGCGGCTAATGTTGGGGTTCACGTTTCAACATAGACGCCTACGATATCATCTCCGATGGTGGCGCCGGGGACGTAAAGACAGAGGGTTTCTTGCCAGCTAGAGTTGATAGAGCTCTCTCCTGCGGTAAAGAAAGCTGCGTCCTACTACTCTCTCTCACCTTGAAGCCCTTACAGCGGCACGAATGGGAGAAGAATTGAACGACATTGTGGGCCAAATGCGTACCGTCATCGCTACAACGACAGAAGTTGACAAACTATCAGAGAACACCCGCAATGTCTTCACCCACAAAATAAAAGTCAGAGCTCCGGACGAAAATGAGAGAGTGGGGCTCCTGGAAGGAATAGTAGATGAGCGAAGAGTCCGCCTGGGCAAAGAAGATGATCTCGGGAACATCGCTGTTAAAACAGCCACTTTGGTAGCCGGAGATCTCCTCGACGTGGTCGAGCATACGGTCGCAGCATCTCAAGACCACATTTTAAGGCTCGAGAAAAAATGCCCCGCCCGCTAAAGATATCCTAATTCCCCCGAGGACCCCTTCTCAGTGGGGGGCTTGGGGATGGCCAGCGGCGGCGGAGCCATCAATGTTCTAAAATGCGACTTCGGAGTAGCCGTTGAAGCCGGGCGCAGGAACTTCTCAGACTCGATCGGCGCGCAAAAGATCCCGAATGTGGGCTAGGATGATGTAGGAGGGCTCGCAAATGTAAACAGCGCCGTCATGGAAACAATCCAACTCCTGCTCAAGCGCCCAGAGCTCTTCGCAAAGGGGATGAAGAAGCTCTCCGGAGTGCTTTTCTACGGACCTCCCGGAACTGGAAAGACACTCCTGGCAAAGGTGATCTCTACGGAATTCTCCCTCAATTTCTTTTCCATCAAGGGGCCAGAACTACTAAATATGTACATCGGCGCGAGTCGGAAGCCAACGTCCGGAGAGTTTTCCAGCGCCCTAGGGATGCACGGCCTTGCGTTGTATTCTTCGACGAATTGGACTCTGTCGCCCCTAAACGAGGTAATCAGGGTGATTCCGGGGGTGTCATGGACAGGATTGTTTCCCAGTCGCCGGCAGATTAGATGGCATGAGCGAAGGTGTAGAAGGTAGTGGTGGTGTGTTCGTTATTGGAGCGACCAAATCGACCGGATTTACATGACCAAGTATTCCTAGGGCCCGGAAGGTTTGACACAATGTTGTACCTATGTTTCAGACACTCACGACAAACAATTGGCCATCATGGAGGCTCTCACCAGAAAGTACATCACCTCTATTCTCCTCTCTCCTTCCCCTCTACTAAACAGCAATACAGATTCACCCTCTCCCCAACCCTCTTCCTCCGTAGCATATCCGAAACCCTCCCCTTCACCTACACCGGAGCCGACCTGTACACCCACTGCTCCGACGCAATGGTCAAGGCAATCACACGACAAGCCAACATCGTCGACGAAAAAGTCCAGCGCTTATCCGCCACCTCGGAGGAGCCACTTCAACAGCACACTCCTTTGACAACATTGCTACGCCCGAAGACGTTCTCGTCGTAGCCGGCGAGCAGGACCTTCTACAGGCGAAGAGCGAATTGGTGGGTAGTGTTAGCGCCAAGGAGTTGGAGCACTACCAGAGAGTTAGAGAGCAATTTGAGATGGCAGAGAAAAGGGGAAGAAAGGGAAGGGGAAAGTTATCGGACAGGCGGCGGTGGGAGAGGAGGAAGATGCTCCAGCAGTAGACTAGAAAGGAAAAGGAAAGGCATTAATGGTGGATAAAGATGCAGGTGTGGAAGTCGAAGATATAGGGCTGCAGTTGAGAAGTCGCCTAGAGATCGTGCCTGAAGAGCAAGAGTGGGAGGATGGAGCTGAAGGGGATGAACAGGAGCTTTAAGGAAATGGGGTGTGAATGCCGCCATAGCCGAACAAGCGACGCAAACCCGAGAAGCTGCCGACGGTTTCAACGGGGTCCTATGATATTTTCCGCCCTCTGGTTCTCATGTAGCGGTATCACCCCGGGATATTTTCACAAGTGAAGGATATCTGTGGGTGATGTGTGAATTCGGGGATGTTCTTGATTTCAGAGCAAGCTCAATTTCATCACAGTACCCTATTGTAAGGTTATTCTAGAAAACCGCTCGATTTTATGATACCGAGCTAATTTCCCACCTGAGCGATAGCTCCTCGAGCAGTGAGATTGCTATTACAGACCATAACCCCAACATCACTTCAGTATCTGCACCAAAACATGATGCAAAAAATGAAAAAACTAGTCTTTCTTTATAAGGACTGTATGGTTTATCTCAAAGTAGGATCTGATAGTCTGATAGGGCGAGGCTCTGGTGGCCGTGATCTGATAGGGGAGAAAATTTTCCCAAAGAGCGTTAGCCACCACTGCTCTCTATCCCCCTCCCCCTCTCTCCATCACCATTCTTATTATTGACTCACTGAAGAACTCCCCCGCAGCTCTCCTATTTGATTCTCTTGTTCTTTCTCTTCTTTCCTTCGCTTGGATTTTCTTCTTCAATCTTCGCATTTATTTCACCTTTTCCCCATGGACGGAAATCGTCGAGGGCATCAATACAAATGAAAACCTGCCTCAACGAAGAAATAGTCGTCCTCAACATTCGAATCAGCTCCGCAAGCAGGAGTCCTCTGCCACTAATCTCCTTTTGGCTTTCTTGAAGGGCTTTACGTAGGTAAATCGGGATGCCACTTCTTCCTACCAGCTGCCCCAGAATAGCTCCGATCATGTTAGTGATTGTCCGCTCTTCTGAGCAAGGAAATCGCAGTAGAGGCAGGCGACCATGATACCTTCCTTTATTGGCTGATCGCATAGGCTGTCAATCACCAAGGAACTAGTATTTCTCCTAGTCAGTCGCATTCGTTTCCTTCAAAGAACCCGGCCCCTTACCTCAGATACTATATGTCTTGCCCACTCCCGGATTCCCGGAGCAAAATAAGACAGGCCTTATCGGCTCCACCGTCACCCCCCCTCCACTCCCGAAACTCACTTGCTTCCAGCAGCCAACCCCCAACACTCCCGAATCGGTCGGTGCGCAGGCATTGATGCCTATTGTTTGGCTCCAATGGAGAGAGCCAACGGACAATCTGGGCATCCTCGTCGGAATTATAGAAGTTGGCGTTGAAACTATCCCTTATGTTGCCACAGTCGGTATTGTCGTGGCCGAAGTTGATCGAGTGCACATTGGTAGTGTTGGCCATGACGCTCTGTTCAAAATTTTGGCTGAAGGTAGAAGTTGCGCAGCGATCTGGTGAGTTTATGAACACTCTACGAGCAGAGCTGAGGAAAGCGGAGCGATGTGACTTGTGGTGCGACACTGAAGGTCACCAACAAGAGAAAACGAGAGAAACTATAATTGATAAATTGAAGTTGAAAGCCGAACACTGATGGCTATGACAAACCGAAGCGATCAGTTCTCAGAAAAGTGATGAAGGATGATGGACGAAGAGCGGTTCCCATCAACCGAAAAAATTACACACTTGACCTCCGTCCCCCCAAGTGGTTTTCCACACCGATTAACTAACAAAAGCCTATCCCCCAATATTGCTCACTTGCGCGACTACGTAATAAGCTACGCAATCCACAACAATAACGAAAAATTAAAGGAGAGCTATCTAAGAGTCCGACAGTACTTTACTAGTGGAACTAGTTCTCATGCTAAGGAGTCAAAAGAGTGTGGCGAAATGCACAAGCTCTCTGAGTAGACAGTAGCTTTTCGAGGTAGAATCTCCACAAAGCAGTCGGCCAAAAACAGAAAGGATGCCCTTTATCAGAGTTTGTTTACATATAAATCTACAAGGGCCTCGCCTTCATCAATCCCACATTGGATAATGATTTATGGAATGGGAATATGCGCGGTAACGAAGAAGCAGCATGAAAATGAGAAAAAGCTAAGAGAGAAAGGAAAGAATGCTGGAATAAAATACCCGCCGACTGCGAACCTGAGGGCTAATCAAGGTCATCTAATGGGAGTGCAGGTTGGGAGCTAAGGTTGTTGGAGATTAACCATTTTAGGCTGCTCATCCCGCAGGTTGGGAAATGCAACTACGATAACCTTAAACAGACGGTTGCTTCCTCAACGTTCTGCCACTGTTAGCCTCTCACCCTCTAACACCCCGACTCTGCGTTACTACTGCGACAATATCAAACACCAATCCACCTTCAATGAAACTCGAACACTATCGATAGCCGAACACGAACACCAACCTCACCCTCGGCGATGTACTCAACCCGAAGCAGGTGGCATAACTCTACTCTCAGCCATGGAGCTTCTACCTCGGAAGTTTCCTGGCAAAGCGAAACGGAATTAAGACCAAAAGATGGAAGGTGGGGGAGCAATTTGGCATGCGCTGGAAGTGTGCCGGGGAAGAAGTTTCCTCTGTTGATAATGATATAAGGCGACCTGATCTTCCCTTTGTTTGCTTCGCCAATCAGTCACTCATCATGTTTTCTCTCACGAGCCTACGGTCATCTCTTGTCTCGCCAAAGTCGTTCGTTATTGCACACAATCTCTTTATTCTTTCTTGTTCTCTGAATATTTCCCCTCTATCGTCATTGCTCCTACCAATAAAAGTTCTATATCGTTCGGTAACTTAGGGTTAGATCCACTGCACCCAACCGCCCTATAATTGTTCAAAACCGCTTCCCTCCAGGGAATTTACTCACCATACCTCATTCAAATCTGAGAGGTGACAACGATAACATTAACACCTCAGGACAAAAAGCTCGAAGAATATGGCCGCGACCAGCATTGATCGTTTTTCTTCTTTTGTTTTTTCTCTTGTACGAACCCTTGCGAACCTTTGCAAAACGTTTGTCTATACTACTAACCCATATCTATGGACGGTGAGTGCTCCTATCTTCCCCACATACTCCTACCCCCATTATGCCTCTCCTCCGGGCGCCCACTGTTCCCACCCCTTCCTCCCACATCCTCCCCCCCACTTGCACTTTCCCCCCCGCTCCCCCTGTATGTCCTCCTTGATGGAGGTTCGCTAACAGTCGTGTGCTCGGATGTGTTGTTGGGTGGATTCAATATTTATTTATTACTATGTAAAAGGACCGTGCCAATCCAGGCTTTGATCCCTACGGCAGTACATTCCCGAGGTGGAGAGGTTGTAGTGTCTATTCTCTATAGAGATTGCTAGCCCGGTTCACCTTAAGTAGTGAAAACTCTGCTCATACATGTGATAGCCCTATGCTCCGCATATGCCCTATACATCCGTTCATGCCCTAGAACGTTTCTGATGTCCACACTGTTAGCTCTATTATGTTATTAATCACCGGCGCCCTCCTTACATGATCCTTACACTCTGTTAGAAGATGCGAGAACAACACCGGAGGATTCACCGGACTCAGGTATTCGGGAAGGATGCGAAGTGAGGGGAAAGCGGGGTAGGAAAGAGGGGTAAGAGGGGTACCCAAGCGGGGTAAAGCAATTGGGTGATAAAATGGGAAAATGGGGCGACTTGGTTCTAGAGACTTCCGGAAGAGCAGGAATAGATTCATGTATTTAAAGGGTTGACACCGGCCTCAATTGTAACTCGGTAGGTCATAACGATACAAGCCCGTCCTTGATATCCTTTGCCCAGTGAAAAGCTACTTTGTTCTTCTCCATCAGTCCCATCAGTCCTCCTGCTTATAACTTCATATTAGCTATGCGATACTATATTGAGGTACGGCTACCCACTTAGGTCATGCATATGGATTAGGTCTATTATTGGTTGTGCGGGAGTAGGCTTGGCACGAGTGTTTTCCTTTAAGTAGTTTTCTCTGTTGTACGACTAGTTATTAACGAACATCTCACCTCACACAATGTACCACACGCATCCCAACACACACTCTGGTGTTCCTTTATACATGTGAGCGTTCCCCGTGCCTCTGCTATCTCTGCTCTCAGGCAGTGCTCCACTACTGGGATTATTATGCCACCACTCCTCCCCTCCCACCTAAAGCTTTGCTCGAGCAAGTCTCATGTGCTAGCCTGTAGCCACTGTTAGTCTAGATTCCGAATATAAAAAGGATTAATATAGGATTGACCGATGATACTGACGTTTAAAATGTGCCTATGGCAACCCATGCCAAAATGGTGCAGAGAAAACTAACAGGTCTTGTTCCGAGAAGACGAAATCTCCCTCACCATCCTTTGGCTTTCTGTGCATTTCCTTTTCGAAACCGTCCTTCAAGGGGGCCCCAATGATCTGACCTCCCTTACTTTCTACTTTCCTGACGCGCATTGTGCGTTTCCAAGTTGGGCCGTCATGGGCACAGGTAACCTGTGGGTTTTCGGTTTCGGCGATTTCCTAAATCTCCATAGTCAGCTTGTCGAAAGCTCTCGGGATCATGTTAATGAAAAGTAGGATCTTAACCTTCCCGCCGGAGCTGTCCAGCCCCCAACTGGTGTCGCCTCTAAGGCTGCCGATAGTCTGGGAAAAACCACACTCGACAACTAGGGTTGGCCATTCGTTGTAATCCCGGGATATTAGTTCCTCGTTAACTCTAATGTGATCCTTTTTCACTGCCATTAGATCACCGAAGACCCTGTGGGCCGCGGCCAGCGCTCCCAAGCGTCCAGTCCGTCCGTCTTCGAGCCTAGACGGGACAGACGGCAATACCTGAAAGGGCGCCTGGGGCGGGTAAGTGTCTTGGCTTCCGTCCGGACGACTACCCGGGACGGACTGGTGGGGACTGCAGGTGTCTCGGGTGGCGCAACTTTCCGGGTAACTCCGGATGACTGACGGGCCCTGTGGGTGACTGGCGGGCCCTACCGTTAACCGGCGAGAACTGGTGGTGAGCAAGGACTGTAGATGACGGGTGAGGGCTGCAGAAGACGGGTGGGGACTGCAGGTGAAGGGGGGGTGAGGACTGCAGATATGATTCGGGAGTTACCGATCTATCGAGGACTGTAGGGCCCTACAGTCATCCTCTTAGACGGTAGTCTTTTCCAATGAACGGACGCTCTTGCCCTACAGCTCGAGACAGACGCCCGGGATGCCCCGGACTGCAGCCCTGGCGATGCCCTACGGGGCGGGTGGGACGCGTGGGAACACTGGGGCTGCCTCGTATGCCCCGCTCGGCATGGTAGTTGTACGAGATCGGACTAGACGCTTAATGGATGCTGCTGGGTGGTGTTTGTTGAGGTGCAAACCGAGGTTGGAAAGGGGTGGGGAAACGGTGGTTCAGTAAATAGAGGGTGGGAGAAATCAGACCATGAGATATATCGTGACAGTACATCAAGCGGGCTCCTGTATCTAGGGCATGTCACAAATGCACGCGGGATTCGTAAGCCGCTATTGGGTTCCTGGGGCAAACATGGGGTACACGCGGCAATTTACGCCGGAAAATCCCAAGCTTTGCTGCTCTATGCGCTTAGCGAAGGAGATTTCGCTTAATACATTGATGACAGTAACTCACCAACAACCCCGATCTTCATGTCCACACTACGAGTAGAGGCTTGAGACATTTCCAAACCTTGGTGAAGGATATTCCCCGGCAAAGATGACCTGTGAAGAATCAAAGCCAGGCTGCGCGACTTGGATGAAAAAGGGGTAATTAAAAATGTAAGGCTGAAAATTTCTCAACAAAATACTAGCTTGGGGATGACACAAGTCCTGGGGTTCGCAGCACTTTTGGAAGATATGAGTGATATCATATGATTTGATAAACATAAGTGACAATTTTTCGAGTTGTTTCATGCTACCCGGGCTTGCCACCTGAGCGACCCAGCCCGGCCCAACCCCACCCGACCCAATCCCAGCCCGGGTCCAATTGCGTGGCTTGCTTGAGGTCTCTAAGCTTGCGTGAGGGTGGGCAAGTCCTTGATGAAGAAATCCCATTGTGGTATGTCAGGTTTGGGTATACTAATGGACTTGTGATTAGGGTTGGTCTTGAGGGGCCTGGTTTCCGGGGGCGTGATAGTGTGCCAACTATCATAGGTGGGTTAGTTATCACAAGCTAGATTTATTCTAGTCGAATTTTTTTTCCCTATATTATTTACATTAAACAAGGAACACACCGTTTTGTTTCCTATCGCACCGTTTCCTCCGAGTCCTTCACACGGGCTCATGCTCCACGACGGCTTTCCCCTACAACGAGGGTTTCTACCCGTGCCCTATCGATTCACATTCACTCCGCCGGCTCCAAAAATACTAACCCAAAATTCCTGCTCTCAGCGGCTAGCGAGAGTAGGGTTCAGGCACAGTCGGCTTCTGTATAGTCGGAATTATGATAGCCTCCTCTCGTCTCAAAAGCATCTTTACTACTACCTCATGCCCCTCTCTCTGCTGCCCACAAGATTAGCGCTCGGCAATATACAGCGTCTGCCTGGCGGATATTGACGCCCTCTCGTTCCAAAAGCATATTTACTACCCTCGAATGCCCGCTCCCCGCCGCCCACGAAAGTGGCGTTCGGTCAGAGCAGGTGGCTGCCTGGTTGGGATTAACTTCCTCTCGTTCCAAAAGCATTTTTACTACCCCAAATGCAGCTTCTCCGCCGCCAAGCAGAGTGGCGTCCGGCCAACCCAGCTGTCCTCAGGGTTAAGATTGACCTCCTCTCGTTCTAAAGGCATCTTCACTACCCCCGAATTCCCCTTCTCCTCCACCAAGCAGAGTGGCGTCCGGCCAAACTAGTTGTCTCTATAGTCGGGATTGACCTCCTCTCGTTCCAAAAGCAGCTTCACTACCCCCTCATGTCCATTCATCGCAACCCGCAAAAGTGCCGTTTGGTCATATTCAGTCTCTGCCGGGCGGGGCTTGACGTCCTCTCGTTCCAAAAGTATCTTTACTACCCCCTCATGTCCATTCTCCGCTGCCCACGGGAGTGGTATTCGGCCAGATTTTATGTCTGCGTGGTCTGGATTACCGCCATCCCGTTCCAAAGGAGACTTAACTACCTCCTCGCGCCCTTTCCTAGCTGCCCACGCGAGAGCAGTACTCCCCGTGCAATCGGTTGCGTTAACATCCCATTCTTTCACCTCCAATACAGCAACTATACCCACTATCCCAAGAAATGCTGCCCCGTGGAGCCCTGCAAACCGCATAGGTCCCATATCCCCGACAAGAGAAGTGACCTGATCCCCATGTTTATTATAGTGCAATAGCAGCAGTTGAGCAGATATATGCTCATCAAATTTATCGAGAAGCCTGAGTGCAAGTATTCTGACATTTTCCGTCATCCCCATTCTGGCGTGCTTCCCCCAGTAAATTTAAATAGAGGCATATTCTAGAAAGGGCATTGCTGGGGGGGCCGAGTCAACCATTGGTGAAAGATCCCTGATACATTCAAAATTGAGGTATGTCAAGCAAACCTCTGCAATCGTTGAGTGGGGACTAGGGGACAGGGTCAGGTTACTTAAGAGATGCTCTTGCAACGTGAAGTGCACCAGCCGGACCGTAGACGAAGACGCCTCGACTTTGACAAGACCCTGGCAAGATGATAAGAGTGTCCGTAACACGGGAATGTTTTTCGGATCCAGATCTAGAGATCCCATGTCCACTGCCAGGGCATGACAGAGCTACTCGGCACGTAACGGCCGTACCGAATATAACACCCACTTCAGGACTTTTAACCTGAGCACTGATTTATTTCCCTTCTGCCCGTTCATTCGGGCTAGAGTTGCCGTATAGGCATCGCTCAATCCATTGCCTCGCACCATCTTTTCAACTTTCTTTCTTCGAAGGCCAATTGTGACTTCGCCTAGAACGGCCCCAATATTTAGCGAAACGAGGAGGAATCTACACACAATCTTCGCTGATAGGATAGAAAAACTAAATGCTCCTACGCACATATCAGACATATTGTCCAGAATAACTTTCACAATATCCACCCGCAAATCGTCGTCCATCGCCTCAGGCTGCTCATCCCTGTTTAACTTCATCTCCAGGTAATTCCTGATGTCATCCGTGCTAGGGCTAATGGGTATCACGACCGCCTCAGCGAAATATCTTTGAATAGTTCCTCCGATATGGGGGCTCCCGGTGAGGAATATTCTCGTCCTCGGCGACCCCTGAACAATGTCCCTGAGCAACTCAAGAAGCTCGGGCAGGTGCTTCGGTAGGCATTCGTCAAGCGCATCGATACAAATGAAGACTTGGGGTAAAGAAGCAAGGGCGATCCTCAACATTTCCATCATATCGCTAATGAGCAACCCTCTACAACCAAACTCCCTTTTCGCCTTTCGAAACGCCTGGCGTACACCGCTTGGGATATCCCCTCTACCTACCACCTGCTTCAGAATAGCTCCAATCATGTTAGTCATTGTCTACTCTTGCTGAGCAAGGAAGTCGCAGTAAAACCCTGCAACCGTGACATCTCTATCCCTCGTCTGATCGCACAGCCTATCGATCACCAAAGAACTAGTATTTCCCGCTGTCAGCTGTATTCGACTCTCTCATAGAATCCCGCCGCTTACCTGAGATATGTCTTATCCACCCCTGGACCCCCAGAGCAAAACAAGACAGCCTTATCCGCTCCACCCTCACCCTCACCCTCTCTCCACTCCCGAAACTCGCGAGTTTCCAAAAGCCAATCCCCGACACCGCCGAAACGCCCGGTGCGCACGGTTTGATGCCTGTTACTTGGCTCTAGTGGGGAGAGCCAACGCATTATCTACGCATCCTCGTCGGACCCATAGAAGATAGTGTTGAAACAATTTGATATGTTGGGGCAATTGGAATTGCCATCGCCGACGTTGACCGATTGTCTATACGTAACGTGGGCCATTGTATTCTATCTACAACGTTGGGAGAAGGTATAAATCGTTGGCCAATTTGTTGTAGTGGTATCAGGGGAGTTTATAAACTTTGTGCGAGCAGAGCTGAAGAAAGCGGGGGGATGTGGCTTGTGGTGTAACAATACTTGCGCAGTATCCAACCACCTCCGCCCCTACTTCAACTTTAAGTCTATTACACTGCATCCCAGTCGGAATTCATGTGACGGGAGTAGTTGGCATCACCGTATGAGGGATACCTCTATAAAAGGAGCGGACGGCGATCATTAGGTGGCGTTAGGAAAGATTAATGCGAGAGATCGCCCCTCCTTGCGGATATAGTCTAGATGGCAGACAG
>Ga0307510_10006025_pt1 | contig 14460 bp, 15 predicted proteins | sample 12_EM_MG_FD_207224 | JGI IMG/M metagenome (GOLD analysis project Ga0307510, IMG submission 207224) | Populus trichocarpa ectomycorrhiza microbial communities from riparian zone in the Pacific Northwest, United States - 12_EM | ecosystem: Host-associated > Plants > Roots > Unclassified | place...
TTTTGCTGGGGGGGGGGGGGGGGGTGTGTGGATGGGTGGTTGCCCTGCACGGTCGATCTCCCGTGTGTCGTTGTCCCCCAGATCTGGCTGAGTCAACACAGATCTTGGTAACGCTCGCCTCCCTCACCCCCCCCATAACGCTAGGTCCCATTGATGGGACTTGGGTCACCCCGGGCTTGCGCCCTTCTCCCTCCTTTCGCCCCGGCTGTTTCTAGTCTTCCCGCAATTGCATTCGAATCCCGGATTGAAGGCTTATATCCCCCCCGAAGCCTTTTTCTCCTAGGCTTTGGCGAGTTTTTATTTCTTTTTGCATGAATGGATTTCTTTGGGGGTGGGTTTACTGGATGCGGGATCTTTTTGTCAATATGAGGTAACTTTTCTTTTCTTGTGGTATTGTGTTGTTGTGAAGTTATGTGGTGGTGAAGTTGGGCATTGCGCTGGGTTGGGACGGGGAGGGGAGTTGGTGCCAAGATGGATGACTAAGCGCCCACCAAGGCGGACTTCCCTGGGGGATTGAGGGCCCTTCTGAGGATGGATGGCATGCTTTCTCTGTTGCGCTTCCATAATTACCTTTGTGCTAATAAATTATTGGGATCGCGTGAGCCTAGATACTCGGATGGTAGGCGGGCAATTGGAGGAATTTCCGTAGACAAGGTCAATCATTGATTTTTATGAAAGCTGTAGGATGTTTGGGCTCCCCCGATTCCGCTCTTAAACAGCAAGCGAATTTATCTGAGGATGGTAATCAGCTGCAATTGCTAGCTCGGGAGTGTGGTCACATACTATGGGGCTGCTTAAGATTGGATGGTGGGGTGGGGTGATGACCCCCCTGCACGGTCGATCTCCCGCGCATTGGCCACCACCCCCAGATCTATGGTACAGTAGCCGAGTCAACAAGATCTTGGTAACGCCCCCTCCTCTACTTACCGGTAGGTCCTATGGGTCACTTCCTGCTCACACACGGCTGCCTTCCTGCGCCCTTGCCATCCCTTGCCATCATACGGAGATACTTGAATTTCCGGGTTGGAGGGTTGAAGGGAGGTGCAAAATTTTATATCCGGTCCTTTGGAAGGCATTTATTCTACAACCTTATGAATGGATTTGTCCGAAAATGGGCTTGGCAGGTGTGGGATCGTCTGCGCTGTATGCAGCAAGTCCTTTTTTGTCGTGGTATTGTGTTGTTGTGATGTTGTGGGCTGGTGAAAGTCCTGGGTTGAGCTTGTGTTTACGGGGATATGTGGTGGTGGTGGTGAGGTAGATGACTAAGCGACGTGGAATAACCAAAGAACTTCCTTTTGCCCAAGACTTCGGGAAACTTTAATTTCATCACTTACGAATGGATTTCTTCACAATTGAGTCCAGAGGAGGTAGGGCCCTCTGTCACGTACGGGTCAACTAATTTTTTGTCGAGGGACTTTGGTGTTGTGACGTTATGGGCTGGTGAAAGTTGTCTCTTGAGCTTGTGTTGACGAGGGGACATGCGGGTTGAAGATATAGCTGACTAAGCGAAGCAACGTCAACGCACGACCTTCGTTGCCCAAGACTTTGGAAGACTTTAATTTCATCTCTTACGAATATATTTCCTCAAAATTGAGTCCAGAGGGTGTAGGAAATTCTGTCACGTACGGGTCAACCAATTTTTTGTCCTGGGATTTTGGTGTTGTGACGTTATGGGCTGGACTGAGTTGTCGCATGAGCTTGGGTTTGCGGGTTGGGTTGTAGATATAGATGACTAAGCGAAGCAACATCAACGCAGGACTTTCGTTGCCCAAGACTTCGGGAGACTTTAATTTCATCCCTTACGAATGGATTTCTTCGAAATTGAGTCCAGAGGGCGCAGGACCCTCTGCGACATATGGGTCAACTAATTTTTCATAGGGATTCTGGGGTTGTGACGTTATGGGCTGGTGAAAGTTGCTTGCGTTGATGGGGATATGTGGTGGTGGTGAGGTAGATGACTAAGCGATGCAGCATCAACACACGACCATCTCTTCCCAGGACTTTGGAAGACTTTAATTTCATCCCTTATGAATGGATGCCTTCAAAATTGGGACCAGTGGGTGCAGGACCTTCTGTCACATATGTGTCGACTATATTTTTACCGAGGGATTTTGGTGCTGTGAATTTATGGAGTGGTGAAGCTGGGGGTTATGCGTGGTTTGGGAGGGTGGGGAAGGCGCCAAGACTATGATAAGCGACAGCAAGTGGTAGGCTGGCTGAAGCAATTGGGGGGGTCATCCGAAGGTTGGGTTTATAGTTTTAGCATGAGACAGGTTATGGGGGAAGGAAGGGCGGCTGGTATTATAGCGGTCTCGATAAATTGCCAGGATTTCCCAATTCAAATCAAATAGAGACGGTTCGCCCTTCTCAAGAAAGACAGTTTTACGTTAAGAGATGGAGCACTCGAGCACAGGTTTCCCCATTCCCACAAAAATAAAATTACCGTACAATAATCCGTTAGCTCAAATAGTGCAAGAGTGCGGTCGGCAACTAGAGGAGCCGCCATGTGGAATTTCGTAGGCAGATAGATGGTGGGCTCTCCCGCACGGATGGTAGATCCTCCCGCCTCACCCAGATCTATCATATTACAACTGAGTCAACATACTGTAGATCTTGGTAACGCCCCCCTCCCACCAGGTGCCATGCATTGGGACTTGGGTCACCTCACACCCATACACCCATTCCCCCATCCTGCACCCTCACACACACACGCACCCAGATTGGGGGCATCATCGGATTGGACGCTCGCTCTCGGCAGAATGCTTCTTTCTCTCGGACTTTGGCAAGCCTTTCATTGACTTTCTACGAATGGATTTCTTCGGGAATGGGCTTACTGGATGCGGGAAGCCTCGTTCTGTATGGGTCGACCTTTCTTTTGTCGTGGGATGGAGTAGTTGTGGAGTTATGTGGTGGTGGAATTTTGTGTTTTCGTGGTATCTGGTGGGTTGGTGGTCACCAGGAGAGATAGATGACTAAGCGCCCGCACGGAGGTGAGGTGTTGGAGCGCTATTAGGGTCACTTCGGTTCTCCCTGTATTGTCTTCGTCTGTGGCTTTCAGTAGCGTGGTAGGTGGTTTAGCAAATAATTGGGATTTACGAATTTGGGGGTTGTGAAGGTGGTTTGACGGTTTTCTGGGAATGCGGTGTCGGTCATCTGTTTTCGCGAAAGTGGTGGGAGGAGAGTTTCCCTTATTCCGTTATTTGGATGGGAATTAAATTACCGTGTAATAATTCCTTACGGATACTGGTATAGTAGTGTAGCTGGGTACATGAGAGGGGGGCTGTTGGCTGTTTTGTGGGGTGTGTGGGTGTGTGGGTGTGTGGGTGTGTGGGTGGGCTAGGTAAGTACCTGCACGATCGATCCCGCCCGCAGCCTACAGTTCTAGCTGAGTCAACATAGATCTTGGTAACGCCCCCCTCCCTCTTTTACTACTAGGTCCCATGGATTGGACTTGGGTCACTTCACACCCACGCACAACCTTCCTCCATTCTGCACCCAGGCGGTCGCTGCTCCTCTCACGCACCCGAATTGGGACATCGGATTGGACGTTTATATGGTTGAGGAGGACTCTTTTGGAAAGGTTTTTATTGACTGTCCACGAATGTATTTCTTCGAGAACGGGCTTACTAGATGCAGAAAGTCTCAGTCTGTATGGGTCGACTTTTTTTTTGTCGTGGGATGGAGTGGTTGTGGAATTACGAGGGGATGAAATTTGGTATTGAGGTAGTATCGGGTCGGTTGGTGGTTGGTGCCAAGGTGAATAGATGACTAAGCGCCGGCAGAGGTGGGGAGGTGAGGCTTTGGAACTCTATTACGGTCTGGATTCAGCGCTTCGGTTTCTTCCTATATTGTCTTTATCTGTGGCTTTTAGTAGCTCGGCAGATGGCTTCACATATCCTTGGGATTTACGAATTTGATGATTGCAGAGGTGATTTGACAGTTTTCTGGGAATGCGCTGTCAATCATCAGTTTCCGAGCAAGAGGTTAGAGGGTAATGTCCCTCGCTCAATCGTTTGGATAAGAAGTGAATTACCGTGTAATAACTCCTTACGGATACTGATATAGTAGTGTAGTTGCCCACATGGGGGGGTTGTTTACGATTTGTGGGTGTGTGGGTGGGTGGGTTGGGTAACCTGCAAGGTCGATCCCGCCCGCGGCCCACAGTAGCTGAGTCAACATAGATCTTGGTAACGCCCCCCTCCCTCTTTTACTACTAGGTCCCATGGATTAGACTTGGGTCACTTCACACCCACACATACCCTTCTTCCATTCTGCACCCAGGCGGTCGCTGGTCCTCTCACACACCCGCATTGGGACAGCTGATTGGAGGTTTATATGGCTGAGGGAGACTCTTTTGGCAAGCTTTTTATTGGCTTTCCATGAATGGATTTCTTCGGGAATGGGCTTACTAGATACGGAAACTCTCATTCTATATGCACCAGCTTTTCTTTTGTCGTGGGATAGAGTGGTTGTGAAGTTATGAGGTGGTGGTATTTGGTGTTTTGGCGGTATCGGGTGGGTTGGTGGTCGCTAAGATAGATAGATGACTAAGCCCCCGCACGGAGGTCAGGCTTTGGAGCGCTATTACGGCCTAGATTCAGCGCTTCGGTTCTTCCTATATTGTGTTTAGCTGTGGCTTTTAGTAGCTTGGTAGGTGGTTTAACAAATCCTTGGGAGTGTGAATTTGGGGGTTGTGGATGTGGTTTGACGGTTTTCTTGGAATGAGGTGCTAATCATCTGTTTCCTTGAAAGCGAAGGGAGGGGAGTTTCCCTTATTCCGCTATTTGGATAAAGTGAATTACCGTGTAAGAATTCCTTACGAGTACTGATATGATAGTAGCTGCATATATGGGAGGGGGCTGTTTTGTGGGGTGTGGGTGTGGGGTGTGGGTTGGGTACGGTATCTGCACGGTCGATCCCGCCCGTGGCCCGCAGTTCTAGCTGAGTCAACATAGATCTTGGTAACTCCCCCTCCCTCTTTCACCCCCAGGTCCCATGGATTGGACTTGGGTCACCTCACATTCACACACACCCTTCCTCCATTCTGCACCCAGGCGGTCGCTGGTCCTCTCACGCACCCGAATTGGGGTGCCGGATTAGATGTTTATATGGTTGAGGGAGACTCTTTTGGAAGACCTTTGTTTTACTTTCCACGAATGGATTTCTTCGGGAATAGGCTTACTAGATGCGGAAACTCTTGTCCTATATGGCTAAACTCTTCTTTTGTCGTGGGATGGAGTAGTTGTGAAGTTACGGGGTGGTGAAATTTGTTGTTGTGGGTATTCGGTTGACTTGTGGTTGGTGCCAAGATGAATAGATGACTAAGCGCCCCCCCAGCGAGCGGTGAGGCTTTGGGGTGCTATTACGGCCTGGATTCAGCACTTCGGTTCTTGCTATGTTGGTCTTTATCTGTGGCTTTTAGCGGCTTGGTAGGTGGTTTATCAAATACGGTAATTAGGATTTACGAATTCGGGGGTTGTGGAGGTGATTTGACAGCTTTTCTGGGAATGCTGTGTCAATCATTGGCTTCGGTGAAAGCCGTGGGGGGGGAGTTTCCCTTGTTCCGCCATTTGGATAAGAAGCGAATTATAGTGTAATAATTTCTTATGGATACTGATATGGTAGCATGGATGCCTACATAGGAGGGGCTGTTTGCGTGTTTGTGGGGTGTGTAGATGTGTGGGTCGGATGCCCTGCACCGTAGATCCCGCCCGTTACCCACGGTTCTAGCTGAGTCAACCTAGATCTTGGTGCCCCCCCCCTCTCTTCACCCTCAGGTCCCTAGGTGGACTCGGGTCACCTTCCACTCACACCATGCTCCCTTTCTGAATCTTGGGTCTTCCTAGCCTTCGAGTAGACGAATTCGAACCCCTGGTTGGACATTTGCATCCCCGCTCCTGGTGTTTTCCTATGGGCTTTGGAGGGGATTTACTCTAGATCTTATGAATGAATTTGTTTGTGGATGAGTTTAGAGGGTGTGGCGTGATCCGCTTTATCTGGATCAAGCTTGCTATTGTCGTGGGATTGTGTGGTTGTCATGTTATGGGGTGGTGAAGTTGGGGTTCTCGTGGTGCTGGAATGGGGGGTGGTGGGTGCCAAGATTGATGGATGACTAAGCGCTGACCTAGCAAGGACATTTAGGAGAGAGCTGTGTTATTACCGAAGTTACATATTTTTCCTTCCCCACTGTGCTCTCGTCGATTAACTTCTTTGTATCCGTGGGCGGGTTTGCAAATATCTGAAGGGTATAGGTTCGGGTATGGACGTGATTGATAATTTGCTGCAAATGTGGTGTTAAATATGTCTAGAGAGATGGGTGGGAATAACGGCGCGAGAAAGCTCGGATTGCCATGCATTACCTCTTTCCCCGGGGTAAAGAAGGGGGCCGGAGAAGTTAATACCGGTAGATGGTCCCCTCTCTGTTTCTGAGAGTTCCGGCTTTCTACTATTCGCATTGCGGGTACGGACCCACCCTGCAAGCATCTTAGGCCTAGAGGCTCCCCCATTTGTTTTCGGAATAGCTCTTAGGGCCTCTAGAGATGCCAAATAGCTAAACCTATTAATCAGGGAAGGTATCGAAACCACCCGGTAACCACCCACACTCAGGTGTGTCTGCTCGGAGGGGGCCGTTTAGGATTTGGTGAGTGGTGGGTGGTTTCCATTGGCCATCCTGCACAGTAGATCTCCCGCTGTTGCCCCCAGATCTAGGCGAGTCAGCATACATCCTGGTAGCACCCCCCCTTCACTCCAGGTCTCATGTATCGGACTTGGGTCACCGCCTGCTCACACCCTTCTATCTTCTTACCTCCTGGCTTTTCTAGCACTTTTGTGCTCTATCTATTCGAGCGCCGGATAGCTCGTTTATATATTCGGGGGAATCGCTTTCTCAAAGACTGTGGAAAGTGTTTGTTCCGTCCTTTACTAATGTATCACATAGTTAACAACTTTATTGAGTGCGGGGTCTTCTGTTGAATATGTGTCAACCTTACTTTTATTACGGTATTGTGTTCTTGTGGAGCTATGAGGTGGAGTTGGGGTTGTGGTAGCTTTTGGGGCTCTTTGATATTTGGTGTTGAGGGGATGACTAAGCAGTACAAAACTGAAAGCCAGAGCATTAGGGCCCCGCTTAGGGGGTTGTGCATTTTCTATCTCAGTTCTATCATCCCCCCCCCTTCCACTACTTTAATGGATGGCTCGGTAGATTGTCAGAGTTGATGGAATCTGCGTGGTGTAGGGAGTTTGCTGGTTCCTAGGGGTGCTGTATCAAGAATCAATATATAGAGAAGGGTGGAATTTAAGAGGGAGTTAGTATTAAGCTTTCCCATTCTGTCATAACACATAAGCGAGAAGAAGAACCCGGAAATGAGCTAGCTCTTGAATAGTTCTCGCACTTGCCCTGCCACTCTTGCTAGTCCCTCTGTTCCTTGGTGCCGGTCTCAAAATATTAATCATTCTTGGCAGAAAGCTGGCTATAGAAGTGGTGGATAATTTTTCCTCTGGGGGTATTAAACATCCGATATCGCTGAGGAGGGAGGATTCCGAAGCTACATGGAAACCTTCCGCGCCCGGGCACGGCTGCTCGGGGAGGGCTGTTTAGAATTGATAGGTGGGTGGGTGGTTGCTCTGCGAGGTAGATCTCCCGCACGTTGTACCCCAGATCTTACTGAGTCAATATTATGTTCTCCTGGGAGTGCCCCCCCACCTCTGGGTCCAAGGTTGGGTCCCATGGGTCGGACCTAGGTCATGTGTATGCCTTTCCTGCATCTTTCGTTCTGAATGGCTGAAGCCATTTTACACACACTGGAATTGGAACTGCGGACTCGCTGTTTTGGTAGTTGAAGGTATCTTGGGTCTCTGACTTTGGAGGGTATTTACTTCACTTCACGGGAATAAAGTTCCTCATAAATAGACTTATCAGGTTCGAGATCATTTCCTCCTTCTGGGAAAATTTATTTCTTGTTCTGGTAATATCTGGTTGTGTTGTTATGCCCCCTCGACTCCCGGTGTCTTTGGTTTCCGGCTCCCAATGCCTCAATCTGATATCTCGTGCCAAGATTTTAGATGACTAAGCCCTGCCCCAAGCTGACGCCACCACCACCCTGTCTTGGATCCAACCCATAACTTATCCTTCCCTACCCCCGTATGTTTCATCCCCGCCATATCATCCCCTTTCCCCTCCTTCTCCGCAGCAAACTAGCAGCATCTCGGAAGCTACACGCAATGCCAAAAGTCCCCCCCGCGACCCTGCTAGAGTGCGAGGAGTATACTGTCACCGGTTTTTGCTTTCCCTTCCTTCGTGCGTTGTAATGGCCGGTTAATTTCTAACAAAATCGGCCAGGCGGAATTAGGGTAACTGACAGATGGTTCCGCACGGCACTTAACTATTCAGACCCAGGGGCGGGCGAGATTACCCTGTTCGCTAGAAATGCCCTACCGAATAAGAAGGGAAATGCGGAGGCCGGGGCGGGGTTACCGTATTGTGGGGTCTTCCAGTTCCAACTTCTTGGCGCGCGGCAGCGGGGCCCGACTTGCTAACTAAAGTGCCTGAACAGTTCTATACCTGCAAGGTTTGTGCCCCATCGCCCACCCTGCTACTAAATCAACGTTGCCGGTGCGAATCTAAGGATAAACAGGTGGCCCCGGTTATGAATGCGGACCTCCGGAAAATCATCCACTGACGAATTTCCTTTTTGACAAGGGGTTCCAAGTCCTGTACCTCGATCAGCGGGGAACGGGTATGAGTACGCCAATATCGCCGCGCATGCTTGAGGGCAATGGCGGAAAGAAGCGGAGTGTGAAGGAGCAAGCGGAGTATGTGAAGTTGTTTAGGGCTGATAACATTGGTTTGTTCCCGGTCTCCGGTTCATTAAAGTGGATGGGGCTGATGGGATGGGATGGATAGTTAGGGACTGCGAAGCAGTTCGTTATGCACTCCTTGGGCGGAAAGAGAGGGAGGAGGATAGGAAATGGGGTGTTATCGGTCAGAGTTTTGGTGGTTTCTGCGCGGTTACGTATCTGTCATTTTAGTAAGCTAGATCCTGATCAACCCTATACTCTTTTTGGAGTTGGCTGATGAGTATATTTAAAGCCCTGAGGGTCTGAGGGAGGGTATGTATGAATCATTCTGGCGGTCATTGATTTCACGGAAATCGGCTAATCTGAAGTGTTATAGTCTTCACAACGGGCGGAATGCCACCACTCGTGAATAGCCCGGATGAGGTGTACGAAGCGCTATGGAAAAAGGTGAAATTGAGAAATCAGGTTTATTACAAAAAGTACCCGCTCGATGTTGAGCGGGTTAGGGGCATTCTGAAGCACTTGGGAAAGGAAGACGTGCGGGTTCCCAACGGTGGACGCCTGACACCGAGGAGGTTTTTAGGGCTCGGGTTAGCTTTTGGTGGCCATGGTGAGTCTTCTTTGCCCTTGATGGGAATTTGCTGATTAGGGTATGTTAGGCGGGATTGACGGTGTGCATCGTAAGTACCTCCATTCATGGGGCGTTGAAGATAATGGACTGATAATGGAAAACAGATCTGGTACAACGCGCGCATATCGACATAAAAGTTCTCGGCCATCTTTCGTATAAAGTTCTTCAATCTATCCAAGGAAACCAAAGCTTTGACGGAAACGTCTTGTACGCGCTTGCTCACGAGCCGATATATTGCCAACAGTAACCCCGTCCTCCCTACCATTTTATAATTTGCTAACAATTCGCACAGCCGCTCTGCATCCTGGTCTGCTTTGCGCACAATGCCAGGTGACCAGGAGTTCAATTTGGAACAGGGCCTCGAGAAGACAGATCAGCCAATATACTTCACTGGCGAGATGGTCTCCCTCCCCTCTTCTTTCTTCTCCACTCACAAGTACTCACATCAATAGATTTTCCCCTGGACCTTCCAAGACTACGCCGAGCTCTCAAAGATTGAGGCGGTAGCTAAAACACTCGCTATGGATGCAGAATGGCCATCTCTCTACTGCGAAAACGTACTTGCGGAGAACAAAGTGCCGGTTTATGCAGCGACGTACATGGAGGATATGTACGTTGACTATGCGCATGCGCGTAGGACTGCGGGAAAGATTCGCGGGGCAAAAGAATTTGTCACAAATGCTTTGATGCATAATGCGGTTAGAGCTAGGACTGAAATAGTTATGGGGGAGTTGTGGAGGTTGAGGTGCGGAGAGGTTGATTAGATAGCGGCTGTATAACATAGCGGAGGCTCGATCTTCGGCACTTTGTTTGTAGGGCCGGTTAAAAAGTTGCTCGCGCTTCGCTAATTGCTAGTTGCTGGATTGGGTAGAGGTTAGAAAGTGGGGTTTAGAGTGAGGGGAGGCGAATTGCCCTGAAGCGAGTGAAGCGATAAGTTAGTACCTGTTTTTTCACAAGATATTATAAGAATGCGGAAATGGAGCAGTTATTTTTAAGGGTTCTTAATGTAGACATTAGGGAGGTTTTGCAAAGAGAATTCGAGTGCCAAGACCCCCGTTTTCTGTTGTCGCTGTGACAACGCGCCACATGTTGGTGTGTTGATAACAAAAATTCTGTTATCCGGGATTGGTACCCAAGTTAACTTATCCCAGATAACGGTGGGTCTAAAATAAAAATAACACTAGCAACTGCTGCGTGTATCTCAGCACAGCTTAAGTAATTGTTGTACCTAAGAAAGATTTTTCTCATGACCACTGCGGCTAAGGCTAGATTTCAATTACTCATACTCCTCTCAGGCAGCTATCTATTTTTTATTCCCCAATCTTCTTCGATTGGCAAAACCTCCTTCCGTCGTTCGGAATTAGAGAGCTACCAGCCCCAGCCTCGGCGCCAAGGCTTGGTTGTTATCGCTATCTTATACCGGGTGCAAAATCTCCCTATTCACTGTGGCTTTGTAGCGAATTCCGTGTGTTTTTTGTAGTCAATCTCGCCACAAGGTGGCTTGCTTGCATCTGGTGCGACACGGTAGGGACTTGATGGTGCACCGGGTAACTTTACCTCCGTACTATCGCGACACCCTCAAATTCGTTTCCACCTCAAATTCGGATTCTGGGCTACGCGGGTCATGTATGAACCATACCAGCCAGCACCGAACAAGTTATAATCTACTGGTATTTTTCTAGTATCACGTATATCCAACCTGCGTAGCCTGGAATCCGAATTTGAGGTGGAAACGAATTTGAGGGTGCCGCGATAGTATATCATAGAGCAAAAATTGCTTCCTCTGGAGAAAAACACGCTAGAAAACCTGCCCAATGAGATAGATAAAAGAGCCAAACCTTACTGGGAGAAGCAACTCCAACCTCGGGGCACATGGCCCAATTACCCGAGTTTTTTGGTAGACGATCTTCTGCGGGGTTATTGAAAAACTCGCGTAACCGCACTTAAGTTAAATTAGCGTAACAGCATGAGTGTAAAATACGGATAAGATGATCCAGGCGTGTCCGAGATGCCTTGTTTTCTGCCAATTGGCTCGGAATCTAGTTAAAAATTCGGTGAATTATGATATCTCGGGAAACAATTGCCACTTTTTGGTTCATTTATTATTTTATTTTTGCTATTTTTTATTTATTGTGGTCGTTGCATTTGTTTTGGGTTGATAGAAGTATGATATATATAAGTTACCCAGTTCTGTATGTGCCGGAATGATTTTTGACAGTTGCTTTACGTGGAGGCTTAGTTATTTAAATCGAGTTCATCCGCCTTATCAAAACTTCCTCTTCATGTAATTTCATTTTTTTTGTATTTTTCCCTCCTGTTTCTTTTGTCTGAGTGGTGGGCGCCACCAGGGGGTTCTTCGAATCAAGTCTCCTTTTGACATCTATTAATTCTCAGGATCATTGGTTGCACTGTTGAGGGCATTACATCCGACAGTCACGTGAGACATTCTGAGTTTTGGTGGATGTATGTACTCGTAATTGCCAGACGTTTGTAAAAGCGACTGCTATTGCATAATATGGACAAAAAATTTCTCGAGACCTTAATATTTTGCCCATATGCAACTTGAATAGTGGTCGTTTTTATAAACATCGGGCAATTACTAGTACTGGGAGCTGGAAGTTAGAGATGGGAGAAACGGGTTTGAGGTCCCCGTACTCGTGACCGTCTGAGGGAAAACGTGATTTAATTTGGATGCCACCGGCTATGGGGCTCACCTGTCTTCTTTGAGCTCTATTTCGTTTCGCTTCTCTTCTCTCTGTCTACTCAACTCAACAAACTAAACCAACGAAACTGCTCCTAACACGACTCCCATTTTCACCTTGAATCTCTCTCTTGTTTTCACCCTCAGTAAAGTTCTGCCCACACTATCTCTACCCATCAAGCGGTCTGCAAACACTTTATTCTCTCTGCCGCTTAAAGCACTCGGCCGACCGCGGATCATTTCCAACACTAACTTCCACCCCCCCCCGAGAAAATGCAGAAGAGGAAGATGAAGGCATCATGTGTTGTCACTCGGTTCAGTTTTGGCTTCATTTGTTGGGGAAATATTGAATGGAATGATGGTACGAGATATGAAGAAGTGATTGATTGCTTGAGGAAAACGGAGCACACTAGTTTATCTCAAGGGGGAGGGCGAAAAGCCCTGACTATCTACTATTTGGGAGCGAGGCGAATAGGTCGAGCGAACAACAACAATAACAAGAAAAAGAAGAATGAAGGAAATACAAGGAGGTATCTTCAATAGTGCCGGAGGTCTAGATGTGCGGTAAGGTTTGATGCAAGGGGAAAAACCAATAGTGCGAGTGACACTACAGTAGTGCCGGAAGTATGTTTCAACATCATTCTAGTTGGGGGGTGCTTAGTTTCGCGAATTTTGTCACTCCCTCTAGCATTAATGAAGTCTGGTAGCATTCTTCGTGTTCAAATTTGGGGGGGTTAATGATTGTAGAAGTGGTCGTATGCGCAGTTCAATAATAAGGAAGCACTGTGACTCTATGTTTGATAGCTGACCTGAGAATACTGTATTTTTTTCTTACTCTTCTCTTTGATATTTTTTTGATTCTTTTTAGTGGGGTTTGTTCCTGGTAGGTGAGGCAGGGTGATGATCAAGGGACTGGAACTTTTTGTAAACTTTTTCTGGCTGGGGAGGACATAGGAGATGGATGGGAAAAGTCAAAGGGAGTTTGCCATGGGCTGGCCCATTTTTCAAAGCGGAAAACATATACATTAGATAGTATCTATCGCAAAAGAGGGGAAAGGAAAACACCTCTAAACTTCAAAGCGGCCTAACAAACGCAGACCGAGGCTGCTCCCTTCTGTTCCTAATCTCGTAGTACAGTTCCACTGAGGGAGGCATTGGTGAGAGGGTCGCTGCCCTTGTCGCTCGGGATGGTTGGAACCGATATATCCCAGCTGACAATGCGGGCGCTTCCTGCCGGGGGGAAGGGGTGGCGGGTGGGGATCAAAAAACGCGAGCTGAAGAGAGGTTTGAGGATCTCGTGTCTGGCAAGATCTCGTGTTGGGAAAACCTCTCATATACCATGAAAATTGGGTGAAACCTTGCGGTATACCATGATCGAACGGCGCACGGTCTTCGGCGAAAAAACACGTCAATTACAGTTAGCTCTTCGGCCAAGCATGCCTAGATCTGTGGTTGGCGAAAAAACCACCAGTGGGCTAACTAAAACTGTGGTTTTTTCGCCGACTGTGGTAACCTATAATGCAAGAACCTGTACTTTTGGACATGAATAATATTTTTTTCTATTTTTTTCTATTTTTTTCTATTTGTTATTTTTCTCCTTTTATTTCCCCTATTTCCATTTATGAATTTATCAATTTAATGATTAATTTGTATTGGGCGAAAGTGTCTATGTTTTCTATTTTTATTGATTAGAAAGAAGGCTAGCGTTGTGATTTTTAAAAATTGTGGTATCCGGGATTGTTTCACTCAAATTTCATGGTATATGAAAGGTTTTCCCATTAAATAGAGGTCTGTGACACTACTCTGTCCCCTTCCGCTTGCCTTGAATTGGGTGGACTGAGAGGGGGTAATTTCTTGGATATGTGTATGTTTTGATAAAGTTGTGGGCTAATATAGTTTGCGGGATCTGGGGTTATCCAAGTGGAGCACACAATCTCACTCGGTCTAATTCTGCAGATTTACTGTTGGGGGATGTGAAATAGTCGAGTAGTATACCAGAAACTTGGGAGAGCAAATGTTGAAAAGTATCGGGAGTGAACGAGTAACTTAGAAGCTAGCAGTAACAAGAGTTCCCAAGAGGAAGAGCGGTCTCTAGTGAAGGCGAACGACTTGTATTGTCTATAGAATAGAGAAGGAGATTAGGAGAGGAAGCAAGAAGAAAAACGAGGGGAGGGGAGGAGGGGCCTAGAAGTGGGAGTGGGGACAGGTGGTGACGCGAGCAGTCACGAGGAGTCACTCGTGGTAGTAGGAACAGAGAATATCAGAGGACGACCCTGAACACAATTTCCAACAGCAAGAGATGCTTAAGAACTTCACTCTATCTGAGGGAGTC
>Ga0307510_10006026_pt1 | contig 14459 bp, 19 predicted proteins | sample 12_EM_MG_FD_207224 | JGI IMG/M metagenome (GOLD analysis project Ga0307510, IMG submission 207224) | Populus trichocarpa ectomycorrhiza microbial communities from riparian zone in the Pacific Northwest, United States - 12_EM | ecosystem: Host-associated > Plants > Roots > Unclassified | place...
GTATAGGACCTTCCATCTGACCCAATCCTGTTGATCTTGGTCTCATCTGACCACAAGACCCTCTTCCAATCCTCCACTGTCCAATTTTCATGGTACTTGGCAAATTTGAGGCAATCCTCTCAATGATACCTCTTGAGAAGAGGGTGCTTCTTCTTGATAATGGAGCAAAAGCCACCCTCCTTGAGTACATTCCTGACTGTTTGGGTACAGACAGGGTTGGGAAGGATGCTGTTGATAAAATTGGCAGCTTGAACAGCATTGTCAAGCTTTCCAGTAGTGATTTGGAAAATAATCGATTGTTGATCGCAGGGTGAAAGCTTGGAAGGACGGCCCCCTTTGTTGTTTTCCTTGTCTAGATTGGCTTCCTTCTTGATTCTACCAATGGTAGACTTCCCTACACCAGTTTTGGACTGGATTTGATGCACAGAATAGTCTTCATGAAGAAGGGAGATGATGGTAGCATGCTGAGCAGAGGGTATAGAATGCATGATGGTGGTAGGAAGGAAAGAGGTGATTGAAGTGACTTCAACCATGGTAAACTTGTATAAACAAAGTCACATGACCTTGTTTATCACTTTTGGACCTGATCAGTACTTGATCATACAATGATTCAGGTCAATAAAAAGGATATATTGTGAAAATAATAGAGGGTCAAAAAACTGTCCCAATGATAGGACATTTTATTTCGCTTATTATTACATCATTTCTGATCCGAATCACATGATCCAGGATATTTCCGAAAGCCAAGATGATGTAATATAACATACATTATTTTCACAATATTGCATAATTTATTTGATTTATTCCAAGTCACTCTTTCCAAAATGGCAAAACATTGGGACAGTTTTTTGAGCGACTGTAGTACTCAGTCAGAAGGAGTTGTTGAGGCTGCACACGGGAGTCACTCAGAGTCAGCGTGGCTATATGGGCCACCAGTATAGTACACAGTCAGTTAGGCTAAATATGGTAAGCCGAGTCACATGTCAGAGAACGGTCACTGGGTCTGGCACCTGACTGGTCAGGTGCACGATAAGTCACATGGTGTCACATGATAGGTCACATGCCTGGTCACGTGTGAAGTCTATAGTTGAGGTTAGTCACAGGATCGTGGGAGTGGTCATGTGCTCCCCAGTCATGTGGCGCCAAGTTAGGTGTACAAGTCAGGTGATAGGTTAGGTAATCGGTCAGGTGATGAGGGCGGAGCGATAGTGATAAGATGGAAAAATGGTGTCCAGACACTACATCTAATGGGCGTAGTGTTGCTGCAGTCTGGTCTAAAGACTGTGGACCACCTGGACCGGACTGATTTTGGACTGGACCGGACTGCTCAAGCGGTCTGCGGTCCAAAGACTGAAAAAGTATGGACCAGACCATGGACTGAGCCAGACCGTGACTGGCCAGCGCTATTTCCTAAATAGTGTTCATGGGCAGTAGTGCACCAGATGCATGTGTGGTGCCATAACTCATTGATCTCATCACATCACTCACTTTCTCACGAACACCCCCTTCCTTGTTTTTATCCTCATCCTTGTCCATGGATCCCACAAGTTCATCACTGTCCCTCCGCCATTCTCCACCTATCGCTTTCAAGAATTCCTCCACCTATCCCAAATGGAACTTGGATTTCTTTCGGTCCAGGCTTCCTTAGTGACCCAATCTGTAATTCTGGCTTCTGTGACTGGGCTCATGTTATCTGATCGCCTCTATCACACCTTACAGATGAGCTTGATTATATTTCAGTGACCACTTTGTCCTCTGTTAGACACCAACTCGTCTGCTCAGAAAGCCACTTGCATACTCGGCATTCAGTATCATCATTCAATGGAACCCACCTCACTCTCACTTCTCTACACATCATATCTGGTCTTCCCAAGGTACCTCACACATGGACCCTTGCAGATCCAGATTCCGTCATGGCCTTTCCCACTCTGAGGGCACTGTCAACCATTGGTGGCAAGCAGAGGTCCTTGGGAGTACCAGAAGTCCTGGTGCTGGTGGTGGTAAGAAGAAGCGTTAGGTGAAGGGCAATACCAAAATTCTCAAGGCCCTCAGCAAGCAGGAAGTTGGAAAGATGCTCTCTAAGGCCCTTAAGGTGAGTCCTCTTTGTTTTTTTTGCTTCCCTGGAAGTTCACATACGTTGCTTTCATTTATCATTTACTTGTGAAGTCGAGATAATAGCCTCAACACTTCAGCCAGCTTCTCTGACCTATTCACCCTCCTCCAATCTGGATGTAAGTTATGTAACCAGTTCAGAGTCATGATGCAGCCTCCCACATCGCACACTGCCACTGTTTCTGTGATCAATAAGGAAATTGGTGCGACCAGGTGGCTTGTCCAATCCCTCCTTTTGCGTCGCAATGGCATGGCGCCAATCTCCACTCTACTGCCTGAGCTCCTTGCACGCATCTTTCAGTTCCTTATCCTTGGGGACATAGCCTTGTTCAGCATGCCGGTGATGGGCTGGTTTGAAGCCACACATGTGTGTTAGCACTGGCATCAAGTCGTGCTCGATGACTCATCATTGTGGGCTAGGGTCACGGGATTCTCGCCAAGCCCAGAGTGGATCTTGACCCTTGTTCACGCATGTAATGCACTGCTCAATATCAACCTTGTGGGCGTGCTGGACCCCAAGCTACTCTCCAAGTTCCCCCCACACATCCCCCACCCTTGCCAGCTCAGGCTCTGCAACCTGTATATGCACCATTCTCAACGTGTCAAAGATATTTGTGCGCTGGAAGCCCCCGTGTTGGAACATTTTGAACTTGGGATTTCTACTGTCTATAATTTCTCATTCATCCTTCCTGCTCCTTCCACTCCCCTTGCTCCTTCATTGTCTGTAGGCCTCTTGCGTTCCTTGATTTTATCTGCGACATCCTCTGGTTGTCCCACATCAAATGCCACATGTTAAGGTCCAAGGGCCTTAAAGACACGACGTGTGTGGTTTGGTTTGGCGACGACTGGGATTGCTTAGTGGGTTGTCCTCCTAAGGCAATGATCATGTGATGTAGCACGGTACCGGTTGGCTACATGATAACAAGTAAGTCCCCAATAATAAGGGCGACTTCTGAGTGTTCTGTTAGAAGTAGAGGGGAGAGCTTCAATGGCACTTTGAAGCGACAAGGGATAAGCCTATGACTTTGAGAACTGCACAATAGAACAGTTCAACATGGTCAAATGATAATGATCAAGGATAGGCTGTCTGACTCTTGGAGTCCTGGGTGGAAGCTACAGTTCTTGGATTGAAAACCAAGTTAGGCTTAAGGCCCAACTGTCAAACGTACAAGGGTTTATATACAAGTGAGAAGTAACGGGTCACAGGAGTCACAGAGAAATATGGAAATATTATGGAAGGTTCATTATGACGTGGCAGTTCTAAGTATAGCTCCATCATGAGCTGGCGACTGCGGAGTGGAGTATTATGAGCTGGCAATCCATAAGAGGATAAATGGTGATGCTGCGGAGTGCTGTGGACTGCGGAGTGATGGCATGTGATATCTGACTGCGGAATGGTCAGGTGATCCATCAGGTGACTTGTCAGGTGATTTGGTAGCGGTCCAAGCGGCGCGTGAGGGAATGAGTGGGGAACAAGTGACTGAGAGCGTGGAATAAAATGGTAGAAAATAGCGGAAAATTGAAATGGGGTCCAGGATTGTAACACCACGTCTCTCTACCCATATCATGACTTATTCTCTCCTGCCCACCCATCATCTTTTCTTGGTCCTCCCAGTCTCTCTCCTCCTTTGTTGACTACCAACCATGGTGTCGGACCAGGTGGTAATAGCAGCACACCTGATACACCTGGGAGCACCATCACTTATCACGGTGTCTGTCTCACCATGTGATCTCATGCGGATGTGGAGCACCGTGCAACTATCAGATGCATATTGGAGGCAGGCCATTCTTGCAGTGAATCAGCACAGAGTCTCATTGCCGTACCCCTCAAGAGGCTATGAGTGGGCACCCAAGACCCAACATACCAAGTGTAGGGCAACCACAAGTGCAGCGGGCGTGGGCCATGGATGGCTCATGGTGGTGCCACGGATACTGAAATGGACAGCAGTATTAGCAAAAGTGATTACAAGGTGGGGAGCACCAAACAAAGTCATAACCCTGGCAAGAGCATGCTGTTCCTTTCCAGCAACACCATTGTTTGGCTCATGTATGCTCTGGGTGCGTATATCCTCTATCCTTATGCATGGCTTCAATCTATTAATGTAACTTTTCCTAGCCCTTGTGTCTAGACACCCTATCTATGACCTCATGTGTGACTATCTGACCCTTTCATGGGCTCGCTTTTCAAAGGATGTACAGTCTCAGACACTCCAAATCTTGAAGATTTTGTTGCATCCTACTCCATGTGCCGGCGACGCTATCAAACTTGATGCCTCTGCCACAGCGAAATCTGATGCTGCAAGTGCTGGTGGGCCTGACACGAGCCTCAAGGTGATTGCACGCTTCCCCAGAGGGTTGGACTTTGGGCGCGGGCTTGTTGACATCAATTCTACGATGTGGCCACTGTTCAAGGCCCCGAACATTAACAACATTCTGACTGTCTGTGAGGTATGTACAAACATCATATTATTCGATAATGTGCTCATACTCCGAAGGATTGTGCTGGCTCCAACTGGGAGAATTCTGTTCTATTCCCGCTATCCTGCCATGCTCAGGGTATGTATCGCTATTAAAACGCAGGTACATATTCCTAACTTTTCTGGATGTTGTAGATTGTGGTGTCAATGATCAAGTACCTTGTCGAACTCTGTGGATGGAATGGCGTTGCATTGCAAGCAGTTCATTCCTGTGATGCCAAGATCTATGTTGATGACCCAGGCCCCTGGATTCTGGGTCTCGCCACGGAAGCCCTGTATAGTGTGCAGGTGCCACCCAAGGTATGCGTTTGCAATCTGTGAGTTGTTGTCATTGGGTATATTTGCAATGGGTATTAATCACATCATTTCATAGTGACATCAACTACTTGTGTGTTGGTATTTCTGCTCATGCCTGATCTATGTTAATATGATGGTTATAGGGTCTGTGCTTCTCCACCACCTGGTGTCATGTCCATGAAGCAGCAACATGAGAAGTACTGACAGAGGCTTCTCTTGGCTTTTGGTTCACATTATCATCCTGATCATTCTATTCCAAGGTATGAGTATGATCAATGTGTGTGCCAGCCTTTCTGAGAGCCTTTCCAAGCTGATGCTTGGTTCCCAAGCTTTCCGCTGAATGTCTTCATCCCCCTTGCCCCATACCCCCAAGCTCTCCCCACCACACCCCTGGCTTGCACAAGTTCTCCTGTTGCACCAACATCTTGACCACATCTGCAAGCAGCAGCAACTGGCGATCTCTCTGCTGCACCTACCAGGCGCATCCCACCACTTGGCCACGGACTCAGAAATGACGCTCATGGATGTGGCACTGCCAAGCAGAGGCGGGCAATTCTCACCAACGCACACTTACCTGCCCACGCCGATACCGCCCCATGCGGGCATGCGGGCTCTGCCGTCTCTGAGCACCATCCACACAAAGCTTGACCAGCCTGCTTGTCATCCGTGCCTTGTCATCTCCAAATTCGTGTTGTCGCCCCAAACCCATCATCCCACTGCAGCAGTGCCCACTTCCGAAGGGCTGTTCTCAAGAGCGCTTTGTGTGCTGCAGAACAATGCACCCATGAGCATGACGAACTTGTTCTCACTGAGCCCGCTTCTGGACGGCCCCCCGCCAATGATGTCAACAACAAGGGGCATGCTGCGGCTCTTTGTCATGATTTGGAGAGTTCGCGGGCTGGGCTGTCAGACTTGTTAGCAGGTCCTCTGTTCACCTTCAAGGACACGACCCCCATGTTTGCCGTGGGCTTGTCGACAGGGGTGTTTGAGATACACCTGGATGACATTGGGAAGCTTGGTGTCGATCTTGGGTTTTGGATTGCTGTCATGCTGGTGTATTGCAAGTTCCTGGGGGACAGAGAGGTGAGTTTGGGTCAGTGGTTTATGCACTGTCTCCAGTGCTGGAGTATTTTTCTTAGGATATCTGGTGGCGGTCGCTAATTAGGGGGTGATTACAATGTGTTGTCTTGGATGCTGGAAATTCGACGATGCTACTGTCCCCATTTGAGTGGTCATGTTGCATCACTCCTTTACTCACATTTGCACTCCGCAACAGTGCCAAGAAAACATTGAGCCCACGCCTAGCATTGCCCTTGCCCAGGGTTCTAATGCATCAGCGTTTGCAGTTGCAACTTTCTTAGTCACACCAATGATCCTGATGCTGTTAGTATCCCTGGGCTGGGACAACTGTGGCATCTGTGATTGATAGCATGCCCCCTGGTTTATACTGCACAACATGCAGCAGTCTAGGTGCGTATTTGAATTGTTATTGCTCACTAGAGGTATATAATGTATTTGTTTCTCCTGCAATGTTATGTTCAAATGATAGAGTTTAGCACAACACGAGGTGATGATCGGCCTTTGGCAGGACATTACAAGGTGGCCTAGGTGTGTATTTAATTTGTTATTCCTCGCTAGAGACATCTGACATATTTTTTTCTTGTGCAAAGTTATGTTTACCAACTCGCCTGATGTGAAGAACAAGAATCTAGAAACAATTACTTTTCTAGTTTCAACACATAGATTGGGTTGTAGCAAGGATAAAAGAGTGTACGTTTACAGATGATAGACTCATCATCATGCCCCCCAAAAAATCTTGAGACATTCATCTTAACAACAGTGCTAACCGTATGTCTATCTCTATATTTACCTCTTATCCTTTCATTATCGCTTAATGTCATCATTTAGCTCAACCTGCTAAGAAGAAACCCAAGCAAAGTAGCAAGGTGAAGGGTGCAAATAATGTCCCTTCTGTCCTCAACGATGCTATTTTATCTTTAGACCAGGATGGTAAGGGCTTTTTGTTCTATTTTAATCTTAAACCATTAATCTCTCTTGTAGCTATGCCAAAGCGTCGGCATGGTCGGAAAGCCCAGCAAGCACACACAGTGGCTTCTGCTGCCACAGCCGCCAACACTGCTACCACCACTGTTGATACCGCTGCCACCACTGCCACCACCACCACCACCATGGCTACCATGGCCGCCACCACTCCTGCTGCCACCACTCCTGCCACCACCGCTCCTGCCACCACTCCTGCCATTACCACCTTCGTCACTCCTACTAGAGGTACCATCACCATGCAAGCTGCTACAGCTATTACTATCACTGGTTTTAATCCCATTGACGATGATGACCCTTTTCTTGTACCTTCATCTATTCACCCATATGAAAGGTCACCTGCCAACCAACCTGATGCCAATATCATATCAGAGGGAAGCACAGTGCACCAGAAGAATTCCAAGGATGCTGCAGAAGATGTGAAGACTTTCTTCTGACATGTGAATGAGCAATGGTACTGTAAATTTTGCGAGTATGTATTTCATTCATCTACAATACCTGCTTTTCTAATATATAGTTCACAGTCTCAATCAGTCCACATCATATAAGGGTACTTGTGGTACCTCTACACTTTGTCATCATCTCTTCAGTAAGCATAAATCTGAGTGGATTACATCATGTAAGAAAGCCGGTATTGCGATCACCACAACCGACAAAGAGATACACAAGGCACTTGAAGATTTTGACCATGTGGATGAAGACAATGGGGGGGGGGCTGTACCTTCACATGCATATACCCCTGAGGCTTTTCTAGACTTGATAGCCAAATGGATTATTGCTGATGACCAGGTTTGTATTTTATTTTATTTTATTTCTTTACTGACATATGCTTATCACAGTCTCTAAATGTTATTGAAAGTATAAAGTTCTGATCAATTTTCTTGATGTTGCGCCCTGGGCTTCGCAACCAAGATATCCCACACCGCACAAAGCTTTGTAGCCATATCATGAATACTTGGGATTTGCATGTGTGGGATCTCAAGAGGAAGATGCGGGTGAGTCATTATACAACTTATCTATGCTGTTCTCTTATCTGGAACTTAGGGAGCACTCAGGAGGATTTCATTTACAGCTGACTGTTGGAGCGATTCCAACCTTATGCCATTCATGGCTATCACAGCACACTGGACCAACCATCATTCTAAGGACACCCAACAAGGGTGGCGGTACATTGTTGGCCTTAACTCAGAACTTATTGCATTTCATCACGTGCCTTCTCGACATACTGGTGAACATTTAGCAATGGTTTTCATAAGTATGCTTGATCGCTATAAGATTAAAAATGTGCGTTACCTGTCTATATCTTAATCCTAACTAATGTAGATTGTTCTTTAGATTGGGTGGGTAACACTTGACAATGCAAGTAATAACAACACAATGCTTTTATCACTTGAAACTCAACTTATGGCCCATGGTGTTGAATTTTCAAGCCATGAACGATGTATCAGGTATGGTTACTCATGACACCATAACATCTAGGCTATACTGATTGTTATAATATATAATAGGTGTTTTCTGCACATCGTAGATCTTGCAGTTCAGGCGGTACTCAGCTCAATCACAAATATGAGCTATGCAAAAGAGGATGCCAATCATTTTAGCATATGGCAGTCAACAACACATGATGTCATTGCTTTACTCTGGACACTTATTAACAAGGTGAATCATTTCTTCATACACTTGTGAGAAATTACTTAAATGTGTAGATCCATGCATCAAGCATTCATCATCTAGAGTTTGAGGAAATACAGAAGACATATATGAAGGACAAACTGGTATTAAAGCTTATTTGTGATGTCCCCACATGTTGGTCTTCCACCTAGCTTATGCTCCTATGTGTGACACAACTTCAATGTGTGTGTTCATAAATTCAATATTTGATTATTATTTTCTAAATATTTTTTGTCAGGCAATTGATATTTTCGTATCAAAAAACTCTGACCTAGTCAACTACAGACTCAACGCAGCAGACTGGGCACAGATTGAATCATATATAAAGATTCTTGAGGTATGTCTCTTATCTGGTTATCTATAAAGTAATATACTGATATGTTAACCTATCCAGATACCTCATGCTTTTCAACACAAGCTTTCGGCTGAGAAGACACCCACACTATATGAAGCCCTTCCATCCTTCCAAAAAATCATTGGAAGATGGGAGGATTGTCAGAATGAGATGCCAGACTATGCACTTCATATTGAAGCTGGTCTCTCAAAGCTTCAGAATTATTTTTCCCTTGCTATGCAGGTCCCAGCATATCAACTTGCAATTTGTTAGTCCTTTCCTCCAGTGCTGAGTAACAGATAGTTATTGATGACCTTTATTTATATCTTTTAGTACTCCATCCATCAAGAAGGCTCCTCTGGTTCCAAGAGCACTTCCCTGAGCTGGTCCAGCCTATCCATGAAATGTTCCTTGAACATGTAAGCCACTAAATCCTTTCCTAATACTATGCCAAAGACTGATGTCAAATAGCTCCAGCCATATCAGCCATCTTCAAATCCCCACACACCATGGCCCCAGCATGTCATTTATCATGCAAGAGACCCTGAAGCAGAATGGGCTGATTCTGTCTTGGGCACTGATTCATATAATTATAGCATCTCTGGTCACTCTCTCCAAAAAGAGGTGGATGCCTACTTTCTTGACACAGTGACGACATCATATACAAGTGTTATGACGTTCTGGCAGGTATGCATATAACTAACAATTGTTAATTTATCAATGCTCACTTTTTTTGTAGGAGAATCAGTTCTGCTATCCTACAATCTTTATGCTTGCAGTGGATGTCTTGGCCATCCAAGGCTCTTCAGTGCCATGTGAGCGTGTCTTCTTATCAGGAAAGGAAACGATGTCAGCACGCCACAACCAAATCAAGTATGACCTTATGGAGGCACTTCAGATGCTAAAATTTTCAGTCAACCATAGTGATGGACTTGATTTTACAACAGGATTAGGGCGAAAGGCTGAGTTGCGTGAGTTGGAGAAGGTAGATCAGCTGGACAGTCTTGTTCCAGAGGATCTACAAGCTTTTTGTCACAATCTTGAACTTCTTCTTCAGGAAGATGATTGCTCCTCCATCTCATCAAATGAATTGGACCTTTGATGTATAGATTTTTGTTTGTTGGCCTGTAGTTCCACTCGAAATAATACTATTTTGTTGTAAACTCATGTGTGACAGCACTGATGGGTGATGCGCATTGCTTTGGTGGGGTTTTCTTGTGCAATATGACTCAACTCACCACACTCATGCTGCTGCTGCCATTGTTTTCTTTGTTCCCTCACCATAGTCCATCATCCATTTCTGAAGATTTTGTTGTCCTGGAGGGAGTCCAAGTCATTGTCAGATGTCAAATCTGGTTTACCAGACTTGATTAGTTGATCGTCATTGCCACTTCCATCTGTGCCCGTGTCAGGTGCTAGCAGAGGGAGGAGCCCAGAGGCTTTCTCCAGGGTCCTTGGGTGTTAAAGGTGCGTTTCTGGTCCCAAGTTTTTCTAATCCTTGGCTGACTTCCCTCACAGTCTTAGATGCTGTGTTGTTGCCAAACCATTCACTGCCACCTCACGATAATACCACCCACCTTCCATGCTATGCCTGATGGTCCTTGTACCACCACCCACCATCCCATCCCTTGTCAACCCTGAACATGAGGCCAAGCGATAGTGGGCATGGGCCAGAGCATGCCTATGGGGCTGGCTTTGGCACTGCAGCATCGTCTTGTTCCTTGTGCCCCCACTCCCCTCTCCCATCACTGCACAGTAGCCCCAGGCACCTCAACCTTGCTGTGGTATGCCTCCCATTTGCCATTCTCACCTAGCCGGCTTGGCTATAATCTTGTCCACATCATGCATCTCTCGGCTGCATGCGCCCTCCCAATTGTCCGCAGCGCCAAGGCAGCCAGGCACAAGCTCACAGTCGAAACGTGCTTCCACTACCTCTGCCTAGTGTCTGATGCCATCCCCATGATGGGCATGTTGGATGCGTATCAACTGGTATTATCGACATCTGAGTACAGTGAGGATGCGGATGGTGCTTTGTTTTATGACAACTATCACTACTCCTGGTTGTCTATTTCATCAAAAATGTCCAAATATTTGGGCTATACTGCTATGACTGCCCCACATCCCATCCCAAAGGTTCTGAAGACCCAGCCTCTTCGCCTTCTAAATCACTCTCATCGCCATCTGAGGCGATATTTGTCTCCCCGCCACCTTGGGAAATCCCTCAGTCTACAACAATTCAAGTGACACATACCATTCCACCGCCACTTTGGTAGGGAATATTGCATTGGGACCAGAACCTTCAGATCTTGTGACTGCCACAGTCACCTCACTATTACTCCACGCAGTCTTCAGCCCACCAAAATCATCACCTATGGGTCCAAACACTTTATGATACGTCCTCCTGTCAGCGCTGCCTTCAATTTCCAAGGAAGTGGTGCAGCGTCCGCTTTGCGTCAAAACCTTGAATCAGACCAGGGATAAGCAGTCCCTTACCAAGTCCCTTGAGGCCAATGATATCTGACAAGCACGCAGCCGAACAGTCCCAAAGCCTCATTGTCAAAGACAAGGAGGGAGATGTGCCAGGAATCGATACACTCTAGGAGCATCTCACTGAGGTCAAGTCTTGTCATGTGCAGGAAATGGCATAGGAACGAACATGCTTGCGGGATCTCAAGGCTGAGGAGGAGTCACTGCAAGCACAGTTGGACAAGGCAATTGCAGACCAAGTGCGTATGCATACCACTTTTGAGATGGAGCTCCGAGAGTCTGCCAAATGCTGTGAAGAAATGATGGCACAGCATGATGACGCCAAAGCCCAATGGTCTGCTCTTGAAGCTGAACTCATTGGCATGGAGGGCCACCTCCAAACTGTTCTGGATGAGAGAGATAGACTGGAGGAGAAAAGCACAAACCTCAAATCTGACATTCAACATGCCTTCTCCATGCAGCAATATCTCAAGAGCCAGCTAAAGGATGGGTTAGCAAAATCTAGTATATAACTGTGGATCTCCCACTCATGCCATCATTTTTCAGTATGCATGAGTCTACCACTGTCAAGACAGAACTCAAGCAGGTGAAGGAGAAGTATATGCAAGCCGAACGTGAAGACAAAGCCGCAGAAATGCAGCTCACTTTCCAGATGACACAACACAATCAAACAATCGCTTCCCTCAAATGTGAAATCCAGCTCCTTCAGGCCGCGTCGCAACTGGATGAAAGGATTCAGGAACTTGAGGAAAAGATTAACTATATGGACAAGTTGATGTGCTCCAAACTCAAGAGATTGAAGAGAATGACGACCGCTTCATCAAGTAAGTCCTCTACATCCTCAATGTCATCCATAGTGGCTCAATGTTCCACCTTCCAGACTCCACAAGGAGAAGAAGAAGCTGACCGCCAAGGTTGAAACACTCACCCAAAAGGTGCAAACATTACAGAGCAAGTTAGCAACTCTCAAGGATGCTGTGGCCAATCAGAACCCCCCACAACCCACCATGTCTACCTCCTGACAAAAGAGTCACAACCCCTTGTAGCCGACCCAGTGCCATATGTGAGATGGTCACCCTCTACCTTGGCACTCTTGTCGACCTCTCCATCTCATTCTCTCACAAGATCTGGGCCTTCTATGTTCGTTGCTCATAAGACACCAGAAAGTCAATCTATGCCATCAGTTTTCCATGCGAAGACTCCTGAGCCTGCAAAGCCCCCCACGTCCGGACTCCCAGATCCTGTGCTAGTCTCTGTAGTTGCCAGGAACACAACCTCTCTCTCCCACCTTGCCCACCTCACCCACCATGAGCCCTTTAAGTACAGCACCAGAAAAGATAAAACATGGTGGGATGGCACCGCTCGTTGTGATGAATCCAGCCCTGCCTCCTCCACATAGCCCTAGATCTCTATTGTTGTTGTCCAAGTCATCCCCAACATTTGCTGCAACATTGACACCTGCCATCACGCATCTACCGTTGCCAACAGTAGATGAGCCAGCTGGCAACATTCTACCAACAAGCCTCTTCCCCCACATCTGAACACCCCCAAATCGAACTTGTTGACACAAGGCTATCCATAAAAAGTACAAGACACACGCAGAAGCACAAGATGCATTTGACAGGGCCACATGCAAGGGAATGGTGCAGGCAGTATGGGTAGACCCAGAATCTGACATGGCATCATCATCCGATTCTCCGTTCCCACCACATGTGGTGCGAGATTAACACCAGCAGCTTAGGCAGCAACACCACACACAAGGACATTATGAACACAAAGTTGAATGGCCTGCACCTGCACCTGCACCCACACTTTTCCCTGCCACCAGGCTACAAAGTAATTTCTGGAGGGAATATGCCACCAGTGCTGCATATCCTAATATTGTGCCGTTGGCGCACACAGGCCCATTGGGTATCGCTGAGAGGATGGATTGTGTCACCTTGGACAGCAAAGCACAAGGCCTTGGCCAGAATTTCAACCAGGGATCGTGTGTGGTGCTAGAATATATAGACAATGGTTCCCCGTCATCAAGGCCTGCGTGCCTGCCCACCAGAGGGCGGAGCCATGAACGATAGCAGGGGAGCCAGTACCGACCAGTAGATGCACCATGAAGTTTGTCCAGAACGGATAATAGCCATATGGCCATCCCACATCATGAGGCAAGACCTATGAGAACATCGGTGGAGACAAGGCGACGGTTGTGCAAGAGTCCTGATGCAACTCTCTTGCAACCAACAGGGTCTAGTTATTTGATGCACAGGGATTCGCACTTGCCTCTAGGTCCTGGGAACCTACTTATATGGATGGCACACCTCCAAGATTCTCCCCATGGATGGCCCAAATTGGTTGTACAGACATTGAGCCTGAAGGTTTGATAGCCTTTTGTTCAACCAACAAGCCCCTTGCTAACACACTTCTTGATTTTGGCCCAGCTTATACCCCCAGGAGTCCAATTGCATCATCTCAGGCTTATGGTGAAGGTGACAGAAATGGGAACAGGAGAGCTAGGATCCAAGTTTTGATGCATATCCCGACCCTTTCAACTGGTCTGAAATCCGGGAATATACTTTTTGTCAGGAGACCATGGTCATAACAGATGACCATCTGAGCGTGCCTGTTTGTTAAGGCTGCAACGGGCCTTGATAGTATGACTTGTACTAAGAGGTGAACTGGTGGCGAGTACTTGAAGGAGTAGAAGTCTCTAGTATTGCTAGAGACGACTCTGAGTGGCTTATGTAACAAAGTGGGCAAGGGGAGGCACAAGGGAAGAGTGACGACTAGTTGTATTGGAAACTAAGTCAAGCTTAGGGCTTGACTGTCGAAATACTGGGCGCTTATATACAGGCAGGTCTGCGCACGGGCCACTACTCTAAAGGTAGGTACTTCTGGTCAAGAGGGGGCTGTTACGCACGGACTCTGCGTATTTGTAAGGACTGCGACGAGTACTTACGGGTAAGCGTTTAGAGTCTACCTTTAGTTATAAAGGTCGCACAGTTACGTTAGTGCAAAGCTAAGTTAAG
>Ga0307510_10006028_pt1 | contig 14454 bp, 14 predicted proteins | sample 12_EM_MG_FD_207224 | JGI IMG/M metagenome (GOLD analysis project Ga0307510, IMG submission 207224) | Populus trichocarpa ectomycorrhiza microbial communities from riparian zone in the Pacific Northwest, United States - 12_EM | ecosystem: Host-associated > Plants > Roots > Unclassified | place...
TAAAAAAGAAAAGTAAAAGGTGATTTGAATTATTAAATGATGGTAGCATTAGTTTGTACGAGACACATCATCTTTCCGCTTCTTTCTTTTCAATAAAATAATAGATTCATTCAGTTATCAAAAATATTTATTTTTTTTATTTTGGCAGGTTGTCTATTTAATACTGTTTTTTATTTAAATATATATATTTTTTATTTTTAATATTAATATATTTAAATGATAAAAAAAATTAAATTTTTTTTAAAAAATACAGTTGTACTCCAGTAACAAACACTCCGTACCAACACGGGAGAATCTATACATGGTTAATTGCCATTTAATGCAATAACGCAATTGAGATGTCTTCATAATTCAATTAAAAGAAAAGAGAAATCCAATTAATTAAAGTTGATCTGTGTCCAAACACAATACACAGAACCAATGATCAGAGACAATGTATCCACCTTCATCAAGTCTCAAACAAACAACGAGGTCTGAATCTAGCACAATCCGGCAGACATTTAATGCTGCCAGCCTCTAAATAGAAGGTAAATTCCCACCAAGAGACTCATCAAGAAAATTCTTTTAATTTTTACCTAGATAATACAGTGAATTTCAAGTTTAAATTATATAGTTGTTAATTTGATCATTACTGAAGACTTTCATGATTATTAATTTCAAAACTTGTAAATATAAGTTAGTTCGAATACCCATACTTAAAAAAAAAATTTCTAAAATTTTATAGTCATTAAAAGGATTAAAGAATATTTCCATTTCAACACACTCGCACCTTTTATAAGGTGTCGTTTTCGGACTCATTACGTTTCAAAGCTTGCCTTTCTGCCTCTCTTTCTCCGGTCATCTTCGCCTATAAATATAAGAAGAGACGAAACGGCAACTGTGTTATTACCAACAACACAGAGCCACTAGAGATTCTACTCAAAATGCAAACCCTAATCTTCTCTAACTGCTTGTCTCTGGCCAGTCACCGGCTCTGTCCAGTCCCGGTCACCGGCATTTCAACGAGGAGGTCCAGTTCAGTCTCGTGTGTCCGTCCACTCAAGTGCATTTCCCTTTCCAGTGATTCTCTAGGTTTGTTTTGATTGCGAAGTGTTTTGTTGCTGAGAGTATTGTGAGAAATGGGAAGAAAATCTTGAGCAGTAATTGTTTAGTGTGGCTTCTAAATGGAACATGAGATATATTGATTTATCAGTTAAGAGAAGCTTTTTATTGGGAAGAAGTCATATCTTGCTCTTCCTTTTGCATCCAATGCTTGATTGCTGCGAAAAAGAGGGGAAAGCAATTAAGATTTAAGTTCGCCTTTTTTTCTCTCTAAATATAGTGTGCAGATTTTTTTTGGTTTTTGTTATATCTCTGGTAGTCAACTTCCTAAGCAACATTTGATTAAAGTGTCATTACGATTGGTAAATTATAATTAAAGAATTAAGATATGATTTTTTTTTTGTCATTTTTAATGCTCTCATTTAATCAACAACAAATTAACGTGTTTTAGGGAAATTAAAGAATTTAACTTTAAAAATTTTATGTTAATTTTATTGAACAAATTCTATAGCAACTTGTTTTCTAAGCTTCAGTTTTAATTTTGGTTGGTGTTTCTTGTAGTAGTTGATGCCACCAAGTTCAAGGAAGCTGCTAAAAATGGAAATTTGGTACCTCTTCACACCTGTATATTCTCTGACCAGCTCACTCCAGTCACTGCTTATCGGTGTTTGGTGAAAGAAGATGATAGAGATGCTCCTAGCTTTCTATTTGAGTCCGTGGAGCCTGGTTCTCGGGTTTCAAGTGTGGTAAGAGCCCTCCAGTGCTTCCTTGTTTTGCACATAGGTGGTCGACCTTTTTTTTATCACGAGTTGTTAATTTTAAGGTTGGATTGATGGTAATAGGGGCGTTACAGTGTGGTTGGAGCTCAACCAGCAATTGAGATTGTAGCAAAAGAAGATAAGGTTAGTCTGATGGACCATGAAGCCGGTACATTGATTGAGGAGATTGTCGAAGATGCGATGGTGGTTCCAAGAAGAATATCAGAGGCTTGGAAACCCCAACTCATTGATGGACTTCCAGACGCATTTTGTGGTAAGACAAAAAATCTCTGCAGACAATTTAAATGGCCCATATGAGATCCTCTTTAAGTATGATTCGGGCATAATTTCATTAATTATTAAAACATATGACCCAATCTAGTTGCTGTTCTAAATTCTATTTTAATGATTGGTTGCTTTGATTTGCCATGCTGAATGCGAAACGGGGAATACTCTGGTAGGTAATTGGCCTTTACTGATAAATTAACAACTCAGTAAACAGCTTTATTGTGATCTCCAAGGATTGGTGCTAGAATGTAAGGGATTAAATTGCTAAAATAATTTTCTTTTTAAACCTTGTAGACAGGCATGGTCTCTGTGTATCGGCCTTAATTATCGTGGCAAATTGAGAATTTGTAGTTATCCGGTGCCACCTGTAATATTGGATGTGGGATTATTCGGTGCCATTCATAATCAGAAATATTATTGTTCAAGGAATCAGAATTTACTAGTAACGGCAAGATTATGTAGTACTGAGTACCAACAAACCCCAAGAATACAACAACTGGAAATAACTTATATTTGACCATGATGTGAAATATTTGCCAGTTGTAGTAGAAACACCCATGGTAGTATGATTTACATACAGCATTTCCATGCACATGCCTTGTAGAAATGATGAATGTCGTGATGGGTGTTGCTTTGAATATTTGTATGCACCTTTGTTATTCAACCCCTACCCTGACCGCGTGGATTATGGATTTATTTCTAGAATTTTACAGCCAAATTGGAAAGTCAGATGCATCCTTTTTTTCTTTCTTTCTGTCATTATATAACTATCTATCTATAGCGTGGTCGTGTCATAGTTGAATCCCTCCACAAAATCTTAATCAATGTGGTCTCCATACAGTCTTTATGGCCATATCTAATGATAATCCTTGTCATGAGCAGGTGGCTGGGTTGGTTATTTCTCATATGACACTGTTCGATACACGGAGAAGAAAAAGCTGCCATTTTCAAGGGCACCCAAGGATGACAGGAATCTTCCAGACATACATCTGGGACTTTATGATGATGTGATCGTGTTTGATCATGTGGAAAAGGTACTGTTTTTTTATTGACAAAGGAAATTACTGGTGCAATTCCAGATTATAAGTAGTGACCTTCCATTTCTATCTATGTGTTAGCTGTGCTTTTCATTTCAATGACATCATAGTCAATATGTTCCATTTCCTGCTTGAATGTTGAAATAAACACACTAGAATTTACAAAAAACAAAGTAAGGTTTCATAGGTTTGTTTTAATGTGCATGCTTGATGTATATTCTTATTGTAGATAATAGAGCAAAATGAAATGCGCGCTTTATTGAGCAAGCTATGTGGCAAGTTCAACATGCTCTATTTTTGGTGCATTGTCACTGCTCATTATCCCTTTTTTAAGAATTTTATTATTTTCCCAAGCTGTCTTCTTATTGAAGATTAATGTAGATAACAGAATGTTTATACAGGCTTTTGTAGTTCTAAATTTATCTTTTTGTTTATTCTCAGAAAGCATACATAATTCACTGGGTGAAGATAGATAGATACTCTTCTATTGAGGATGCATACAGTGATGGAATGAAACGTTTGGAAAAATTGTTGGCCAGAGTACTGGATATTGATCCGTGAGTTAATTCTCTGTTCTTTTTAATTTTCTTCTACTGTTTTTCTCTGAAGTTCATTTATATTTTCTTTTTAATATGATTGTCACTGCTAGGCCAAGGCTATCTCCAGGTTCTGTAAAATTACACACTCAGCATTTTGGTCCCTTGTTGAAGAACTCGAACATGACCAGTGATGAATACAAGCAAGCAGTACTACGGGCAAAAGAACATATCCAGGCTGGGGATATTTTCCAGATAGTACTGAGTCAGCGCTTTGAACGCCGAACCTTTGCTGACCCATTTGAAATATATAGAGCATTGAGAGTCGTAAATCCCAGTCCTTACATGACTTACTTGCAAGTATGTGCTCTCTTGTAGTATAGTGTTTATTTTTCCAGTGCGTTGGTCAACGCACAACTTGCAATGCTTAACATTTCTTTCATACTACAAATCTATTGTCTCATACAGGCTAGAGGGTGTATTCTTGTTGCTTCAAGTCCAGAAATTCTTACACGTGTAAAGAATGTAAGATGCTAAATTTATGATTTTCTATTACTATGGTATGATATTTCAAGCCAAATGACTCGCTCCGCACCAACAGCACCGTATTTGGTTTTAAATTTTACTTGTAATAAAGCTGATTGCAGATCTCTATGAATTCTTATGCTCATTTAATTTACTGGCTAGTTTTGAGAATATTCACAAGATTTTTCATTGTTACATTTCTTGAACAGAATAGGGTAGTCAATCGGCCACTGGCTGGGACTGTCAGAAGAGGTAAGACACCTGAAGAAGATGAAGTGTTGGAGGAACAATTACTAAAGGATCCAAAGCAGTGTGCAGAACATACCATGCTTGTTGATTTGGGAAGAAATGATGTTGGAAAGGTTTTACTACTGATTGTGAATGTTATCTTTTATTTCTTGAAGCTCATAGTCAATTGACATGGTATTCCTTGAATTTTAGCTAGAAATTTTATCACTCTGTTAAAAGGCTCTTTACCAAACCATGCACATATGCTCTTTTAATTTGCAATTGTTTATTTCAAGGGTCAACTATGGAGAACTAAATCACTCTGTTAAAAGTCTCTTTTACCAAACCATGCACATATGCTCTTTGATTTGCAGTTGTTTATTTCAAGGATCATCCTAAATATTTATGTCGGAAAGCTTTCACTTTTACAGTGATCAGTGACTGACTACAACAAATTAAACTACGGCTGTCATCAATTTTCGATTTCTAGCTTTCTTCTGCACAATGTTATTGGTTATAAGTCAGAACAATGTAATTTTGTTTACTCTCTTCACTGTTATATAAATTGTTATCTGGATGATCAACATCTCAGCATCATTTTATATCCTGAAATTAAGATATATCTTCTTCCGCTTGACTATAAAAATAGGCCAAGTGGATGGAATTTCTTGTCTATCGGAAAAAGAACATGTATCTTCTTCTTTCTCTGATTTGTTGTCAGCATAGTTTTTCTTCAACATGTGATGTTGTGTGCTGTTGCTTTGCTTATTTATTGTTGGTCTCGTGCTTTTTTTATTAAATGCTGTTTCACCAAGTTTGTTCAAGTATTCAATGGATAGATGTTCCTCCAAAAGAGTGAGCTATATTTCAATAGTAAAGTTGCTTGACTAGCCATTCTGGGTTGTTGATTGTAGGTTTCAAAACATGGTTCTGTGAAGGTGGAAAGGCTTATGAATGTTGAACGATATTCCCATGTTATGCACATAAGCTCCACGGTGAGACACTCTGCCTACAAAATCAAAATGTTGATTGAGCTTTTATATAAAAACTATGTTCTGAATTCCCACGTGTTGTCATTTTAATATTCAAACTATTGTATTCTTTGATTTGAGAATTGGACGCAAAGGAAAGTTAATTTCTATAAATGCCTTAAAAATTTACGATGCAAGTATGATATTTCGCATCTTTCGTCCATGGCATTTACAGGTTTGCATTTCATTTTCTTGACAGCATTGTAAGGGGATCATTTTGATAGTTATACGGGGATAATAATTTGCTATTTTCCTTGTGATGTTATTGATGGTGATGCTGATAACTCTTCTTAAGCAATTAATTTGTGTGGACAATGGCATGGAAGTTGCCAATGCAGTATTTGGTTTCATGTGGATTTGAGATGTATAGATGAAGGACTCGTCCTCTTTTGGCTGGTTAGCTAAAACCAAACTTTTACTAATGAAAACCATGCTTTCCCCCAAAATGCAGGTCACGGGAGAGTTGCATGATCATCTCACTTGCTGGGATGCCCTGCGTGCTGCATTGCCTGTTGGAACTGTCAGTGGAGCACCAAAGGTTTGCTTTTCATCTTATTGTTTCCCATTCCTGCTCAACTCGATTCTCCTGTTCTAATGATTTTTAAATCACTGATGAGATGCTCACAACTTGACTTGGAGTTTGGGCTGAACTAAATTTGCGAACATTATTTGGTCACTATTTGTGCTTTACCGTGGCTTGTTTGGTATTAGGGCATCCTTGTGACTGCACCTGTATTGGCAAGGTTGTTTGTGGAAATCTATCATGACTACGTTTAGACTTTACAGCCTATTTTTTTCCAAATTGCTTTCCCAAGCACTATCAAGATGCAATGTTCCTTTCCCTTTGCAAATTCCAGTGATCGTCATTTGAATTATGATCCAGGTGAAGGCAATGGAATTGATTGACCAAATGGAGGTGTCGAGGCGTGGCCCATACAGTGGAGGACTAGGTGGGGTTTCCTTCACTGGTGATATGGACATTGCACTGGCTCTTAGGACCATGGTATTCCCAACCGGAACTCAATACAACACAATGTACTCATACAAGGATGCCCAGCTGCGCCGTGAATGGATTGCTTACCTTCAAGCTGGTGCTGGTATAGTTGCAGACAGTGTACCTGACGATGAGCATCGTGAATGCCAGAACAAAGCTGCTGGACTTGCTCGTGCCATCGACTTGGCAGAATCAACTTTTGTTAACAAACCATGAGTTTTAGCAACAGATGCAAATATAGATTTCAATACCAGCCGAAGTTTTGTAGGTAGCAACCTGCTTTGGAAGCAAGCTAGAGTTGCCTGAGAGGCAGAGTAAGAAAAGAATGTTAACCAGTTGTATGTCAAACTTCTGCTTGTTTTAGAGCAAAGTCAGTTTTTCATGGAAATAGTGTTCCTTTTCTCATTACTTGCCGTTGAGGATCTCAAGATTCATACCAATTAATAGGAACTGAAAAGGGGAAAACTATTAGCTTTAATGATAATTTTTTTTAGTAAACTGATCCAATATCTATTCACTTCAAAGATAACTTTCCTCAACTGATCCAGAGTATAGTATGCTGAACGAGGCCCCATTTAATTGTGTTGAATTTAGAGCATAAACAAAATCCAAGCACTGGGACAAGCAGAGCAGGAATTAAAACCAAGGCAGGTGGGATTTAAGTTACGTTTTCCCACTGAACTTGGTATTGAGTATTGATTACTTTATTTATGTGCTTGAATGCAGGAATGAAATTCATAAAATGATACCTTAATGGTGTTTGCGTTCCTTTCCTGATAGATGTTTTTTTTTTTTTTTCCATATTTCCAACATGTCAGTGTTTCATATTTGGATGGGGAAGAGGTCCCAGCATTGGCAAAGTAACAGTAGCGTTTCCCATGTGGTTGAGCAGAAAATAGATCAAAACAGGAGTGTGATGATGCGCCTTTTCTTCAAGTTCTTCAGAGCATGAATGCATGCAGGAAGAAAACCAGTGTTCTTCCGCCTCACAATACCAGCAATCACTCCCCTGTGCTTAACGTTAGTTACATGCTTCTTTATCGTACATTGTTGAACAAGGTTCTGCGGAAAATAATTTCCTCTTCCATCCATAATATTACTAATATTGGAGGATCAGTAGAGGAGGATATTTTTATTGCAAACTTGGAAAGGCCACATCTGAAGCCCCAGAGAAGATAGTATCATATTGAAGGGCCAGCAGTCTGTGTTCAAAGCAATTAAATCCATCGAGCCTTTTGCATTTATAAACTAGAAAGACGTTCCAACATCACAATCTGCTCCAAATCTAGCGAACCTCCTCCTCTAGAGCATGGGCGGATCAGTAGGTTTAAATGGTTACTTGTGCACTAGTGCAAACCGTAACTTCAACCAGGGCAATCTGTTTTTCTACCAAAATCATCGTTTACCAACTAGAATTCCTCACAACTTTAAAATCCCAAACTTAATTAACACTTACCATAAATTATGCAATCAACCAATTAATAAAGATATGATTATCACCCCTTGATCAAGAATTCTTACATACCAAAAAAAAATCAAAATTATAACAAATTATAACACGTAAGCATATATGTGTATATAATCATAACCATAACCATGTTTTACCATCGTAATCAACGATCTCAGAATCGGTGACGGATCTCGAGTGCTGAACTATAGACCGTCCGATCGAATTAATCCAATCCTCCTTTTCCTTCTCAGAATCTGCAATAAAATACATGGTGTCGTTCCTCGTAGAAAACTCAAAAGCGTACTGTCTATGAAGCACATCCTCGGCTCCTTTAACTGTCAAGCAAGAGGCAACCGGGATAGCGCCACGTGGCTTAGACACACGTGTCACGGTGGAGTCTTTGAACCAGAAGAGCTTCCCTTGTTTCAAAACGAACCACCGGCGTCTCCATGTTTTGATGTGCTCTCCTTGTTTCATTAGCCACCCGGTTCGCTCTGGGCTCGACCAGAACTCCACCCCGTCCGTTTGGGTTGATTGGGTTTGGGTTAGGGCCGTCGCGGCCCGCCAGAGAGATGCCATGGAGTTAGAGAGTTAGGTTGTGGGGTTTGGATTTCGGGTATTGATGAAATCGAGGTGGGAGAGAAGGGAAGGGATGGTTTTCTTCACTTGTTTTCTTTTTCTCCCTTCTCTCATATCTGGCCGTAGAGTGGCAAGATTCTTTTGCTTTGTTTTGATTTGATTTTATGATTATTATTTTTAACATCATATTTTACTGACAGTTTTACACAATCATGATTAACAACACAAAGTCACAGCAAGAGCTATCGCAAACTGACCTTAATCAAACATGTTGTTGATGGGTCTCTTCCTGTTGTCATTTCCAACACCACCTCACTTCCCGGGCCATAGTCAACGTAGAATGTTCAGATTGTAGCACAAAACAAAATGGTAGTAAAATGTTGATAGCATGATGAAGAAAGAAGCATATCTGTATGGTTCAGATTACAAGCTGATTAAAATTTGGATAATAATTATTTTTCAGTAACGCATGGGAAAGGCAATTGGAACAGCCTATCTATAATAGCCATCCAAGTGTCTAGATTTTCATGATTCTTACAATTGAGTCCTTTGACTTCAATTGTTTTCACAGAAGTGTTTCAAGTATTTAAAGTGTAATAATTAAGTGTGTTTTTGGATATCTGTCAATTTTTTCTGTTAAATACTTGCATGGCATGCATAGAGTCCCGCGGAGCATTAAGACCAGTTAAGAAAATAAAATAAAATAAAAATCCTAAAAAACATTAAAAAGCCTATTAAAAAGAAGCCGGTGAATATATGGAGATGAAAAAATCATTCACACAGATAGCAATGTATCATTTATAATTGAGGAAAGTGCAACTGATTATGTTAAAGATTACAGATAAGTCTCTCGTTTTTTTTTTTTTTTGGTAAAGGATTTGGCACTGGTGATATTCTTCGTTGATGATGACCGAAGAGGGAAAAAAAAGAAGGGAGAAGATGGTGTCTGTTACCTGTAAAAAATATATATTTTTATGAAAACATTAAAAAAATACATAAATAAAAAAATAATATATTCCTACAAAATATATTTTTTCTCCTTTCTTATATTACCCAAGAAATTAAATAGCATGAGTATTTCACTGTAGTCCAATCTACAATAAAATATATTTTCAGTTATAGTAAAATTATCTGTGCCTTTTGGCCCAAAAAAATTAAGCCAATGTTTTTTTGTTTTTTTTTGCATAATAAAAATAAATATTTTCATTTAAAATCAACAAAATATAAAATTATTGACCAAAAACTTTCTTGATTTTGCATAAACTTCTTGACAGTGAAAACATGAATTTGCCCTCAAAGTCAAAAAAGTATTGTATTGTTGTATAGGAGTGTCTTGGGGTTTTTAAATTTTACTGTACAACATCAATACATCTTTAACCTCAGAGAAGACAAAACATAAGCTTAACATTTGAGGGTATTTTTGTAGTTTAATATGGGTATTTTGTGTAATTGTCGGGATCATGTGGGGTATTTTGGTATTTTCACATTTTTTGAATTTTTTTATGCTTAAAATTGGTGGAGTGTATTCGACAAGCCCCAGCATGTGGGTGACATCCGCGAAGACATTACTGGCCATCCGTTGTCTCCTTGAATGCGTCATTGTGTCCTCTTTTATTTGGAGTGCGCGAAACAACTTACGATGGTCAGATTGTCGCTGGTGATTGTTTGATTTTTTTTTCTTTTTTCCTCTCTCATATTAGCGATGTATATTATTGTCCTTTTTGTTTCTTACTTTTCAATTTAAGTCCCTGTTCTATTAATTTTTTATTTCATTCATTTTCTATTTATAGAAGTTTTTATTATTTTTAATTTAGCCATTCAATTACAATCTCTCGCATGCTTTGTTTTTCATTTCGGTCCTTATTTTTAAAATTTTTTAATTTTATCCTTAACACTTTTGTTGAAGTTTCTTTTCTTTCAATTTCATCTTTCAATTAAATTTTCTATTGTTTTATTTTTTTTAGTTAGATACTTATTCTTTTGATTTTTTTTTCTTTTATTAAATCTAATTTTTCAATTCACTTAAACCCTCCAATTGAAATTTTTTATCCCTCTAGTCAAATTTTTTTCTCACCTTTATTTTTTTGGTTCCTCTTATGTAATTTTTTTTTTCATGATTTCATCTTCTAGCATTTAATTTGTTGGAATTCGGCTTTATAAGATATTATTGTTCTTCATTTTTTTTTAGTATTAATTTTTTGATTATCTTCAACCTTTTTTTATTAATTTATTATAATCTCATGACACAAGTCGTGATTTTTACATTTTTTTTTAATATAATTTTTTTTAGTTGTTTTTTTTCTATTTTATTTTTTAAGGTATTATTTTAATTCATCTATAATTTTTTATAAATATTCAAATAAAATTTATTTTTTTAAAATAATAAATATTTATTTTTAAATCACATTGTTGATGTGTTCGGCCTTGCATAATATTTTTTATAATATGAATTTATTCAATCAATTTTATTTGTGTTTATCTTTTAAGTCATAAGTTTTTTAAAGTGTGAATTTATTTTTTATTTATTTAAATAAACAAGTTTAGTAAACATATCTTATTTTATATTATGATTTTACTTGTATGTATTTTTCAATTTATATTTTAATTTTTTTATATATAAAAATATATACTTGATTTTTTTAAAAAAAATATACACCTCACGACAAAACACAGTAATCAAATTACTAAAAACCCTAGAAATTAGATAACGACTAGAAAAAAGACGCCATTAGAAGCATCCTATACGGCCCATGGACACATCAAAGCCTAAACTCTCCGAATAATTCCTCATAACCGAAACGGCTCACGCTCCAACCAAGCTCTCTTTTTAACTGCCCGAAATCCAAAGAGAGTGAAACCATTTCCTTGTTCGTAGATAACAGGCAATAACAATGTCAACATTTGCCAACCCAGGCGAACAAAACGAGTCCACTCGCATGTTTGATGAAGATGATTCCTACGTAGGCTACGATTCGCAGCCATTCGATGACTCATTCGCCGCCGGCAATGATGTTTTCGAGTCTCAGCTACCGATCTACGGCGAGTTCTCTCCTCTTGAAAACGGAGGGTCTGGTGGACCGGAGGGTCCTATTTTTCCTCCACCGTCGGAGAAGGACGCTGAGCAGGGATTTGCTCTCAGAGAATGGAGAAGGTAGATCTGATAAAAAAAATTGGCGTTTGATTGATATTTTCTGTGTGCTTAAAAGATAATTTGATTAAAACTGTATTTCTGTTTGAACTCTTCGTGAGTAGTGAAATTTGAGAGTTAATATATAATTAGGAGTTTTGATCAATGAAACAAATTTAAGACTTGTTTGAATCAATGAAACTTTATTTTATTTGATTTGCATGGATCAAGAACCAATCTGTAATTTATGTTTATATATGTGATTGTGGTCTTGATTGGTTCAATTTGATGAAAGTATTAGTTTTTATTACATAAAATGATCATGATTAATTATGTTTTCCGGTTTTTGATACCAAGGCAAAACGCCATACTGTTGGAGGATAAGGAGAAGAGGGAAAAGGAGGCACTGAGCCAAATAATCAAGGAAGCTGAAGATTATAAAGTTGAATCTTACAAGAAGAGGGAGATCGCTTGCGAGAATAATAAAATCACTAACAGGGAAAAAGAGAAGGTCAGATTGCATTTTGTATTTTCTTAGCTGATGTTGCCGTTTTGTTTGTTCTTTGTTTGATAACATTGGTATCTCAGTCTACTAACTTGGGCTATAGATTAGAGCAAATGTTATTTTTGTTGTTATTTAAGTTTTCATTTGAGCAAGCTGTATATTTCTAGGCATGTTGAAATGTTCTTTAAGTCCACCATATAGGTATTCTTTTTTGGTATAGCATGTGCAAGAAAGGGCTTGGTTAAGCTATTTGTAAGGAGTATACGCCTAAAAGAGTGATAGGGTATGTTTTTTTCAGTGCTTCTGTAACTTCTATGTGGCTAGTACTTTAATATGATCAATGGGAAGAGTTAGAAGCCTGGAGTTGTTGCATTAGATGCATTCAGGTTTTGAATTATTTCGATAATGTCCTTGTAGAGGATAATCACAGAGTTGCTTCCTACTTTGACAATGTGAATTAGAATGGGATAAGAAATCAATAGACTCTCAGTCAAGATTCTCTTGTTGCAACCCGACTGGAATTTTGAAGGGCTAAGCAAACTAGGATCTCCTGGTCAAGAATAATAGTACTAGATATTTGATTCTGGATGGTTTTTAATTTAATTCATGTATGGTATTTCTCAAAAAAAAAAAAAACAAGGAGAAGAAGAAGAAGGAAGGGAGTGGGGGCATATAGTTCCATTCAGTCATCACGGAAGTAGTCCAAGTTACCATCACATAAGTAGATGTTACTTGTTTTGATGCTGATATTTTCTTTCGCACTTGATCCATCTGATCACGTATATTTTTCCTCTTGGGTTCCAAATTCAGAATAATATATGTTAGTTCATTATTGTTAAGTGATTTTTACATGTGCAACCATTTCAGGCAATTTGAAACTTGAAAGGAAAAAGGTCGTGTTTGTAAGCAGAAAGCTTCTAGCACAATGTAGAAACTATGCACATGCACGTAGCATGGACATGATATGATCTTTGAAGTGATCAAATTTGATTTTTTTCTCATTAAATTTTTTTCCATGTGTGGTCTATGTACAGCTTTTACTTTTGAAGATTGTGTTTGGCATTTTCTGGGTCTACAAATCCCTTTGTAGCTTGACTACCAAAGCTGCGTATGTTGCATTTGTACAAACTTCTTGTCATGAATAGCTGGTTACCTGTTTTTGATTTTATAGCTTAAATTTTATGTCAATGAATTTAGAAGGGCGCTGATCGACTGCAAACTGGGGAAGGAAAATGATTTAAATTAGTATGGTAGAACTTGGAATTTTACATGCACAATCTAATTAGCTAACTGGATGTTATTTCCATGACTAGTTGGCTATGTACTTCTTGGCATGCTAATGAACTTAATCATTATTTCCTTTGGATGAAAATCGAGCAGTAAAATTTGCTATTGTTAGGAAACACTGCACTGCCCGTGAAGTTAGTATTTAAATAGCAAGTTTGGTTTCTGACATCTAAATAGTAATGGAATGATGAGTCTTTTTTTTTTGGCTTGCATCTTCTTCTTTGTCAGTTATTTCTGGTCAACCGAGAAAAATTCCATGCTGAAGTTGATAAGAATTACTGGAAGTCAATTGCAGAGCTCATTCCTAATGAAGTTGCAGCTATAGAGAAGAGGACAGGGAAGAAAGATCTGGAGAAGAAGCCTGCTATTGTTGTGATTCAAGGCCCAAAGTCTGGGAAACCAACTGAACTCTCAAGGATGCGGCAAATACTCTTGAAATTGAAGCACAGTGCACCTCCTCACCTGAAGTATTCCCCAGCAGAAGCAGCCACTTCTATTGATGCTACAGTGGCAACCACATCCCTCAAGGCTAATACTGTGGTGACGGCTCCTGAGACTGTAGCTGTTGCTTGATAATTTTGTTTTTGCATTCTTTGTCCACATGTATTGAAAGAAGTTGAAGAGCTCATTAGAATTTGGTTGGTTTAACTATAACCGTTTTAAATATGGTTCACAGGCTTATTACACTGCTGTTTTTTTGTCTTTAATGTGTACAAAACAAGGCCATTCAAGCAGGTTTATAACTAGATAAATTGCTTGTCAAATTTCACTGCTGCTTTTTTTGAACCCGCAATAAATATGCTGTTATTCTGAGGCTGCCACCCGTAAAGCTTGGTGCCCCAGGAGCACGAAGTTCCGTGATTTCATGCTTCCAACAATCCAGCTCGTCGTGTTGTCATTCATGGTGGTCCGTGGATGTGTGTTTGAGCTTGAAAAGCTGCTTGGGGGCAGTGCTATCTTGTTTTTACCGAATGGATGGATGTAGGCAAGCTCAAGAATCTTTTAAAGCAGCTGACGATTCATGAGAATAGGTTTTTCTGTTTCGTTATTTTTTAAATTTTTAAATAT
>Ga0307510_10006029_pt1 | contig 14454 bp, 8 predicted proteins | sample 12_EM_MG_FD_207224 | JGI IMG/M metagenome (GOLD analysis project Ga0307510, IMG submission 207224) | Populus trichocarpa ectomycorrhiza microbial communities from riparian zone in the Pacific Northwest, United States - 12_EM | ecosystem: Host-associated > Plants > Roots > Unclassified | place...
TAGCAGATCTCCAATATTTTCTCCACTTTAGAAACATCTTCGTGGTCGTCATTATCATCACTGTCATCTTCATCATCCATAACAAAACAGTATGTTTGTTTCTTTTCTGGGTCATCATTTTTCACGAGAGAAAACCTTATGCAGAGTTTTTTCCACTTTTTCAGTAACACTAAGAAGTCTTCAGCAGCTTCAGCTTGGCTACGTTCACGAGCAAGTATAGAAGAATTTTACTAAGTAATGTGGGAATTACAACCTCTCTCTAATAATAGAAAAACAACTAAGAATATCTTTATTACTAGGATAAAACACATCACTTACTCTCTCACAATTTTATGGGATTACTCTCTCTTCTTTCTCTCTATCTTGGTGTGCAAAATAAGCTTGGATGCATTGCTTATTTATAGACAACAATGATGAGGCAAAAGCCATAAAACATGGAGGAATATATTCCTCCAACTCATCTTCCACTCATATTGCCTAACAACTCATCTTCCACTCATCTCGTCTGTTTAACAACTCATCTTCCACCAATTAGGTGGATTTAATTAAGTGGCTTTACATTCTCCCATTTGAAGACTTTGATGATTTAATCAAGTCTTCACCCTTGATCATTTGTGATTCTTTTATCCTTTCTATACTTGCCATCTTCACGCTGCTTACGTTTCTGCTAGGCCATAAGAGGATCTGCACCATATGTACTTGTCAGTGTTGACTGGTTTGGTTAAAGCATCTGCTGAGTTTTCTTTTGTATGAACCTTTTGAAAATCTACACTTCCATCTTCCACCACTTCGCGAACAAAGTGATACTGAACATCTATGTGTTTTGTTCTTGAATGAAACTCTGACTATCACAATACAAATGAATCTTCTCTTGTTTGTGCCCAAGCTCCTCCATAAGTTTCTTCATCCATATTGCTTCTATACAAGCTTATGTAGCTGCCATGTACTCAGCTTCTGTTGTGGATAACACTACAACAGTCTAAAGTTTAGAGACCCAGCTTGTCATAACCTATTTTTAGGTTATTCCCCAATTCACATTTTTCTCTCTTCAAAAATATACAAAAAATATAACAGTGAAAGGAGGATACTAGAACGCTAAAAAAAATGGTTAGAAATTGGTTGAGAAGGTTCAAAAATACAAAGATTAAAATTTGACAGTATTTTATTGACTGATGAGAGCCTTGTTGACAAAGAAAATTCAATTTGAAGAAGAAAAGTCCAAAATCAGATGTTTATGGACTCAATTAAATTTTATTGAAGGTTTAATTGAATTTATGGAGGGTTTGATTACAAGAAAAATTGATTTTGAAGTCAATTTACGCTTTAATTGGAAGAAATTAAAGTTCTAGGGTCAAATTATAATTTGGTCAAATCAAGGGCTTAATTGCATAAATATTGAAGTTTGATGGCCAATTAGGGACTTAATTGAAAAAATATGAAACCAAAGATTAGAGGGGTTGTAATTAAAACCGGATCAGGGGCCAAATTGAAAAAATTAGAAGTTTATTGATCAATTAAGGGTTCAATTGCATAAATTCAAGATCAAGGACCAAAGTGAAAAAGGCTGCCAACTTCAGGGCAGCTGTTTGATTTTTGGCAGGGATGCAATTGCATTGATTTTTAAATCAAAATTGCAATTTAGGACTCGATTGAACAAATCACAAATTGAGGACCAATGTGAACTGTTATATTTTTGTATTTTTTTGAAGAGAGAAAAATGTGAATTGGGGAATAACCTAAAAATAGGTTATGACAAGCTGAGTCTCTAAACTTTAGACTGTTGTAGCGTTATCTACAACAGAAGCTGAGTACATGGCAGCTACACAAGCTTGTACAGAAGCAATATGGATGAAAAAACTTATGAAGAAGCTTGGGCACAAACAAGAGAAAATTCATTTGTATTGTGATAGTCAGAGTTTCATTCAAGAACAAAACACATAGATGTTCAGTATCACTTTGTTCACGAAGTGATGGAAGATGGAAGTGTAGATTTTCAAAAGGTTCACACAAAAGAAAACTCAGCAGATGCTTTAACCAAACCAGTCAACACTGACAAGTACATATGGTGCAGATCCTCTTATGGCCTAGCAGAAACGTAAGGAGCATGAAGATGACAAGTATAGAAATGATAAAAAAATCACAAATGATCAAGGGTGAAGACTTGATTAAATCATCAAAGTCCTCAAATGGGAGAATGTAAAGCCACTTAATTAAATCCACCTAATTGGTGGAAAATGAGTTGTTAGACAAGATGAGTTGAAGATGAGTTGTTAGGCAATATGAGTGGAAGATGAGTTAGAGGAATATATTCCTTCATGTTTTATGGCTTTTGCCTCATCACTCTTGCCTATGAATAGGCAATGCATCCAAGCTTATTTTGCACACCAAGATAGAGAGAAAGAAGAGAAGAAGAAGAGAGAGTAATCCAACAAAGTTGTGAGGTATTTGTGAGAGAGTAAGGGTTTGTTTGGCAGTGTGGTTGTGGTTGCGGTTGCTTTTCAAATAACTTTTCGTGCCAAAATACATGTTAATGATTTTTTTTATTTTTAAAAAATCATTTTTGACATCAGCACATCAAAATGATTTGAAAACACTAAAAACATATTAATTTGAAGTTAATAAAAAAATAAAAAAATTTCAAATTTTGTCAAAAACGCTTTTGAAACGCAGAAACAAACATGCCCTAAATGAGGTGTTTTATCCTAGTAATAGAGAGATTCTTAGTTGTTCTCCTATTGTTAGAGAGGGGTTGTAATTCCCACATTACTTAGTAAAATCCTTCTATACTTGCATGTGGACATAGCCAAGTTGGGTGAACCATGTAAATTCTTGTGTGTTTTATTTTTCATTTTATTATATCTCTTGCCTTTTATCTTGTCGGATTTCCATGCCAATGTCCTAACATGATCGACATAGGTGACCCGGTTAAAGTTCAACATATTGAATAGGATGACGTAACAAAAGAACGAGTAAAAATTAAATACAAAAAGGACAACCTGTCTCCGGATGATTCAACCTCAAACTTTGACAAGCTTTTATATTCAAGTCAACAACCCATTTCTGCAATTACCAAAGAAAAATGGGAGATGTCAATTTCTGATTAAAGTCCAAAATAAGGAATTAAACCCACAAATGTGACTAAATATGTAAAGAAACAATTGTGCCTGTAGCAATCAAATTACACAAATATGAAAAGAAGAAAAGAGAAACTTACGGTGACCAGATTTAAACCAAGGCAAAGACCAGTAGACATTGCTCCACAGCCAGAATATAAGTCCAGTAAAGCAACCTCTGATTTACTACTGCCACTGGTTTCACAAACTTCATCACACTCAGACTTCACCCCAGCAGCATCAATATCATTGGATATTGTTGAACTCTCGGGTCCAGTTGTATTGTTTTCTACAAGTCAAAAATAATAAGATAACATAAGATAACAACTTGCAGAGGAATTAGATTTAAATCAGTTTACCCTTGAAAGGGAAATATTCTAACCTGTTGGTAACCTGACAAAGGTAGAATATGGAAGCAAATAAAGCATGTCACAATAGAAATCACAACCGGAGGACCTTGCTCGTCTATTCTCCGGATCCACCTGAAATGCAACTCCATACTTTACCCATTTTGTGAAAATAAAATCAAATAAAAAAAAAAAGAGACCAGAAGAGGATTATCCATACATTGAGTGCCAATCTAACAATGTTCAGCTTCCATGTAAGACACTCCAAGGGATTGTCATTTCGAATCTCAGAAAAGAAAACACACTTTGGATCCCAAATGTACTTATCTTTAATGATCTGTTGCAAAACAGTATAGTTTTAACAATTAGCTTTATATCACACCAAAAGTGAACCCTCGAAAAAATAATACCATCAACCAACAAATATTCCTTCATTTAACATACCGTGTCAGTGGATCGATAGTACCATTGAGTAGTAAAATATAGGGTCCTGTCTACAGACTCAAACATCTCACTTATCCTGCATATATAGTCTGGTTCTCCATCAGAAGCCTAAACACGAAAAAGAAAATCATTTAGGTGAAGTTAAAACTGTTTACATATATATATCAAAACTCAAGAAACCAAGAGAAGATGAATAATCACTTGGACATGAGCATCATAGTAGAGATCATAGATGATCCTATCAACCTCTGCCCGTGTGTAGTGACATCTAGCTTTTACGATCTCTTCGGAATCATCCGAGCTACAACAATTTCAATAAAATGAGAAGATATAAACTAGAACTCACAATGCATAGAAGGAAAAGGGAAGTGATGAGAGAACGGTTAAGCTGTACAATTAAGCACATAGATTACTAGTTTGTACTTTTCGAACTTGATGCTTTGTTCTGCATCTGGGAGAACAAAAAGGGAAGGTAAACACAAAAGTTAAGGTAATTTCAACCATAACTTTTAAGAAACTAACATTCAGTTTTCAGTAAAAAATTAAAATACACACACACATATATTTAATAAATTGTTGTCAAAAAAGCTATCATTTAATAAAACCATCACATCACATTACTGCATTCATTTATAAGAACGGCATAGAATCCCCTCCCGGAAAACCCAATTAATCAACATTAATTGTTTTTCCAAATTAATTACTCAATAAAGGACCAAAATATCTCCAATTTCTATAAACATTCAAAACTATTGAAGATACCCAGAATCAATAAATTAACTTTGTTATTCTCATAAACCCAAATCCAATTTACACTAAACACACCCTTATATTAAGTCTTTTAAATCAAATCCTCTGTTCTCGTGCTACACGCTGTACTTAGTCAACGACTTAAACAACAATAGACTCAAAAACACCATCATCATGAAACTAAAATCAACATCAAGCCAAATTGTCCTTCTAAACTCCATTCCAAAACCAAATAGAATATTGCTAATATCTCTTTTCATGCAAAATCCACTTAAAACATTATAAACAAGCAGAATTAACCAAAAAAACTACATAATTACACTAAAACACAGTCCTCGAGCCGATTTCTTTCATATTTTAATACACAAAAAGAAAAAGAAAAAAGAGCCCCTTTTATGAATAAAAAAACAATTTTTACACTTATTTCAACAAAAGTATAAAAAAAGCATATGTTTTTCATAAAATTGTCTATTTTCACACAAAAAAATCAAAAACAAAGAGAGCTACTGATAAAAAAAGGAGTAGAAAGTTACCTTATTAGCATATCGATGAGGCCACTTCTTTCTGGCTTCAGCACCAGGAATCTGAGCTCCGACAAACCTCGCCGGCGTTTCATCCTCCTTAACCTTCACAGGCGTCGATATCTTCTTCTCAGCTTTACCAGATCCACGCTTCTCCTTCGTGTCAGGTCTAGAATCGGCACTACCAGTCCCCATCCTAGCTCCGACTTCATCCACCGAGTTCGTGTCATCCTCATCTCCTTCCAAAACAAACACCTCCTCTTCCTCTTCCTCTTCCTTCTCTACTTTTCTCAACCAAGTACGTTTCGGCTTCGCCGCCGTCTTCTTTTGCTTAGTTGAAGAAGAAGTAGACGCTGCCGCTTCTGGTTTTGTCGTCGTGCTGCGCTGTCGTTTTCGCGGCATGGTGGTGGAGGAGAAGGAGAGGGGAAGGTGGCGCGGCGCGGTTTGAAGTTTGAATGGGGGGGGGGGGGGGTTCCCAAGAGCTAGGTAGGGATTTGAGGGACTGTGGTTGTTTTTGAACGTTGGTGGAATTATTGATATAAATATTTATTTTCCATAATGAAATAATAAATTTAAATTTATAAAGAATTAAAACTATTAAGTTAAGTAATAAATTTGTCAACAAATTACATACTATAATAATAAAACCACTTTTACACATATTATTTTTCCAAATATAAGTCTATTAACAATTGCATTATTCATCGCACGAAATTTATAATACCAAGAAAATAATTATTTATATTTACTTTCAAGAGTGTAAAGGTTAACTTATTTTTTAAAATATTTTTTATTAAAAACATATTAAATTAATATTTTTAAATAATTTTTTATGTAAAAATGTCATAAATAAATCAAAATACTTTAAATTAAAAAAATATTTTTACAATAATATTATACACTATCAAAAACATACTAAAATGAATGTAAATACATTACTAAACACATACTAAAAAAAATATTTTTTATTTTAATAAGCTAAGTAATGTTTTCTTTTATCATATTTATATTTCATTGAATATCATTAAATATTGTAAGCAAAACAATCGTAATTGCCAGTAAGATTTATGAATAAGATTAATTAAATACAAATATATCATCTCATAAACCTCATCGCTTGCCACCAAGCCTCATGAACGACAATAATTAAAAATAGATATGCCATCTCATAAAAGATTTCGTTTGCCATCTGAGATCCGAACCTACCCTTGGAGGCTCACACCAACTAACCGAACCGTGGCTCCACGGCTCAAAAGCTTACACGGTCTTGTCCATACCAAACAAGCGAACCACCACCGACCCAAAACTTCCTTCCCATTCGTTTCCACCATTTCTTTTTCTCTCGCAGCCCCCCCCACCTCACCCCTCTCTCTTTCCGCTTTTCTCCCAATCAAACCCTAACCCTAAAAAAATCCCCAATTTCACAACTCTAATTTTTCTCATTTTTTCATCAAATTGACCCTCAATTTCTCAATCTAAACCCCATAAAATCCTATCCAGTCCTTTTTTTAAAGCAAGCCATGGATTCTAGCTCGATTTCACTATAATGATAATCAAAATAGTGGTGCTAGGTTTTTCAAGGGACGGATTGCATGGGCTTAATCAGCAATGCCTGAGCTTAGAAGAAATCGCGCAAGGTTAGCGCGAAATCAACAACAACAGAAGCAAACAGACCCTCCAGTTGCGAGAAATTACGTGAAGACCCGTGCTGCTGTAGCTAGAGAAGCGAAGAAGAGACCGAGGACAAGATTGGAAGCGAAAAGGTTGAAAGAGAAGGAAGAAGAAGGTGATAATAGTAATAGGAATAGTAATAGTAATAGAAGAGTTGAGGAGGAGGAGGAGGGTAAAAGGGTAATTTTGATATCAGAGAGTGATAAGAAAGGAAAGAATTTGCTAGTTGATATTGAAGAAGAAGAGAAAGTTGAAAAATTGAAAGGTCCAATGGCTGATGATAGTGGAGGTTTAAGTGCTAATAAAGCTGGTGGCCAAGAAGAAGAGGGGAACAATGCTCCTTTCCCTGATAAGGTATGCTTGTTTTGTTTTTGTTTTTGTTTTTTTAATCATTTTCTGGCAAATTTGATGCCTTGTCATCTGGGTTTACTTTATTTTGTTGTGATTTTGCTAATATATGGATTTTGGGTCAAATTTTGGTCATTTCGGTTTAAAATGGGATGTTTTGTGTGAAAATGTGGTTTATGGAGGGTTTCTGTTGTTGCTGTTGTAAGTTGTTGAAGTAATGGTGATGTAGTGGTATGTCAGCTGAATGAATGGTTTTTTTTTTTTTGCGGGGATTTTGATTTTGTGTTGGTTGGATGCTATCTCAATTTGGTTGGTGGTTTTTGCTGAAATATGGTTTCAAATGTTGGTTTTGATTAATTGTTGTTGGTGATTTATGCTTGTAGCTACAAAAAGATGGTTTCATGGGGGCTTAATATGCATTTTATTTAGTGTTTCTGAAATCTTGAGTGAAGTAAGATTTTCAATCTTACACTGTTTTTGGAAATGTTTTGAGTTTTTTTTTTTTTTTGGTTGAGGACAGTTGCTGATTGTTCAGTACATGCATTTATTAGTTCAAGATTTTAAGTATAGAAGCCTGTGCTGAAATTTGATGCTTTGTTTTCATGGCTTTGTTTTGTTGTTGCATGCATGGCATTATAAATCATGAAAAAAACACTTTGTTTACTTTGAAGTTGACTTTAATTGATTCTCCAACATGTTCAACTTCTAATATTGCCTTTTATTTTTGTGGTAATTATAGAGTGTTTATTATTTTCTTATCCAAGGTTCAAGTGGGAGGGTCACCTTTATATAGGATAGAAAGGAAGTTGGGGAAAGGTGGTTTTGGTCAGGTGTTTGTTGGTCGTCGTGCTAATGGTGGAAATGAACGTGCGACGGGTTCTGGTGCCCTGGAGGTAAAATTAATCTAGCTATTATTTTGTGTTATTTATTACAAAAACTTAATCTTGCTTTAATTTTCTTTTTCCTTGTGTGTTTCCTCTAGGTGGCCCTGAAATTTGAGCACAGAAACAGCAAAGGCTGTAATTATGGCCCTCCGTATGAATGGCAAGTTTACAAGTGCGTAAATTTTCCCTCTAAATTAGGTTGTTGTTGTGGTGTTTTCAGATTTATCATAAATATTTAAGTTTTTCTGCAATGTGTTTTTGTTTGACAGCACACTTGGTGGTAGTCATGGTGTGCCAAGAGTACACTATAAAGGAAGGCAAGGAGACTATTATGTAATGGTATGATCTGCAAGCTCACTCTTTCTAATCTGTTCATTATATTTCCTGGTTTAACTTCAGCTTATGGGTTTTTCAGGTTATGGACATGTTGGGCCCTAGCCTCTGGGATGTATGGAATTCTTCTGGGCAGACGTGAGTATTTCATGAATATATACATGCCTCTCTCTCTCTCTCTCTCTCTCTCTAAGTATTTTTGGTGTGTATGGACAGTGTTGATTTAGATGTTCTTTTCCTTGGAATTGGTTTGGGTGGTAAATCTCTTGAAGTTATTTTTATGCTCACCACAAATCATGTTATGCCAACTGATATTGTTTCTATTTTTTCTCCCTGTATGCATTATTTTATCCAATTGGTTTGTTCTTTATGCTTTTATTCCTTGCCAAAAGACTGAGGAAGAGTAGGGTGTTTCTTTTATTGCTAAGCTGACATTTTTTTCCCGCGAGACACATAATGTCTTGATTTGCTTTCCTTGTTCTACGTGTTGATTGGTTGTCATTCCTTCTTGATGTAGGATGTCCTCAGAAATGGTAGCTTGTATTGCAGCTGAGTCTCTCTCAATTTTGGAGAAGATGCACTCAAGAGGGTATGCTATTTAGTTGTGTATCAAATTGTTTTCTTGGTAAAACTTATGATGTCATAAGGATATTCATTTGGTAGCTTTATTAATTCTTCATTCCACTTTTCTCTGCGAAAAACTTATGAATTATGCAACCTTGTTTGATTTTAGCTATGTGCATGGAGATGTAAAGCCTGAAAACTTTTTACTTGGTCAGCCATCTACACCTCAAGAGAAGAAGTTATTTCTTGTTGACCTTGGATTAGGTGAGTCAAAGTCATTAATCATTGAAGTACTCTTATTGCTATTTAAAAAAAAAATCCTTATGTCTTATCGTTGTCCAAAATTGCAGCAACAAAGTGGAAAGACAGCAGTACTGGACAACATGTTGAATATGATCAGCGCCCTGATATGTTTAGGTGGGACTTAATCATATTTCTTCTTGAGTCTTGTGGACAAAATATGACCCTGACCATTATTCATGATACCTTTCTGCTTGATTCTTTAGGGGAACTGTTCGATATGCTAGTGTTCATGCTCATTTGGGAAGAACTGCCAGTAGGAGAGATGATCTTGAATCTCTTGCTTATACACTCATCTTCCTTCACAAAGGCAGATTGCCATGGCAGGGCTACCAGGTACTACAAGGATATACACACAAGCACATGTACCATGAACATGAGTATATAAATACATGCAAAACAAACATGCTTGCAAAGGGTAGTTTGCCATCCTCATGCCTTTCTTTGTTAGAATGATATGTTAACTCTATTACTTTTTCTTGTTAAACAAACCTTAGGGTGACAATAAGTCCTTCTTGGTTTGCAAAAAGAAGATGGCAACATCTCCAGAGATGCTGTGCTGCTTCTGTCCTCCTCCTTTCAGACAGTTTTTTGAAATCGTGGTGAATATGAAATTTGACGAGGAGCCCAACTATTCAAAGTTAATATCTTTGTTTGAGAGCTTGATAGGACCAAATCCAGCTATAAGACCAATAAACACAGAGGGTGCTCAAAAGGTAGGGGTAGAGCTCAAATCCACGAGGAAGAAATACTTTTATCTTTTCTCTTACTATGTGAATAATTATCTATCCTTTTGCAGATCATTTGTCAAGTTGGTCAAAAACGTGGTAGGCTGAATATCGAGGAGGAAGAAGATGATGGGCAACCTAAGAAGAAAGTCCGTCTTGGAGTTCCTGCTACACAATGGATTTCTATTTACAACGCTAAGCCACCAATGAAACAGAGGTACGATGTTTTGATTCATTATTTCTCTTTCTTTTCCCTCTAAAAATTTGCATTGTTTTTTTATGCTAATTTACCCTTCATTAATTTGAGGCAACGAGAAATCATGCAACTCTGGGTATTTAAATAAAGAGTTTTGGTTTTGTAACAGTGAAGTGGCTTCCTAAAAGGACTGCTACAAGCCTAACCAAGCAAAGATTTGAAGAAAATGATCGATATTTCATTTGTCTGTTTGAACAATCCTTTCATAACTCCATTGAGTCTCACACTTTGTATGGTCCTCTATACAGCCACCTGGTCTCAGATTAGGTGCTCTCTTGTTTGGCCATTGGTGCAAGGGTGAAGCACTCTTGTATTCTTAAAAAACTTGACACTGAGGATACTGGGCTCCATCCTTTATTCACTGCACAGATCTTCTGAGGAGATACCCTTTTTGTCTTTTGAATGTGGTTTCCTGACCTTGACATGACCTGATGACATGTCTGTTCTTTACATAGGTACCATTATAATGTTGCTGATGGAAGGCTGGGTCAACATGTGGAGAGAGGAATTGCTGATGGTCTGCTTATAAGCTGTGTTGCATCTTCTTCCAATCTTTGGGCATTAATAATGGATGCTGGAACTAATTTTACAAGCCAAGTTTATGAACTATCACCTTTTTTCTTACACAAGGTAAACTACATAAACTTAAACACTACATGGAAATATGTTATATATTCATGTGTTACTATGATCAGGTTTTCTTTTCCTAATCATGTAAGTAATTTATTATAGAAACAATAATCAAAATTGTTCCCAAATAATAGGAATGGATAATGGAACAATGGGAGAAGAACTATTACATCAGTTCCATCGCTGGTTCTAACAATGGAAGCTCTCTCGTGGTGATGTCCAAAGGTTGGTTTGCTTTATCTCATAAGTTCTGTGTATTACTGCATAACCTTTGTTAGTTTTTGGGCCACAATTTAACAGTTCGCTATGACTTAGCTATGGTTGTTGCCTTTGAAACTGAGCCTCGCTATGGTCAGGGTGTTGCTGGGGTGCAACTTTTAGCAAAATTTCTATTTGGCAACTAAAACAAAGTGATGTTTTAATTTATGCAGGCACTCAATACACTCAACAGTCTTACAAAGTAAGCGATTCTTTTCCCTTTAAGTGGATAAACAAGAAGTGGAGAGAAGGGTTTTATGTGACTTCAATGGCTACTGCTGGAACCCGCTGGGGTGTTGTCATGTCACGCAATGCAGGCTTCAGTGATCAGGTCAGATTTTTCTTGTCATCTCGACAATTAAAATCTACTCCTAGGTGTCCATTGCAAATATATAAAAAGCAGCAGCCACTGCTATTCCCATAAATTTGCATGTTTGTGTGCCCATGAGTTTTTAGAGTTCAACAAAACTTTCCATGGTTTGAATGAGATCTATTTGCCTTGGACATTTTAGTTTTTGGTTTTCCTTTTTTATTTTTTTTGGAAACTGTTGCTATTTAAATGAAAACTTGATTTAAAAATAAAATATACAATCTGTTTAAACTTGACCTGTGGATTCTAAGTTAAATACCTCGTAGCCTGAAAGCTCATTTTGCCATGCCCTCTGGATTTCACTTTCTATTTGTGATATTGCAGATTTAGTTGGAAATTAACATTGATTAAGAGGTTGTGTTTCTTCGATAGATGCTATTTAGATGGTTATGGATGCCAATAGACATTGATTTAGAACCAAGGTACAAAAATAGATTGACCTTGGTCGCTTGTTGACCATTTCTTTAAACCAAGTATTTTGACACAAAATTGTGGTTCTCTGCAGATTGTTCTAGTTTAAACCTTATTTTAGTATGTGTCAGCATATTATAAAAAGTTTATATGTTTTCTTGGGCCACAGTTGAATGGTTCTTGCATGTAACTTTGCTTCTGACTCGAGTGGGTTCTGTGTCTCACTTGTCACTGTCTTCAATAGGTTGTGGAGCTTGATTTTCTGTATCCAAGTGAGGGCATTCACAGAAGGTGGGATACTGGCTTTAGAATTACATCAACTGCTGCAACCTTTGATCAAGCTGCTCTCATCTTGAGTGTCCCTAAGCGCAAACCTGGAGATGAAACCCAGGAAACTTTACGCACATCTCAATTTCCAAGCACTCATGTTAAGGTAATACATTCTGTTTGATTGTGGAGCTGTTGACCATGTTCTCCAATCCTCTGAATATGGGTGTGTACTTTATATCTATCATGAAAGACATACTTGGAATCCTCCCCTGTTGCAGAAGCAGACTGCAGCTTCCTTGTTGCTAGAATCATTATGCAGTAACAAACAAGTCCAAACTGATTTCCTCATCACTACCGCTGTAAAATTGTGATCTTCCTCCACTGCATGATCATTGTGCCTTGGCTATTATAAAAAAAATTGCATCTTGATTCTTCTTGTTTTTGTGGCATGCAATTTTGTATTGTGACAAATTCTAGAAATCAAAGTTTGCATAACAATTTCTTGCCTGTGTGTGCATCTCTCATGTTTTGATATCTGACTGGTGTTAGTTTTGGTCACTGAGCAGTATGAAATTTATATACACTGTTTTGCATAACAAATTTGTATCATTGATTTTTGTTATGGTAAATAAATTACGAGACAATATCTCACCTGAGTTTTTCTTTTAATGTACAGGAAAAGTGGGCGAAGAACCTCTATCTTGCGTGTTTGTGCTATGGGAGGACTGTTTCTTAAAATATCAAAATTGCAGGGAGCAAGAAAAAAAACAAAAAGGATCTTGTTGATTCTCGCCCTCCCGGCCTCATATTTAGTTTCTCATGTTAATTGTACAAATTGGAGTAAGAGAGCTCTAGCTGCAGCAACAGAGAATTGCAGTTTTGTGTATGATTAATATTAATGATGTTGATGCTGTAAATTTAGCTCTTATGCAGAAGGTTTTAGTTTGCACTTCTGTAGTGCCTTTGATTTTATTACTTGGGTAAGGGGTGAGCATTTTCGGTTTGGTTTGGTTTGGTTTGGTTTTTGGTGAAAAAGGCTAACCAAATTGAAATTTATATTTTTGAAAAATTATAAACCGAACTGAACTGATCAACAAGTTCAAACCGACCAATTCGGTTCGGTTCAGTTTCTTCTTTCAAAACTTAATAACAAAGTTTAAGGATTTTGTTGAAATCTTTGAAAAATAAAGACAACTAAACTTTGACTAGCTTCTTCAACCCAATCCTGCTACCAGCCTTGTCAATGTCACTGCCTACTATCCCCCTTTTTTAGCCACAGTATGGTGCCCGTCTGGAAAATGAAGATGCTTGATTTAAATAATAAAGTCAAGCATTACTAAACTGCCAGGATTTAGCATGACATGGATAGACTAGAGATTGGTTTAGAAGATCCATGTTAACCCCAGCATCCATCATTTTTTACAGCAATCATGAAGAGGCAGAAGGGCTGCAATTTTCACAACATCAACAAGAAGTCCAAAGATTTTACTTAGGCTTCATCCATGGTAAAATTACATTATCAGAAAATCCTTCTTCTCGAACAAAAATTGAGAGAAAGCTTGGAGGAGGAGGGCGTCTAGGTTTGATTTGGTCTCTAGGGTTAGAAGAAAAGTTTATATTTATACTTTTTTTTTTGTGTTGGTTAAACTGATTCGGTCCGGTTCATTCGATTTTAAATTTTTAAAACTAAAACCGAACTAAACTGATTTTTTCTTGGAGTTTTTAATTGGTTAATTTGGTTTTTTTTTATTTTATTTGGTTCTTTCAGTTAATTTTTTTTTCTTGATTTAATTAATTTTCAAGTCTTTGTAACTTTAAGGGTTATATTTTCATGTTCAAATCATGCTAGGTGATGATTACATTGGTCACCCTTTTGTAGAGATGTTTAAGAATTTAGCTTGGATTTGGGCGGCCAAGAACCAGAAAACTTGTCTATTTGTTAACTAAAACTTCAAAAATTAAAGTTTTCAAATTTTTAAGTATTATATTTTTATATATATAGATATTTATTGGTGTATAATATTTGGACACAAAAAAACATGTGTTTTTTTAAAACAAAAAAACACAGTACGACAATATTTGTTTTGAAGAAATTAAATTTGTTGATATGTAATGATTGAAAAAAGGAAAAAATTAATATCCTAGTTAATATCTATGGTTTATTTCTATCTTTGCTTAATATTTAGTAATAAAATAGAAGTTAATTTAAGACAACGATTATAGACAAAAATAGAAATCTCATCCCATCTAACTCGG
>Ga0307510_10006030_pt1 | contig 14452 bp, 13 predicted proteins | sample 12_EM_MG_FD_207224 | JGI IMG/M metagenome (GOLD analysis project Ga0307510, IMG submission 207224) | Populus trichocarpa ectomycorrhiza microbial communities from riparian zone in the Pacific Northwest, United States - 12_EM | ecosystem: Host-associated > Plants > Roots > Unclassified | place...
GAGCGCCTTGTGCCGCCTCGTAAGCTGGGGGCATGGCGAAGTGGACACCGACACACGAGGCACCCGAGCCCCTTGAGGGCCCGATCGTCCCGACGATCATCGGCCTCACGATCCTCTGGTTCGTCCTCTTCCTGGTACAGCTCCCCTTCTACGGCTGGTTCGACGACCACGGTCATCTGTGGTGGCTGTGGACCTGCCTGGCCGGGAGCGGGCTCGGGCTGATCGGTATCTGGTACGTCCGCGGGCGGGACGCCGCCCTCAAGCGACTGGCGGCCGAGGCAGCTGTTTCGGCTACGGAGACCCCCTCCCCTGCCGCGGATTGAGAAATTTCTGCTGCGGGGTGAGGACCTTCCCCTACACCCCAGGCATCAGCCCGCCCCGCCCGCCGTCCTCCCCTGGTCGGATCTTCCGGGCACTCGGCGGGTGAAGCCGTAAATCCGCACGTACCGTCGAATGCATGACGCACACCGACGCGGGCGCCGAACTCGACCCTGTGCACCCCGTGCCCGTCCCTCCCGCACGAGCACGTGGGCTGACCGCCGCCGGGGTCGCGGAGCGGGTGGCGCGCGGGGAGGTCAACGACGTCCCGGTGCGCAGCAGCCGTTCGCTCGGCGAGATCGTCCGCGCCAACGTCTTCACCCGGTTCAACGCGATCATCGGCGTGCTCTGGCTGATCATGCTGTTCGTGGCGCCGGTCCAGGACAGCCTGTTCGGGTACGTGATCATCGCCAACACCGGGATCGGGGTCTTCCAGGAGTGGCGGGCGAAGAAGACCCTCGACTCCCTCGCGGTGATCGGCGAGTCGAAGCCGACAGTGCGCCGCGACGGGGCCGCGGTGGAGGTGAGCACCTCCGAGATCGTCCTCGGTGATCTCATCGAGATCGGGCCCGGTGACAAGGTCGTGGTCGACGGGGAGTGCGTCGAGGCCGACGGCCTGGAGATCGACGAGTCGCTGCTCACCGGTGAGGCGGATCCGGTCGTCAAGCGGCCGGGGGACGCGGTCATGTCCGGGAGTTTCGTGGTCGCCGGCGGTGGCGCGTTCGAGGCGACGAAGGTGGGGCGTGAGGCGTACGCCGCCCAACTCGCCGAGGAGGCCTCGCGGTTCACGCTCGTCCACTCCGAGCTGCGGACCGGTATCTCGACGATCCTCAAGTACGTGACGTGGATGATGATCCCGACCGCGATCGGCCTGGTGATCAGCCAACTCGTCGTCAAACAGCACGGGTTCAAGGACTCGATCGCGCGGACGGTGGGCGGGATCGTCCCGATGGTGCCGGAGGGGCTCGTGCTCCTCACCTCGGTGGCCTTCGCGATCGGGGTCATCCGGCTTGGCCGGAAACAGTGCCTCGTCCAGGAACTTCCGGCCATCGAGTGCCTCGCCCGCGTCGACACGGTCTGCCTCGACAAGACGGGCACGCTGACCGAGGGCGGCATGGACGTCACCGAGTTGCGTCCGCTCGGCGGGGCCGACGAGACGTACGTACGCAAAGTCCTGGGTGCGTTGGGCGAGTCGGACCCGCGGCCGAACGCGTCGCTTCAGGCGATCATCACCGCCTATCCGGACAGCGGGGAGTGGCGGTGCGTGGAGTCGCTGCCGTTCTCGTCCGCGCGGAAGTACAGCGGGGCGTCCTTCAGCGAGGGGAACGGGGAGTCGAGCACGTGGTTGCTCGGCGCCCCTGATGTGCTGCTGGGTGCGGACGATCCCGCGCTGGCGGAGACCGGGCGGCTCAACGAGCAAGGGCTACGGGTGCTGTTGCTGGCCCGGGTCTCGGGTGAGCTGGACGATCCCGGGGTCGTGCGCGGGGCCTCGGCGACGGCGCTGGTGGTGTTGGAGCAGCGGTTGCGGCCCGACGCGGCGGAGACGCTGGCCTACTTCGCCGAGCAGGATGTGCAGGCAAAGGTCATCTCCGGGGACAACGCGGTGTCCGTCGGGGCTGTGGCCGGGAAGCTGGGGCTCAGCGGGCAGGTCGTGGACGCCCGTCAACTGCCCTCGGATCAGGGGGAGATGGCCAAGTCCCTCGACGAGGGCACGGTGTTCGGGCGGGTCACCCCGCAGCAGAAGCGGGACATGGTGGGGGCGTTGCAGTCGCGCGGGCACACGGTCGCGATGACCGGGGACGGGGTGAACGACGTACTCGCCCTGAAGGACGCCGACATCGGTGTCTCGATGGGCTCGGGGTCCGAGGCCACGCGGGCCGTCGCGCAGATCGTGCTGCTCAACAACAGCTTCGCCACGTTGCCTTCGGTCGTTGCCGAGGGGCGGCGGGTCATCGGGAACATCACGCGGGTGGCGACGCTGTTCCTGGTGAAGACGGTGTACTCGGTGCTGTTGGCGGTGCTCGTGGTGTGCTGGCGGGTTGAATATCCGTTCCTGCCGCGGCACTTGACGCTGTTGTCGACGCTGACGATCGGGATTCCGGCGTTCTTTCTCGCGCTGGCGCCGAACAAGGAGCGGGCCAAGCCTCATTTTGTGCGGCGGGTGATGCGGTATTCGATACCGGGGGGTGTGGTGGCGGGGGTCGCGACCTTCGTTACGTACCTGATCGCTCGTCATCACTACACGGGGGAAGGGTCGTTGGCGGCGGAGACCAGTGCGGCGACCTTGACCCTGTTCCTGATCTCCATGTGGGTGCTGGCGATTATTGCGCGGCCGTACACGTGGTGGCGGGTGGCGTTGGTCGCGTCTATGGGGGCGGCGTTTGTGGTGGTGCTGGTGGTGCCGTGGCTTCAGCACTTCTTTGCTTTGAAGCTGGTGGGGGTGACCATGCCGTGGATCGCCGTGGGGATTTCAGGGGTGGCGGGGGTTGCGTTGGAGCTGGTGTGGAGGTTGGTTGATCGGCGGGTGCCGGCGTGAAGGCTCCGTCTGACAGGCGGTTCGTCGGCTGCGGGCCCGGTGGGGGCTGGTCGCGCAGTTCCCCGCGCCCCTAAAGACGAAAAGCAGCTGCCCGCGTCCCCGTTTTTAGGGGCGCGGGCAGCTGTCTGCGTTGTTACTTGACGTCGACGTAGTCGCCCGTGGCGTTGACCGCCGGGGTGGTCGAGGTGCCCGCGAAGCTGTAGCGGAAGTAGCCGTCGGCCGTGGCCTTGACGGTGGTCTTCAGGTTGCCCGTGGAGTTGGTCTTGATGGTCTTGACCGTGGTGTACGTGCTGGAGTTCTTCTTGCGGAACTGGAGCTTCACCGGCTGGGTCGAGTAGCCCGCGTACTTGTTGGTGTCCCAGTTCGCGCGGGTCAGCTTGCCGGTGACCGTGATGGTCGCGCCCTTCTTCACGGGCTCCGGCGCGGCGTTGACCGTCAGCTTCGACAGGCGCTGGACGTTCGGGGAGGCGAAGCCGCCCTTGTCCGCGTAGCCGACCTTGGTGATGTCGATGGTGCCGCTGGTCGGGTCCTGGCCGTTCCACGCGATGGCCTCGGCACCGGCCCGCCAGACACCGGCGTCGGTGCTCGACAGGTCACCCAGGTCCGGGTAGATGTCGATGGTGCCCTTGCAGGAGGCGACGGTCGTCGAGGTGGCCGTGCAGGTGGCGAGGTCGTCGCCGAAGAGCATGTTGGTCGGGCTGTCGAGCGAACCCTTGTAGAGGTACAGGTCGGTCCAGAAGTCCGACGCGGTGACGTCGACGTCGGCGCCGTGCGTCAGCGTGTACGTGACCGGGACGGAGACGCGGGCGGCGGCACCGACCACGATCGGCTTGCCGCCGTGCACCTTGAGGTTGGAGAAGGTGACGTCCAGCGCGTACGGCTGGTCGTCGGCGGCGGTGGCGACGGTGGCGGCGGCGAAGGAGTTCTTGCCGGAGGCGGCGTGGGCGGCCTCACGGATCTTCGCGATGTCCGAGCGGTACGAACCGGCGTCGGAGCCCGCGGCCTGCGCGGCCGGTACGGCGAAGGCGGAGAGAACCAGGGCGCCGGAGACGGCGGCCACGGTGGCGCTTATGCGCATGCGTTCCCCAAGTGGGAAAGGGGGCCCCGGCGCGCTGGTCGTTCCGAACGGCTCGTCGTCGGCGCCGGGGCCCAAGTGATGGCGGAGCCTGTTGGCTCACGTGTTCTGATTCGCGACCGGTGGTGAGGGTTGTACGCCGGAATCAGTTTTTGTACGGGTATTGCGAACAGATGGTGAAGTGCCGGGGTCCCGCAGGGCGGCCGGTTACTTCACGTCGACGAAGTCACCCGCGGCGTTGACGGCCGGGGTGGTCGAGGTGCCCGCGAAGCTGTAGCGGAAGTAGCCGTCGACGGTCGCCTTGACGGTGGTCTTCAGGTTGCCCGTCGAGCTGGTCTTGATGGTCTTGACCGTGCTGTACGTGCTGGCGCTCTTCTTACGGAACTGGAGCTTCACCGGCTGGGTCGAGTAACCGGAGTACGTACCGGCGTCCCAGTTCGCGCGGGTCAGCTTGCCGGTGACCGTGATGGTCTTGCCCTTCTTGACCGGCTCCGGCGCGGCGTTGACCGTCAGCTTCGACAGGCGCTGGACCTGGAAGGTCTTCGCGTTGTCCTTCTGGACGTAGTCGTTGTCCTTGCCCGTGGCGATCGCCCAGACCTTCCAGCCGCCGGCCACGGAGTTGATCAGGTTGGAGCCCGGCTCCAGGTCGTACGACGACTTGCAGGTCGACGTCGTGGCGTTGACCTTGGTGCAGGTGGAGCGGCCGTCGCTGCTCTTGGCGACGGCACCGCTGTCGGCCGAGTCGATGTTCGCGCCGTGGTACAGGATCGCCTGCGCCCAGCCGACGCCCGAGGCGTCCTTCACCGTGAAGCTGACGGTGATGGTCTTCTTCGCGGTCGCACCGACGACGACCGCCTTGCCGCCGTTCACCACGACGCCCGAGATCGCGGTGTCCCCCTGCACCTCGTCGGCCTGCGCGGCAGGCACGGCGAGGGCGGAGAGGGCCAGGGCGCCGGTGACGACGCCGAGGATGGCACGCATACGCATGGGGTCCCCAGGTAGAGAAGTGATCGTGGAGCCTGTTGGCTCAGGTGATCAGATTCACGACGAAAGGGAATGGTTGTACGACTCGTGAACTTTTTTCGGAACGGCTGTGAAGATCGCCGGGAAGATCGCCGGTCCGCTCGGTCGAATCAGTCGAACCACCGGTCACAGGTCAGTCGAACCACCGGTCACGGGCCAGTTCCCGCGTCCGCGACGGGTCCTCCAGCAGCGCCGCCACCTCGAAGCGGCGGGGCCACTGACCGGCCGCCCAGGCCAGGCCGGCCGCCACGCCTTCCAGCGTCGAGGCGTGCAGCACCCCGTCCCGGGTCCGGCGCCAGTCGATCTCGACGCCGTCCACGACGAGTTCGTCGTGTTCGACGTAGGTCGCGGGGGTGAGCGGCCCGAGGAGGACCCGGACGGATTCCGGTACGTCGTGCTCGGCGCCCTCGGAGGTGACCTCGCCGGTGACCGACTCGCTGAGCCGCCGCACCTGGAAGAGTTCGGCCAGCTCGGCCGCCCTGGACGGCCGTACGGGCAGGAGGGGGACGCCGGCGGTGAAGGGGAGCAGGTCGGGTGAGTCGACGACCATGGCGTCGGCCGCGTCCACGACCGTCACCTCGCCGTCGACCACGGCGCGCAGGTCGTCCGGGAGGGTCACCTGTTCCGGGTCGAGGTCGGCCAACGCGCTGTACAGGGCGTGCAGTTGGGCGCCGGTGACCTCGCGGTCCGGGTCGGCGAGCCGGTCGAGCAACTCGGCCGCCCCACCCGGCTCTTCGAGCAGCGCGGCGACGGAGGTCCGTACGCCCAGAGCCCGCAGCACCTGCTCGTCGTCGAACCCGGTCGCGTCGGCCTCGTCGTAGAGGCCGCGCAGGAGGGGGTCGCCGCCAGCGGCCAGCAGGCCGGCCGGGCGGCGGCCGTCGAGCACCGGGTGTCCGCGCAACCACCAGGCCGTGTACGGCCGTACGAGCTCGTGTGTGCCGTCGGGCAGCAGGACGCGGACCTGTTGGGTGATCGCGTCGCGGAGCGGGGGCTGGGCGAGGAGGGCGAGGGCCTGGGGCCAGCGGTCGTCGTCAACGAGGTCCAGGTCGCGGACAGCTACGAGTTCCGTGGCCACGGGGGGTACGGGGGTGTCGGGGAAGCGGTCGAGGACGTCCTCCGACCACACGTCCACGGAGTCCAGCAGGCCGGGGTCGTCGGGTTCCGCGAAGTCGCTGTCGCGGGGCTCCAGTTCGTCCGGGTCGAGGACGACGTCGGTGGCCCGGACGAGGGCGAAGGTGGCGAGGACTCCGCAGGCGGCGAGGGGCTGTTCACCCCAGCGGTCGGCCAACTCGGAGTCCACGAAGGCGAGTTCGTCCTCCCGCATCACCTGGGCGAACGGGCTGCCGGGCAACACCAGTTCACCGGCGGGGGCGAGTTCGCCCTCCTCGTCGGGCAGGGCGAGGGCGCCGAGCCAGGGTTCGTCACCGGGTTCGAGACCCGCGTCCCGCACGAGGGCGAGGACGGTGTCCGCCAACTCCTCGGCGTCGGGGGCGGGTTCGTCCCATACGGCGCCGCCCTCGTCGTCGATGGAGGCGGCCACGGCGGCCCGTACCTGGGGCGTGGTGAGGACCGCGCGGGGCGTGGCGGGCAGCGCGCCGAGCTTCTCCAGGAGGGGGTGCGCGGCGTCCGGGTGGGCGACCTTGAGGCCGAGCCGGGCGAGGACTTCGGGTTCGACCCGGGCGGAGTCGGGGGTGGGGAGGAGGACTTGGCGCGGCCCGATCGTCGTCCTGCCATCGGCGAGCGGGACGGGCAGCCCGGACAGCCGGTCGGGGTCGACGCCCGCGAGGCTGTCGTAGAGCCGCCGCCACCAGCCGGGGTCCTTCTCCAGGCCGGCCAGCCGGTCGACGGCGTCGGTGAGGGGGACGCGGGCGACGCCCAACGTCCGTAGTTCCACGCGTCGTTCGAGCCCGGCGGGGAGGAGGGTGGGCAGCACCTCGGCGAGGACGCGCACGGTGTCGGAACCGGCGCCCTCGACGACCTCGGCGTCCCGGGGCCGTAGCGACTCGGGCAGGTCGGAGTCGTCGTCGCCCTGGCCGTCGGGCTCGATGGCGGGCGGGAGGAAGGAGGTACGCGGGAGGCGCTCCAGGATCGCCTGGCGCAGGATGCCGTCCAACTCGCCCTTGCCCAGGGAGCCGGGGACGAGGTCGATGATGCCGGTGGTCACCGGCCGCCAGGCGGCGAGGAGTTCGACGTACGCGTCCGCCGCACGCTCCACCACGAAGTCGGTGAGCGGGCCGGGTGCGGCATGCCGGCGGGTGGTGTCGAGGGGGAGGGAGGCGATCAACAGGGCGGGTACGCCCAGGGGTTCGTCGCTGGGCGTGGGCGCGTGCACGACGGGGCTGGTGCGGGGCCTGGCGGGGGTCCCGTCCTCGTCGACCGGTACGGCCCAGGTGACGGACCAGTACGGGCGCAGCCGCTCCTCGACGGGCCGGTCGGCGAGCAGCTCCTTGGCCAGTTCCCCGTGCGCGGCGACGGTACGCCACCGGGTGGTCCCGTCGCGGCTGTCGTCCACGACGGTGTCGGCGCGCTCGGTGCGCCGGACGAGGGTGCGGGGTGCCTGGTCCCCCACCTCGACCACGACTTCGGTGAGCCCCGGGAGGGCGAGGAGGAGAGCGTCGTCGACGGCGCCGAGGAGGCGTTCGGCGAGGTCCTCGGCGGCGGTGTCGCGCAGCGGGAGGATGACGACCGTGTCGTAGGAGTCGGGGGCGGTGCCCTCGGCGGCGAACGGGAGGCGGAGGAGGGGGATGTGGCCGTCGCGGCGGCGGATCTCGGTACCGAGTCCGGGGCTGTGGCGGGCGGTGTCGTCGGCGAGGGTGCGGGACTCGGCGAGGGACCAGCGGACACCGCCGTGCCGCCCGACGACGGCGGGTTCGTCGGTCACGGCGACTACGGCGGCGAACCCCACGCCGAAACGGCCGACCGCGCTGTCACCGGCGTCGCGTTTCGCGGACGCGCGGAGGGTGGAGAGGGATTCGACACCGGTCGCGTCGAGGGGGGCGCCGGTGTTGGCGGCGCAGAGGACGCCGTCGCGGAGGGTGAGCCGCAGCCGGCCGGCCACGCCCGCACGGGCGGCGGCGTCGGCGGCGTTCTGAGCGAGCTCGACGACGAGCCGGTCCCGGTACCCGCCGAGGACGAGATCCTCCTCGGCGTTGGCGTCCTCCCGGAACCGGGCCGGACTGGTCGCCCAGGCATCGAGCACCCCACGCCGCAGACGGGCGGTCCCGAACGGGTCGGCACCCTCGGCAGCGGGCCGCACGAACTTACTCACGTACGTTCACTCTCCTCATCGACGTCGCGACGAAGGTACCGCGCGGAGAGGGGTGGGGTTGCCGGGGAGGGTGTCCGGTGCGGAGGGTGCGGGGGGTCGCTGGAGGCTGGGGGTAGATCTAACCGGTGTGCGTCCCGGTGACGGGTTAGAAAAGACCCCAGCTTGCGGGAGGGTGTGTGGGGGCGGGGGGATGCGTTCGTGTCCCTAAGCTCGGTTCATGGACATTCGCGGCATCGATCCCCGTGACACCGCGTGGGAGCAGGACCACGCCCGTTACCGCGTCTACTTCTGGGACGTGGCGGCGGTGACGGCGTACGAGTACGAGGTCCTGGGCGAGGTCGACGTCGACGAAGTCCTCACCTGGGCGTCCCAATACGCGGCCGAGCGGGACTGGACCTACACGGTCTACGCGGCGGTGACACCCGACGAAGACGGCCCGGGACTCATCCGCCTGGCCGGCGTCCTGGGCGACCCGTTCACCGACGCGTGACGAACTCCGCCCAGGCGGCGGGGGTGAGGGTGAGGCGGGGGCCGTCCGTGTGCTTGGAGTCACGGACGTGGACCGTGCGGGGCGCTACCGCGATCTCGACGCAGGACTCGCCGTTGGTGCCGCCGCTGTAGCTGCTCTTGAACCAGGCCAATTCGGGTGGTGTCACGCTTCTCCCAGCTGGTGCACGAACCCCGTCCACGCGGCCGGAGTGACGGTGAAACGGGGCCCTTCTACGATCTTGGAGTCACGAACGTGGACCGCGCCGGGAACGGTGGCGATCTCAACACACGAGTCGCCATCGGGACCACTGCTGTAGCTGCTCTTGAACCAGGCCAGTGCGGGCTCGCGGATCATGTCTCTCCCAGCAGTTGCTCGATGAACGCCAGCGACTCCCGTGGCGGGAGGGCCTGCGCCCGGATGGTGCCATACCGCAGCTCAAGGATGCGAAGCTGCTTCGGAATTGAGGTCGGACGACCATTGAACGCACCATCGGAACGCCCCACCGCCGTGCCGTCCTCAAACTTCAGCACTTCGATCCTGCCGCTCATGCCGGGATGGGCCGCGCTGTCCATCGGCATCACCTGAAGCGTGACGTTGTTCAACCGCCCCACCTCCAGCAGACGTTCGAACTGCTGTCGCCGCACCATTGTGCCTCCAACCTTGCGGCGGAGCGTTGCCTCTTCCAGTACGAAGCCGAGCGCGGGCGCAGGTGACCGATCGAAGACGCTCTGCCGGGCGATGCGAGCGGCCACTCGACTTTCCAAGTCCTCCGGTGAATAGGCTGGTTGCCATGACTCCAGCAGGGCTCGGGCGTGTTCGGGAGTCTGTAGCAGGCCGGGAATGTTGCTGGACTCATACACCCCGATCTCCACTGCCCGTGCCTCCAGTTTGGCCAGCGCCCGCACCTTCTTCGGGTACCGGACCTTCTCGACGTCCTCCTTCATCGCCGAGATCAGCCCATCCGCCCGCAACACCTCCTCGGCCTTGTCCAGATACTCAGGCCGGGGGATCCGCTTCCCGCCCTCGACCTTGTAGACCAGGTCCTCTCCGTACCCGGCCACCACCGCGAACTCCGGGACCCGCATCCCCACCGCCTCGCGCCGCAGCTTCAGTTGCCGCCCGACCGTCGCGAGGACCGCCAACCCCCACTCGTCGTCCGGGTCCACCTCCCAACCCGGTTCATCCGCCTCGCCGTTGACCCGCTCCGGTTCCACCGACATCCCGCACCCCTCCTGATCCGTACGACCGTGCCGCGACGCCCCTACCCGCGCGACCCGTCCCGACAGCCTGGACACGACCGGACAACGCCTGGACAGTCACCGTACGCAACGGCCATGTCACTGTTCACGGTAAGCACGCGCGGCCACGCTGAGTGACGTGATCCAAGAAACCGCCGCCTCCGAAGCCGAGCCCAAACCCCAACTCGGCAACCCCGTCCGCAACTTCACGGTGCAGTTGTCCCCCACCCGACGTGGCGCCCGCCTCGCCCGTCTCCTGGCCACCGAACAACTCCGGTCCTGGGCGATCCCGTTGGACCCGGCCCGCCAGATCGTCGCCGAACTCGCCACCAACGCGGCCACGCACAGTCGCGTACCGGGCCGGGATTTCAGACTCACCCTCTACGTCGTCGCCGGCATCCTGCGCATCGAGGTCTCCGACACCCGGGGTGACCGTCCACCGCTCCCCCAAGACCCCACGCAGGACGGGGAGTCGGGCCGGGGCCTGCTGATCGTCGAGGCGCTCGCCGACCGCTGGGGCTGGGACCCGGGACCGCGCCCCCGCAAGACGGTCTGGGCCGAACTGGTACTGGACCGCGCACCGAAGCCCGGAAACCCGAACTCCGGTGCAAGGGGCGCCTTTTCCCAAGAACCACGACGGTGAAAGAACCCCCACCAAGCCCCACCCCACCCTCCCGGCAGCGAGGCTCGCGATTCACCCATCCGGGTGAACATCATCAACTGGGCTGGATTCCGGGCAGGTTGCGTGATCTACGCTCAGCGCGACACCAACTCGGCACATCAGAAACAACTCCAGACATACGACGGCCCTCGCCGGGACGGCAATCCCAAGGCGAGGGCCTGACCACCAAGGAAGAAAGCACCTTCCCGATGGATACGTACGACATTAGCGCGCCCCCGCGCGCCCAGTCCCGGCACGCCGCCGACAAACACCCGAACCGGCGGCACCCCCGTTCAGGACACTCCGGCGTTGGACTCACGCACGAGAACGCCCGCCACACCACCCGCTTCACGGTGATCGGCAACCACCTCGCCCAGCACCCGGAGTTGTCGGCCCTGGCAATCGGACTCGGCGTCCACATCCAGTCCCTGCCCGCGGACTCCCGCGTCGACATCAAGACCCTCGCGGCCCGCTTCCCGGAGGGCAGGGACCGAATCGCCGCCGCGCTACGGGAGTTGGAGACCCACGGCTACCTGCGTCGCGAACGGCACCGGGTCCCCGACGGCCGCATCATCACCCGCACGATCTCGTGCAACCAGCCCGGCAGCGGCCGTAGGGACAGCCATGCCCCGGCAGCGCTGAAGAAGCCGAAGAAGCACACGCCCCGCAAGGCGCTGCCTCCCGTACCGCGCCCGGCCTACCCCTCCCCGGCGCTCATCCAGCAGGCCACGGACCTCCTCACGGGCCTCCGCCGCCACGACCCCCGCCTGCTCCTGTCGGCCTGCGACACGGCCCACCTCGCGCCGGGAGTCGCCGCGTGGCTGGAACGGGACGTGGTCCCCACAGCCGTACGCCACGCACTGACCACGGACCTGCCGCCCGACCCCCTACGCCGCCCCGCAGCCCTCCTGGCCCACCGCCTGACGGCCCAACTCCCGGCCCCGCCACCGTTCCGCGCCCCGGCCCCTCCACCAGCCGTACGGCACCCGCTCCAGAACTGCGAAGGCTGCGACCACGCCTTCCGCTCACCTATCCCAGGACGCTGCCATGACTGCCGAACCGATCTTCCAGGGGCCACCTAGCATGAAGGGGACGATCCTTGCCCCCAGGCACAGACGACGAGGAGCGAGCGCCATGACCATCGCCTCGGACAACGCGCAGCAGGGCGCTTCCCACTTCTACCGGGCCATGCGGGACTTCCTTGAGTCCATGGACGACACCATCCCGGGCAAATTTGAGATCACCAAGGAAGGGATCGTCCACGACATGATGTCGCCCGTGAAGCCGCACGAACTCACCGTGCTGCACCTCCGGAAGCGCCTTGAGAAGGTCATGCCGGAGGAACTCGTGGCCCACACGGGGGAGCCGGACGTGGAGGCCGCGGCCGAGGGCATCATGCGTCACCCCGATGTGATGGTGATCGCCATGGCGGACATGGAGGGCGACGGTGCGTTCGACCCACATACGCTCATCGCCGCCATCGAAGTCGTGTCGCGCTCCAACCCGGACAACGACTGGGTGAGCAAGATGCGTGACTATCCCCTGCTCGGCATTCCCGTCTACGTGATCTGCGACCCCCGCACGGGCGAGGGAGCCGTCCTCACCGACATCCACGCCACCCCCGACGGCCCCCGCTACGCCACCCGCAAGGACTTCGTCTACGGCGAGGACGTCACCATCGCCGACTGGACGATCTCCACGGACAACCTGCCGCGCTACGGAGAAGACAGGGGCACCGGCCAGCCCAAGCCGTGAACCGACCGGCACACCTCTACGAGTGCCCCAACTCCGCAGAATCCTCGTCCACGCCCACCGACACCGACCCCGAATCCGCCGAAGGCCGCAGCGGGAACGGGTCGACCATCGTCTCGTCGATCACGTGCGGCGGCGGCTGGGGCGGTTTGGGCATGATCGCCGCTTCCGAGTGGCCGCCGCAGCCGTAGGCCAAGGACACGACGTGGCCGTCCGCCGGGGAGAACTCGTTCGCGCAGACGCCGAACGCCTGGCCCAGGGAGCCGCCGATCGCGACCAGGAAACCGCAGCTGACGCAGGCCGCCGGAGCCGCCTGGGCCATCGGGGTCTTCGGGCCGAAGCCGTCCTCCCAGCGGTCGGCGGCGACGTGGAGGCCGTAGCGGGAGAGGACCCGGGCGCGGCGGATGCCCAGTTCCTCCGCCACCGAGGCGATCGAGCCGCGCGTCGGCGCGAACGGGAGCGCCGCGGGCACCCCGGCCGTCACCTCCGCGTCCTCCGCCTCCACCAGCTCCGCCATCTCCTCGGAGACCGCGGAATTCGGCGGGGGCTCGTCCTCGCCCGTGTAGCCGGGCTCCAGGCGCAGGTCCTCGGCGTCCGTGGGGAGCAGGTCGCCGGGGCCCATGTCGCCGGGGCGCAGGCGCTCGCTCCACGGGACCCATTCGGGGGCCAGGAGCGAGTCCGGGCCGGGGAGCAGCACGACCTCGTCCAGGGTGATCAGCTTCGCGCGGGACGCCCTCGCGACCGTCACCGCCCAGCGCCAGCCCCGGTAGCCGAACTCCTTGCACTCGAAGAAGTGCGTGACCACACGGTCGCCCTCGGATTCGAAGCCGGCATGCTCGCCGACCACGCCGGGCGCGGCGGCCTCCTCGGCTGCGGCACGGGCGAGGTCGACGGCCTCGGCGCACAGGCGGTCGGGGGTGCGGCTTCGCGTGGTCGCTGCGCTCACAGGTATCGCTTCTCTCCTACGCCGTCTCACGGGTGCGCCTGGTGTGGCGAAGGGAGCGGACGGAGCGGCTGAAAGACATGTACCAGGCCCGTGGAGGCACTGGTGGAGGGCCGCGTCGACGTCCGCGCCCGATCGCGCTCGGGCACGCCTACGCCATCCATTCTGCGGGATGGCCGAGAGGCGCGCGGCCGAGAACAATCGCCACGGCGCGCTACGCACGCTACCTTCTCCCGCGCCATGCGCCCACACCGACGGTCCCTCGGGCGCTGCGCGGCGGCCATACCGAGACCTGTGCGGCCGTCACCGGGAGACCTGTGCAAGGGCACTGAATCCATCCCCGTACGCCTCCATACGCGCGGTAACCGCACTACTCACGCCGTTCTCGGGGCACTATGACGGGGTGGCAGCCGCGAGGTCGCCCCAAGGTGCCACCGGGGTCGGTGGCGCGAAGGGGAACATCCGAGGTGGCGGTTCGGGCCGGGTGAGCGGTTCCGTCCGCGCGATGGGTCGTGCCCTGCACTTCCCCGTCACCGGTACCGCCCGCGGCATCCGCAAGGCGACCCACGCGCACGGCGCGGGCGAGTCGGGCCTCGGCAGACTGATCGAACTGCACGCGGTGAACGGCGCGGGCGACGTCATGATCACCGTCGCCCTCGCCTCGACGGTTTTCTTTTCCGTCCCGACCGATGAGGCCCGGGGCCGGGTCGCCCTGTATCTCGCGATCACCATGGCGCCCTTCACCGTCCTCGCCCCCGTGATCGGCCCCCTCCTCGACAAACTCCCGCACGGCCGCCGCGCCGCCATGGCCGCCGCGATGCTGGCCCGCGCCCTCCTCGCGCTGATCATCTCCGGGGCGGTCGCCAGCGGCAGCCTGGAGCTGTATCCGGCCGCCCTGGGCGCCCTGGTCGCCTCGAAGGCGTACGGCGTCGTCAGAAGCGCCGTGGTGCCCCGGCTGCTGCCACCCCGCATCTCCCTGGTGAAGGCCAACTCCAGAGTCACCCTCGCCGGGCTCCTCGCCACCGGCGTCGCCGCCCCGATCGCGGGCGGCCTGCACGCCATCGGCGACCCCTGGCCGCTCTACGGCGCCTTCGTGATCTTCGTCGCCGGTACGGTCCTGTCGTTCTCCCTGGACCCCAAGGTCGACT
>Ga0307510_10006032_pt1 | contig 14450 bp, 8 predicted proteins | sample 12_EM_MG_FD_207224 | JGI IMG/M metagenome (GOLD analysis project Ga0307510, IMG submission 207224) | Populus trichocarpa ectomycorrhiza microbial communities from riparian zone in the Pacific Northwest, United States - 12_EM | ecosystem: Host-associated > Plants > Roots > Unclassified | place...
ATGAAAATCAAAGTATATTATATAATTTAATAAACTAAAAGTGTCCTCAACCTTGGCAGATATACAATAAACTAATTAAATTATGATCCGTAACATATGTAATTATCAAAAGAAAATAAAAAAAAAATATTGAAGTTACATAACAATGGATATACAGTGGAAATACATTACAGTGTTAACAAAAAAAAAAAAAAAACTATGGGCATGTAGTGGAAATACTAAAATTTGAGAAAAATAATTTATTTTTAATATATTAATTTGAAGGAATAAATAAAATCCAAACTTTTAAAATAATTATATTCTTAAAAAATATTTTATAAAATTAAAATATTTATACACTTATGTGATAAAACATATTTAAAAATGAGTAAATATTGCTTTCATTAAATTCTCTCTTTCATTCTTTCCTCCGTCTCTACTTTCCATACTTCCAATCACTGTATCATGAAATTCCACTCGCAAATGAGATGTGAGCTTCTGGAATGGGATTTCCCGTCTAGATTCAAATTACGGCCTGTACTTAGTGGATCGCCGTGCGTTCATAGATATAAATTTATAGAACCCTAAAAGGATCTAAGCTCTGTTAAATCTTCTTGGGTTCATAGCTAATAAATTTATAGAACCCTAAGAGGATCTAAGCTCCATTGAATCATCTTGGGTTCATAGCTAAAAGATCCTGGAAACAAGAAAAACAGCCTCGTAGGAACCCAAGGAAATGCAAAATTTCAGCCCAACTACAACGGCCTTTTGGGACGATAGTTTTGTTTCCCTGTTGGGCTCTTGGATCCCATTGAAGATATGAATTTTTGGTGGGTAAGAATAAATGTGTTTTTATTTAAAAATATATTAAAATAATATTTTTATTTTTAAAAAATTTATTCAAAAACAGTAAAAAAAATTATTTAAAACAAAATAAATTTAATTTTTTTTTTATAAAAACAATCCAAAATTATGCACTCGAGTCAAGTATTCCATAGACAGAGGCCTATAAATGGGACACATGTATACTGGGAGAATGCTAAAGAACCCGACCAAAACCCACACAGTTGCCATTGTAAGTAATCATGGAACATTATCCAGTTAAAACATTCATCATTTTTAAGACAAACCAGTTATGATTGAGGATTTTCATTAACTTGTTCTATGTGATTGACTCAGATTTTGATGTCTTGTGTGGAGGGAAATGTAAGAATCGATTCCAAAAAAAAGGAAAACTGAAGTCGTAAAAGAGAGGGAGAAGCACAAGGTAAGGATATGGAGCAACTTGCGTGAACTAAAAGCTCCAGCCAGCATGCATTCTAGTTCATTTCCTGTCTCATATATCCATTATTTGACACAATGACGGATACAGCTCAAGATAGAAAGAGACAGAAAGAGAATGGCATGCCATTGGCATTTAAAAAAGGGGATGACTTTCCCATGGGATTGCTTTCAGGATTCTCACACAACTTTCACTGTCGTAAAGGATCACGTAAATAAAAAAGATTAGGTGGATTGGCTAAGCAGTGACCTCATTTGTTTATGGACAAAAACCCGCTACTTCATGCAATTTTCCAGCTAGTAAAAGCACCCTCAGCTAGATCTTTTTTACAGCTATGAAGAAGGTCATTATTACTAATTAATGAACATATATAGTCTCAGAATCATAATTTCTTTTTTAATTGATTGAGAAGATGAGTTTAGTTTTAATACAGGTAATTAAGCCTGAAGATATCATTAACATTTTGTACGTATCAAACAGCAATGGAGCATCTAGAATTGGCTGAATATTTAAAACTTGAAGATGAGAGATGGGTTTGATGTATATAGATGTTTAAAACTGAACGGTTGGAAGTCTTTTGAGTTATCAACATGCCCACCTAACATTTTATCTAAAGTAATCTTATAAGCAAGTGAAGCAGATTCAATATTCTTTTAACAATTCATGGGTTTGCAAAGTGTAATGGTATAATCTTCTTTCCCATAAAGTTTGGTGAGCCCATGATCCATATGCATGTGCTGTATGACACCTCAAAAAATTATGTTATCTTGATTTATATGCTTGCTTTTAACAGAGATCTTTAGACATGCCTGGTTGCCTAGGCAGTCTGCACTTTTCCTCCTTGGATAGCTTATGTTGGGTGATTTTGAGAGTTCCTAAACTTCTTACATGGGAAACTTGCTATGACTTTTTTGCTTTACCCACGAGAAGATTTGTGTAGAAAATAGACTTTAGTTATCTTTGAAAGGAACAAGAGAATGTTGGAAAGCTTTATCTCAAAAGAACACAACCAATTTCATGGTCGAGAGCATTGATGCAGACAACCCCTCTTCCTCCACTTGCTCAAGTCATAGTCACCAGTGTGCAAAGTATTGGGCCTACCATTAGCATAATTGTGTGTGATCTGATCAGATCCCACAGCTTCAAAAATTCTTACAGAATTTTAGAGTTCCAACCCGATTATTGTTAAGGACAGCATGAGTGCTCTAATACATGATATATACAGTGACCATTTGATCCTATTTTTTTGAGAGACTTTAGGTTGCAAACAAAAACTAATCTAAGAAGAGATTATGCATGGATTGAAGCCCACTCACGCTAACGAGAGGAGGGATAAGGCAAGAGAGAAGCTTAATCAACTCTCGTTCTGTAATCTAATTCTTAACAAAATTACCACATAAAAAGCATACTTTTGTATTGCTTCATGAGAGCTTAAGGAGAGGCTTTCTCAGTCTCGAAATCCCTTTCAACTCGTTTCAAGATTGGAACCCAAGAATCGTGTCTTTGAAGACTGTCCACGTACAGATCAGAACTGTCATGGTGCCCACAAGTCATAACCACAAGCATGAAAATCATCATGTTTTTGGTGCGGTTACACCGCAGCCGCAATAGCAATCCCAAATTCCTTCTAAATCTGCTTTCAAATTAATGTATTTTCAATTCTAATGAATTATAACAATATGGATGCTTAAAATCTTTTATCTTCAAAACCTTGACTCCCAGTGCATGCATATATATGATAGCAACTAGACTTCATATGCGCGAGCATAGCAAATGCCTTTCCTGATTAAGTATTCCTGTGCCCATGTTCTAAAATCTAAGCTCCTTACAATTGCAGCAACACCAATGATCGTAACTAAAGAGTGTTGTCCTTTTCCCTTGTGTTATTGGAACAGATATTTTGTGTGTACAATAATTAGAGTAGTGTCAATTTTCACTAATGGGGTCCCTATCTGATTGGTCATGAAGCCATGCGCAATCAATTATTAATATTGTACAACAACAGCAGCAGCAGCAGCAGCAGCTGCAACCCAACGGCTGATGATCGTAACATGTGACTTGTCGATTATCAATCACCATTGCTCAATACTTCTTTTGTTCTCAACTTGATCCCTGATGAAGAGGATCAACCAAATCTCTAACCTTTTCCCAACCAATTATTTTGCTTCATATTATGCACCCTATTTTCATACTTTGTTATCGTAAGAAAACAAATTTCCAAAACATCAAGTGTGTGGATCCGTTAATCCATTCAACTGGCAAATCCTGCAGGTATATTATGAGATGGTGAGGGGATTTGACAAGGTCTACAAAACTTAAACTTTCAATAAAATCTAAACTCAATTATCCAATTATATATATTCAGAATGTAAAATAAAATCATTATGAAATCTTATATCTAAGCTTGAGTAATATTAGTAACAACTCACGTTTTTAAAAGTTAAGATAGTTTTTATTTTATAATGAATCCCACTTTTATAAAATAAATTGTGTGAATTTATTAAATTAATTATTGGTCCGCAAACATTAAACCCTCTGACCTGCACCACAGTGCATAAGGGACGATTCAAGCATAAATATGATCACGACTTGCAAATTGCTCGCCCCTTCTCACTAGCCATACATAATTCGGAGGCACAAGATAAAGATTTTACGTTTTGTAAACTGTAATCACAAGAGAAAAACTTTTCTAAAACCTTAGATAGATTACCATTTAAAAAACATGACAAGACCTTAGTTTTTTTATCAGATAATTAAACAATGCAACTTACCTTAGGTAAGACGTATTTGGGGTGCTAATACCTTTTCTTTACACAACTAATCCCCGTACCCGATCTCTGAGATCAGTTAGAGTTCCTAGTGACCAAAATATTAGGTGACGACTCTCATTCCAGCTTTTCACAAATAAAAAACAAGAATTTCTTGTCTCCCCATATTTCATATTTGCCAGATAGATACATTGATGAAGTGGAATATTCGCTGCAACGCCGCACACATGCAACAGAGGGATATATATTGAAAAGGCATAAATCACATTTTCAAGATGAACCTTTGATATTCATGTGAAAACAATAAAATCTCAACTTATCGAGAGTGAGATCCTTAGCTATAAATTGAGTATTTGATAAGAATGAAATCTTTTATTTACAATTAAATTCCATCTTCTCGAGGACAAGATCTTTATGAGAAATGCACCATCTACACTACTAAAAAATTAGCAAATAGTAATAGAATCATCAACGGATAATATTCTATCACTAACACTTTATGATTTACAAATGGAATTGCAAACAAAATATCTTCTTTAATAAATGTAAATAAGTTATAACTGACAATTCCTTCCTCCATTGTTGTTGTTGTTCTTCTTCTTCCTCCTCCTCCCAAGAAAATACCAGCACCCTTTATTTTCTTACAAATCCAACCACCCTGACTTGTTGGCATTGATCTACATCCCTATGATTAGTGTTAGCATCCATCATTGAATTTTTTATAAAGCTTTGATGCGTAAAATAAGCAAACCCATCCATTTTTTTATAATCCATTTATGTTTTAGGTTAATTTATTGAAATATTTTGTAGTATTTATAGTTTGCTTATATATTTAAATGTTTTACAACTTTTCCCTAGAAACATTTGTTGCATTAATGTATGATTTGTATGCTAGGGTTTGCTTGTGATTTGGGAGAAATTGAATTTTGTTGTCATTTGATGAAATTAAATTTGATTTTGTAACTTAGTTGTGTTATAATTGAAGAAATAATAGGTTATTTTAATAGGTACTAATCATATTTTCTCAATTTTATTGTGAAGTTGGAAATTTAGGGAAAATTGAATTTTTATTGAATTGATAAAATTAATATTATTCTATATGTGTTTCATAAAAAAAATCGTTATTGGATATATTGAGATTCACCCAAAGGGTTGTATATGTAAAATTATCTTCAAGGGGTTGATGATTTTATTAACTCTAAACCAAAGAATATTAGCAGAGGCAAAATTAGATGTCATGCATGAAAGTCCCACCATAAAGATATTGAGATGATGCATCTATTTAAAAAAAGGTTCATCGACAAATCTTATATTGGTATGCACACCGAAAACTATATGTTTCTCATGAAACCATATTAGAAATGATGGTTGGCTTAACTTCTAATTCATGAAGAACCATATATTCCTCATGAAACCATATTAGAAATGATAGTTGACTTAACTTCTAGTTCATGAAGAACCATATATTCCTCATGAAACTATGTTAAAAATGATGGTTGACTCAATTTCTAGTTCTAGCACATACATGAGTTTATGAATGATTATAGTAATCTTTATAGGAGTATGATGATGAATGCAATATGAATGAATGTTGGTTATTTAGATGAAGGTTCATGTAACATTTCTTTAGATGAAAAAACAAATGTAGATGTAGTTAGGCTTTTTATACTTTTAAAATATTTTGATGAACTATTATGAGATGAGTGCATGCATAACTCACAACAAGTTATCGGCTATTGCATGAGTGTTTACCATTAAATCATATAATGGGTTGAGTGAGGCCGGTTATGTTAGCATCAGTGAATGGGCTAAACGCATGTTACCTAAAAGAAATAAGATGAAAATGAACTTTTATACTGCAAAATCTATGATGAAACCTCTTGACCTAAGATGCTAAAAAATTGATATATGTCCAAACTTTTGCATATTGTAGTATAATGAATATATAAATTTTATCGAGTGCAAAACCTACCAGCATGCTCGGTATAAATCCAATAGTGGTAGATGAAGGACACTTATTACAAACAAAAAACTAAGATACTTTTCAATCACTTCTAAGTTATAAATGTTATGTATGTCTCTAAAGACTATTGAGCACATGACATGACATCATTCACATGATACAATGGATGAAGTTATAATACACCCTTCCAACAATAAAACTTGAAAGCAGTTTAATAGTGTGCATTCTTAGTTTTTAATAGAACCATAGAACATACATCTTAACTTGTGTATAGATGGATTTGATCCATTTGGATCCTTTACTGCAATATATTTTTGTTGGCCAGTTATATAATAATTTACAACTTTCCTCTAAGAATGTGTATAAAGCCAAAAATCATGTTCTTATTTGTGATCATACCTGATCCTTGCAGTTCAAATAGAAATATGAATGTTTGTCATCAATTGTTGATTGTTAAGTTGAATTAGTTATGGTTAGTCAGGGTTTTGACATATGATGTCTTAAGAAAATATAAATTTTAGATGAAGACAACATTAATGTGGACTATAAATAATTTTTTTATGTATAGGATGGTTTCAAGTTAGAACAAATGGGACATTTAGCTTGTCGTTACTGTATGGAAAATAAAAATAACTATTTTTCCATCAAACTAATATTATAAATTTGCCATTAAAAAAACAACTAAAACTTTCACAATTGATATTTCCTAAAACACCGTATACATACAAAATCAAACCCAGTTTCATTACAAAACAAAATCAATATCATGCTGAAAGTTAAATATGAGGACAAAGCTTTGTATATATCCATTGCCTTTACATGTTGTGCACATGCTCATTAGCCCAAAGGGCATTATCTAGAACCTCTCTTCCTGAAATGAAAGATACATCACACTGACCTCCTTCATGACTTCCTTCAGCCGTATATGTACAGAATTTTTGCAATGATCTTGTATAAAGCATTCAGTGTTAAATATTTTGCCAGACCTGCAAACCATGGTTTTGTTAATATTTTGACCTCTACATCAAGATAAAATCATTGACCATGTCACTACAAATATGTTAAACCAAGAAATAGGGCAACAAGGAGGGCCGGGGATCGATAGGGAAAACACATAAAATAAATAAATCATGAATCACGCACTCTCTTTTCACTGGCTTTCAATCCCTAAATTCATACAGGACAAATGCAACAGTGACTGAACTAGTGGTGTGAATTTGTGTGTCTTTTGTTTAACTTGCACACAAAAGTACGTAGTACACAGTGAAGACAAGGAAATGCTTGTCAAGTTGATGACCTTACCTCAAGAAAATGGATTCCATCTCAAACCTTCCTCTCTCTTTTACATGGAAATTATATACAATCTCTAAGCCTCTTGTGCATCTGCAGGGGAATCTCTTAAACCCTGGGCTACTTTCTTCTTTCTCTTGAATCATAGTAACAAGGTGAAAGCAAGGACGACATGACGAGTGTACTGTTGCTGCCTTATCTACTAGGGCCATGAAAGAATCAGATTGGCCCTCATACTTCCACCTAATTGATGGACAACTATTGATGAGGGGCTCATAGGAAAAGAACCAAAAACATTATGTACCAATCTAAATTTGTAAATTCCTGTACCAATTTTTTTTGGTCTAGTGATTTTTTTATTCAATTTTATCTTTTAATAAGAGATTTTTAGTTTTTTTGGGTTTTTTTTATTTATTTTTAATTTTTTTCGATTTCATTATTTAATATGAGATTTTTATTTAATTTTATCTTTCAACATTGATTTTTTGTTTGAACATGCTAAATGAAGTCACGCGATACAATTCCTATATAATTAGTAGGTCCTAAGAAAACTTAAAACCCATGCTAAGAAAAAATTCAGGTTGGTATTTTAAAGTTTGAATTATTATACTAAATTTCATAACAATTTTTTTTTTTTACAATTTAGATATTATTTTTTATGTTAAATTAAATAATTCAAGCCGCAATGAGAGCTCCATAAATAAACTAGCTAGTTCCAACTAAATTTTCAAGTTATCAGTCGTTTTAAAAAGGATGGAAAAGAACACATTCAATGCTACAAACTATAAACTCTATACCAGTTCTCAATTTCTGATGTATTTAATTATATACTTGCAAAAACCATTTCCAAATTCTGAAGTCTGAGCTAATTAGACGACGAAACAAATTACAAAATCATTTTTTATCTTTTGTTACGACGGATCAAGTATTCAGTTCATACTAGTCTTCCTCTCAAGATTCACCTAGAGGGAGTTTTGTAAGCAGTTGATGAAGAAATTACGAGCATTAATGGTCATTTCATAAAAGCACTCTGAAATTTCAGAAGAAAAGAAGGATCTCAGAAAGCCAACTTGTCTCCAAAGGGGACTCCTAACCTCGTCCTAGGGATAAAGAATGTAAATGTCTAAGCAGTTGGATAGCCCCTATGAGCTACATGGTCTTGCGGTCCAAAAAAAATAATATATATTTCATGAGTTTTCAAAAACAAATTTCTTCATGGTGGATTTGAAAAGTTCATCAATTATGCGCATATATATATATATATATACACACACACTGTTGTTCATGTATTCTTTTTTTATCCCGCGAGTAAGTCAAAACTAGTGTAGAGTTTTTTTTTTTTTTTCTTCCTATTACACACCTCAAGTCCTAGAGATTAAGGTGTTTTTAAGATATATTATTATTTTGGAAAAAAAACAATAGGGATAGAAAAAAAAATCATGTTATTTTAATTTTTAAAATAAATAAATATATTTTCAAACTATCATAGAAACACTTTATTTTATCTTATTAACTCTATAATTAAATATATATTTTTTAAATCGAACATAATATAATCATCATAAAACACACACAACTATGAAAAAAGAGGGAGAAATGATCCCAATTGTCTTAGAGAGATGATCTTGCCGTTGTTAAAATATCTGTATTATGCCGTGATCCGTTGTTTATCATAAATGTTTGATTATACTATTTTAAAGAATTTTACTATTTTAAAAAAAATAATAACTTAAAATGTTATTTTCAGCTATCTGTTATTCCATGATAAAACATAGAAAATATAGACAAACATCAACAACAAAAAAAGTAATTCATTTCTCTTATTTCACTTTTCGAAAACAATTCAATTTATGACAAACAAACAGGCCCTAACTTTAGAGATTGGGGTGCCTTGAACAGTCATAAAACACACACAACAATGATAAAGAAGAGAGGGAGAGAGATAGCTAACTATTTTGGGTGCCCTATAATTACAATGCATGCAATTCAATATAATGGCCAAATACAGGTTCAAGCTGTCAAATATAAATGCAAAATATAAGAAATAAAAATAAAAAAAATAAAAAGCAATAACAACTTGGGCTGTTCTTGCAAAGTCTAAGATTAATCATCCATCAATGTTGCAATGTCATTCAGTCTCTCTCTCTCTCTCAAATAGATTTTAAAAAAAAAAAAACAATTATGACAATTAGTTAAAATATTGGCGGAATATTAGAATTAACAAAATTGACAAAATATATATCGCAATTGAAAAACATAATTTTTATAACTTGTCACTCCTTATAATAGCGATATTCAATAAAAAAATATGTTAAATTTATAAAAAAACAAAAAAAATCAAGATTTTAGAGATATACAAAAACTTCAATTACAACAATGCTAATATTATTAAAAAAAAATTATTATTTTTAAATGATTGTTTGTGATTTATTTAATTTTTATCAACTATGTTTTTTTTTACAAATACTTTTTAAAAAATATGATAAAAACCAAAAATAACCTAATCTATACTTGCAGAATACTTAGAAAGCAGGACAAATAAATGATTATCTTGGATCACGAGCCTTGATTTGTGGCTTTCACGTTTTTCACAGATGAAAACATTAAAGGAGCTGACAAATCAACCTGTCATCCCTCCCTTCTCTCTCTCTCTCTCTCTCTCTCTCTCTGCCATTGTCCTTTTCCAGGACTGCAACAAACTTAGCCCCTTCCTTCCTCGCATGCCTCAAAATATCTTCTGACTTTGGCTTCTCATCAGGGAGAGCGATGGATGTTGCAGTCCACAGCAGCAGCAATGCTATTACCAAAGCTATCCTACTTACTTAACCCTATGAAGTTTTTTACGTTAGAGTGAATTCAATTATCTCCTGTGGCAGCTTAGAAGGGAGGAAACCCTATGTGTTTTTTAGTACGTTTTGTAAGAGAAGAGAAGAATTCAACTTACAAGTTACAACACCTTTCACCCATGCTCTAATTATTATTATCATAGAAGAAACTAAGTCGTGTGGTTCATAGCTAAAACACTTGGACTCTCTCATAATTCAATTCAATATGGATTGGAGTTTTTTTTTTTTTTTTTTATGGTTATCAAAAACAATTTCTCTTTGATTGATCCTCAAGTTACAAAATTGGTGCCAAATTGCTTCTAATTTATTAAAAAAAAACATTGAAAGACAAGGGATGAAAGTGAAAAAAGCAGGGAAAATATGTGGCGCTTTCAAAGTTAGCGTGAAATGTCAATTTTGATCCTCATACTTTTCAATTGAAATATTTCCAATCTTTTTAGTTTTTAAAAATTCACTTTTTGTCCAATACTTCATTTCCCTTAATTTTCAGTGTCTAAGTTAGAGAGAGGAGAGAGAGAATTTCCAGAATTTAGTTGAGGACAAAAAAAATCATTAGTTAACATCGATTTCAGCCACAAATAAAATCGATATTTGTGTTAATGAGTTTTATTTAATAAAAAGAGTTCCGACAAGGTGTTATTTGACCTTCATCTTTACTAAAATGATAGATATGGGTCTAGGAAGAGTTTTTTAGTTTTAGATTAATTTTTTTTTGTTTTGAAACTGTTTTTTTGCTAATTTGAGCCCATAAATATATTTATTTAGGTGTTTTTTTTTATGTCTTTAGGTAAGAAATATGGTTCGAAAATGAGTTTTTATTCCAAGAAGTTGAAGGCCCGACTTTCTGGCCACCTAAGATGGCCAGTGGTCAGATTAGAGATGACATGTTGTTTAGTAAAGAAGACAATGTGTTGTTTAATTATTTTTTAAATAAAAACTAGGCAGAAGACATGTAGTCAACCTAACCAAAAAAACAATTAAATGGACTAGGCAAGCAGGCTTGCCCTTGCAGATAAGATTGTGATTTTTTGGCCTAGGGATCAACCAATCATGTCCATACTCCTAGACTGCTTTTTAAAGGGATTTTTTAATTATTTTTTGTTAAACTTTATTTAAATAAAATCAATAAAATTATTTTTTTGGAAATTATTCCATTAAATACTATTCATCTCTAGGGTTTTTAGATGAGATTATTGTTTTCTAATATATTATTAGGCACTCTTTTTTATAGCTATTTGTGATTTTTTTTTCCCATCAAATTTAATTAGAGTTAATTATAATTAATGAATGAAATTATATTTTTGATATTATTTTATTAGATATCAATAGATTGTTTTTCCGGATGAGATTCTTGCTTTTTACTTCTCATAAAAAAAAAACAATTTAATTGGTGTATAATTAATAAAAATAACTTTGTGGAGCTCCATGAGTGTTGTAATCGTGTATCTTGACATGCATTTTGTCTCATTTTACCAACTTAATTTGGTTAGTGTCATTAAGTTTTTTTAATATTTATTAATATATGTGATTCTCAATTTATTTTATTAAATATATACATCAGTTTCAAGTTTCAAGTATCAAAACTATAATATTAATTGTGATTGTCACCACACTCTACAAGGACTAAATACATTATAACCTCAATATTTTAAAACATTATTTTTGTATGAATACTGTTTTCATTTATGATTATAAAAAGTAATATTTTCATATATAGCTTTATAATTGTGTTGAAATAGTTTTGAATGCATAATAATTATCGTAAAAATTATCAAGTATTATAACTCATAATAATCAAACATTATTATTCATTTTATAGAATCAAATTCGTAACTAAATAATATTTAATAGATAATTAATATTTTTTTCATTGAAAAATAAATGTCACCATTAATCAAATTCATGCAAAGTTGCTTTTACATTATTTCTAATGGATTTTATGTTTGGTAAACACAACACGTAATTCATTTCTTTTAAAGGTATCATGCCTTCTAACAAATCTAATAGACAATTCAAAACTCACCACTGTCATTGTGGCCAATTTAGCAGGAACAATCAATTTGACATGGAAGTTTAATCTCCCCTACATGATCAGGTATCAATCACTTTGTGATTTCTTTTCTATTATTATTATTTTAACCAATTGTTTGATATATTGCTCATGTAGAAATTTATTTTCAGGTTTAATAAGATTTTTAATATTTGAAGAAGACACAATTGGTCTTAAAATTCAGCTTACTATGTGGGTATGCTTCTTCTACTTTTTTTCAAAACTTGTTCTCATCTTCTATGTTTCTTTCTCTATGTCAATAACATTTTTCAAGCATGTATTTGTACTTATATCTTGAATAGATCTATTTGATGAAGATTATTAACTTTGTGAATGAATTCTACTAAGAGATGCCATTTGAATTTTAGTTGAGAATGAATAAAGTTAACGTGTAACCTCGTTTTTAACATGTTATTATTATGTTGTTATATTTCATTTTATTTTGTGGACATGAATATAATTGGTTCCATATTGTTGTTCAAGGTTTTGGGCAACGTGATTGTTATTGTTGGGAATCATAAGATATAATAACAAAAATAAATAAATTGCAATCTTCGATGGAATTGCCGATGAAAAATATATCCAAAGACTAAATGGCGATGGAATTGTTGACGAAATAGAAAGCCTTAATGAGATACTTTTCAACAATGATTTTCTATCAGCAATACAATTACCGACAAAATATTTCATTAGTGTTATCCAATTTTTTTGGTAATGTTTTAGGCCTAAACCAATAACCTAATATAAGATAGTAGCCCTTTTGAATTGCTTTTGAAATCAAACTAAACATGTAAGTACAACCTTTAATTCCAATCTAAAAGTTGACTGCAATAATTTTCTTTTGTCAGAACAGTCAAGCATGCTTTAGAACACAAGGTTTATTGGGACGAAGGGTGCAGATCAATTTAACTAGACTGGATGGTTGGGTTTTATAATAGAAATTCAACAAACATGTTGAATGTTATCGGAAATATTCTGCATCACGATCAAGAATTGGAAATAAAAGTCAGTAAAAATTAATATTAATAAAAGAAATTTGTCTGTTTTTAGTGTTTTTACCAAGTAAATTAACTTACCTACATAGACCCACTATTTTCTTTTTCTTTCCTTCAGATCTTCAATGTGTCGAGGGAATGGGGCTTCGTAAATTTGGTTAAAACACAACGAAATGGGAGATACAATAACCCTGTGTTACCTGTACACCTTCCAGCCACAAGTGGCATATGGCAAAAGCACCATTGTAAGGTAAGATCACGACTCACGAGTGGTGAGATCGAGCTCACAAAATACATAAACTAGCTAGGGTTACTATATATGATCTACCATGAATAGTGCTATAACGCTACTATCATATCATTTCACACACTCTCTCATAATTCTCTTTTGCTTTAACGATTTCTAATACCATGAGCAACCTTTTGTGCCGACTAGATCTCTTGCATGCTTGCATTTTGTTAGTAACATTTTTGGTTATTATTATCGCATTAACCCTTTTGGAAAAGGCTCCCTCCTAGTGCACGGGTTCTCACCTTTTCCTAGAAGAGTGAAAGCAATTAATGAAAACAATATTTCATTCCTTTTTTTTTCTTTTTAATTTATTACTCCTATAGCAACGCATATACTAAATTATGAACATTATAGCCAATTGGGTTAATGTAAAATGTATTTTTGAAAATGACATTACGAAAAGAAAGTTATAAGATATATGCGTGAGAATCCATTATTATGTCCAATGTTAATTAGTTTCACTAAACTTGACCTAGCTTCGATTTAAGAAAAAAAAATTTAATTAATTAATGAAGTGGGTCTCAATATTCATAATTAACTAGTAGTAAATGTTGGTGTATGATTGGCAATCGTCTAGAGATGCAAGAATTAAGCTACTGACTGAACATTTTTTATCCCCTTCTTTTCCCTTTTCTTTTGATTCTACTAGTTGTTCTAACACTTGCCAAGTTGGGGAGACAATAGTTACGTACCATCACATTTGGAAGGGGAAGAGGAGAAAGGCAAAAAGAAGAATCACCATTTTGTAGAATGATGCCAAACAACACAGATCATCAATTGATTCCCTTGTACAAGTTCATCCTTATATTCAAGATATCATTAATACTTGTATCAGAAAATGTTCAGACAGTATAGCCTCACAATCTACCTATGTCACTAATTCTGAACTTAGCCTCACTCCCTTGCATGTCAACCACTCATAGAAGCTTGCCAACTAGTGATTTTCAGAGCCTACATATTTATGGCACCATTTCAAGTCCATAAA